>CESG01037657.1_pt1 | contig 46384 bp, 37 predicted proteins | sample 531121 | NCBI WGS metagenome assembly CESG01 (sample SAMEA2621287, study PRJEB7988) | marine metagenome | biome: marine biome (ENVO:00000447); feature: mesopelagic zone (ENVO:00000213); material: "saline water (ENVO:00002010), including plankton (ENVO:xxxxxxxx)" | depth 800 m
AAGGTAGAACAGGGCAATGTTGCGCACCCTTTCGTTCTGATCCAGGGCAGCACGCAGGCGCTCGTTAAAAAGGTATCGATTGGCGAGCCCGGTCAAATTGTCGTAATGCGCCATGAAGGCGACGCGCTCCTCGATCATCCGATCGCTCGTCACATCCCGTGCGACGCCGCTGATTTGGCCATCGTCGCGCGGCCTTGCGGAGAGCTTCCAGTAGCGCATCTCCCCATTGATCCTCAATTTGAGCACCAGATCGTGGAAGCGGCTGCGTTCAGAGAGATGCCGCGCAATAATGGCGCGGTTCGCATCCGCCATAAACATGTCGATCAGCGGCTTTCCTTCGAGCGTTTCGGCAGGCTTCTCGGCTGCCATTGCGAACCGCTCAGCTACGTTACGGAGATTGCCGGCTTCGTCGACCGTCCAGAGCCAGTCGGACGAATGCTCTTCGTAATCGTTGAGCAACAAGCGAACCGTGTCGGTAGCTTCACGGCGATTCATCTCGGCGTCGAGCCACTCGACAATCTGCCGCTCCTGCTCGCGCGTCGAGCCGAGCAGCGCGATGACGAAAAGGGCGAGCAGGATCAGGGCAGGCAAACCCGCCATACCAGTGCCGGTCCAGATGGCAGCGGTGATTGAAATTGCCATCACGACTACGTGGAAGATGGCAGCACTCGGCGCCGTTCTGTGAACCAGCAAAACGCCGCAAAGCACGGCGATTGCCACAACTGCGAGCACAACTGCGTCCAGACCATGTGCGACCGGCGCCAAATACGGAAAGATTCCGGCCCAGGCCAAGGAGCCAAGCCATTGCAACAGAACGAAACGGCGCCAGTGTCTGCGCAACTCCCCTAAGGAGGGACTTTCACGGTCGAGAATGCTGTCAAAGACCACATAGACCGCGATCAGCACCAACTGCACAGTCGCCCAACCTATCAGGACCGCAAGATCAACCTGATCGCGGAAGGTGTAGACAAGTGCCACAATCGACCCGAGCGCTGGAAGCAGGGACAACGTCGCCCCGGTCGTGAAATCTCTCATTCTGCGGGTCAGCAGAAGTTGTCCGACCGCAGCGTGCCCGTCCGGACTTCCGCCGGTTCCATACGCTTCGGTATCGGGCCCTTCTACTGCCACGAAATTCCCCGCATTGCGGTCACTTTCCCCCATGTACCGATAGTTAAGGTGCAACTACTCAAACCTGCCGTCAAGCAAACAAGCGCGGGCGTGCTTTCCGCCGAGTACAACGAAAAGACCCCGCCGGATCGCTCCAGCGGGGCCCTTTCTGTGCGGTTGCCGTAAGGCGGACTTATTCGCCGTCTTTCGCATCCTCGTTCAGGTAATCGCCTGCATCGGCGTCGGTGCCGTGGGTTTCCCCTTCCATGGTCGCCAGCGGATCGTCGCCGATTGCCGCCTCGGGTCCCTGCGCAAGTTCGGCTTCGTGCTCTTCCGCTGCAGTATTGGCAGCGATGATCGCATCCTGGGCCTTCTTCCACTGGGCCCGCAGAGCAGCATCGCGGCTCGACGCGGTGATGCGCATGCGGTTCATGCCGGCGCCGGTGCCTGCCGGAATGAGACGGCCAACGATCACGTTTTCCTTCAGACCGACCAGCGTGTCCTTCTTCCCTTCGACCGCGGCCTGCGTCAGCACGCGCGTGGTTTCCTGGAACGAAGCCGCAGAGATGAACGAACGGGTCTGGAGCGAGGCCTTGGTGATGCCGAGCAGGATCGGGGTACCCTTGGCGGGTTCCTTGTTCCTGCCGAGCTTCGCATTGGTCTCGTTCAGTTCTTCCAGATCGACCTGCTCGCCGGGAAGCAGAACGGTGTCGCCACCGTCGGTGATCTCGACCTTCTGCAGCATCTGGCGAACGATCACCTCGATGTGCTTGTCGTTGATCTTCACACCCTGCAGTCGGTAGACTTCCTGGATTTCGTTGACGAGATACTCGGCCAGTGCCTCGACGCCCATGACTTCGAGAATGTCGTGTGGGTTTGGCGAGCCGGAAATCAGGGTATCACCCTTCTTCACGAAGTCGCCTTCCTGCACGTCGATCACTTTGGTCTTGGGGATCAGGTACTCGACTGCATCACCTTCCTCGGGGACGATCGCAATCTTGCGCTTCGCCTTGTATTCGCGAACGAATTCAATCTTGCCCGAGATTTTGGCGATGACCGAATTGTCCTTCGGCAGACGCGCTTCGAACAGTTCGGCGACACGCGGCAGACCGCCGGTGATGTCGCGGGTCTTGGCAGCTTCACGCGAAGCACGGGCCAAGATGTCACCCTCCGAAACCTGCTGATTGTCTTCGACCGAGAGAACGGTACCGGGCGCCAGCATGTAACGCGCGGCTTCGCTTTCATCGCCAGCATCGTTGAACAACGTCAGACGGGGACGCAGATCATCCTTCTTGCGACCAGCGGTTCGCATTTCGGTGACGACGCGCTGAGCAATGCCGGTAGCATCGTCGACGCGTTCTTCCATCGTCGTACCATCGACAAGGTCCTGATACTTCACGACACCCGACTGTTCGGTGATGATCGGCAAGCTGAACGGATCCCATTCGGCCAGACGATCGCCTTCCTTCACCTTGCCGCCATCCTTGTGCATCAGCACGGTACCGTATGGCACCTTGTGGATCTCGCGTTCACGGCCTTCGGCGTCGATCACAGCCAGTTCGCCGTTGCGGGCGAGCGACAGGATCCGACCCTTCTTGTCGACGATCGTCGGCATGTCGCGATACACGACCTTACCGTCCGAGATCGCTTCGAGATGGCTCGTTTCGTTAAGCTGTGCAGCACCGCCGATGTGGAAGGTACGCATGGTCAGCTGCGTGCCGGGCTCACCGATCGACTGCGCGGCGATCACACCGACAGCTTCACCGATGTTGACCGGAGTACCGCGAGCAAGGTCACGGCCGTAGCAGGTGGCGCAAACGCCCTGGCTTGCTTCACAGACCAGTGGCGAACGGATCTTGGCCACCTGTACTTCGGCAGCTTCGATTTCCTTCACCATCGGCTCGTCGATCAGCGTACCCGCCTTGACGATGACCTCATCGGTCGCCGCGTTGACGATGTCTTCGGCCGTGGTCCGGCCCAGAATACGTTCGCCAAGCGAGGCGATGACCGAGCCACCCTGCACGATAGCGCGCATTTCCAGCGCATTCTCGGTTTTGCAGTCTTCCTCGATGATGACGCAGTCCTGCGACACGTCGACGAGGCGGCGGGTCAGGTAACCCGAGTTAGCCGTCTTCAACGCGGTGTCCGCGAGGCCCTTACGGGCGCCGTGGGTCGAGTTGAAGTATTCAAGGACGTTCAGGCCTTCCTTGAAGTTGGAGATAATCGGGTTCTCGATGATTTCGCCACTCGGCTTGGCCATCAGGCCGCGCATGCCGGCCAGCTGCTTCATCTGAGCGGGCGAACCACGCGCACCGGAGTGCGCCATCATGTAGATCGAGTTGATCTCGGCCTGAACACCATCGTCGCCGATCGGTCGAGCCTTGATCTTTTCCATCATCGCATCGGCCACGCGGTCGCCGCACTGGCTCCACGCATCGATCACCTTATTGTACTTTTCCTGCTGGGTGATCAGGCCGTCCTGGTACTGCTGCTCGTAATCGGCAACCAGCGCCTTGGTCGTTTCGACCATGCCTTCCTTTTCTTCGGGGATGATCATGTCATCCTTGCCGAAGGAAATGCCGGCCTTGAACGCGTGGCGGAAACCGAGCGACATGATCGCGTCGGCAAACAGCACGGTGTCCTTCTGGCCGGTGTGACGATAGACTTCGTCGATTACGTCGGCGATGTCCTTCTTGGTCAGCAGGCGGTTCACGATGTCGAACGGAACCTTGTGGTTCTTCGGCAGACATTCACCGATCAGCATGCGTCCGGCAGTGGTTTCGAACCGCTTCATGGCGATATTGCCATCTTCGTCAGCCTGCGGAACTCGGGCGAGGATCTTGGTGTGAAGCGAGACCTGCTTCGTTTCCAGCGCCTGATGAACCTCTGCCATGTCCGAGAACATCTGCAGCTTCTCGACCTGGTTGCCATCTGAATCCTCGGCGAATTCGGGCGTCTTTTCCTGGCGTTCCATCGACAGGTAATAAAGGCCCAGGACCATGTCCTGCGAAGGCACGATGATCGGCTTGCCGTTGGCGGGCGAGAGGATGTTGTTGGTCGACATCATCAGGACGCGCGCTTCCAGCTGCGCTTCGAGGCTCAGCGGAACGTGCACGGCCATCTGGTCGCCATCGAAGTCGGCGTTGAAGGCGGCGCAGACCAGCGGGTGAAGCTGGATCGCCTTGCCTTCGATCAACACGGGTTCGAACGCCTGGATGCCAAGACGGTGGAGCGTGGGTGCACGGTTCAGGAGAACCGGGTGTTCGCGGATGACTTCATCCAAGATATCCCAGACTTCCTTGCGCTCCTTCTCGACCCACTTCTTCGCCTGCTTCAGGGTCATGGACAGACCCTTGGCGTCGAGGCGCGCGTAGATGAACGGCTTGAACAATTCGAGCGCCATCTTCTTCGGCAGGCCGCACTGGTGCAGCTTCAGTTCCGGCCCGGTCACAATGACCGAACGACCCGAATAGTCGACGCGCTTACCGAGCAGGTTCTGACGGAAGCGGCCCTGCTTGCCCTTCAGCATGTCGGACAGCGACTTCAGCGGACGTTTGTTGGCGCCGGTGATGACGCGGCCGCGGCGGCCATTGTCGAACAGGGCGTCGACCGCTTCCTGAAGCATGCGCTTTTCGTTGCGGACGATGATGTCCGGTGCGCGCAGTTCCATCAGCCGCTTGAGGCGATTGTTACGGTTGATCACGCGCCGATAGAGGTCGTTGAGATCCGACGTCGCAAAACGGCCACCATCGAGCGGCACCAGCGGGCGCAGTTCGGGCGGGATGACCGGCACGACTTCGAGGATCATCCACTCGGGGCGGTTGCCCGATTCGATGAAGCTTTCGACAACCTTGAGGCGCTTGATGATCTTGGCAGGCTTGAGCTTCGACTTGGTCGTCGCCAGCTCTTCCAGAAGGTCCTCTTTCTCACGGTCGAGATCGAGATCCATCAGCATGAACTTGACCGCTTCGGCACCGATACCGGCGCTGAAGCTGTCTTCGCCATACTCGTCCTGCGCTTCGAGCAGTTCGTCTTCGGTCAGCAGCTGGAATTTTTCCAGCGGCGTCAGGCCGGGTTCGGTGACGATGTAGCTTTCAAAGTACAGCACGCGCTCGAGCTGCTTAAGCTGCATGTCCAGCAGCAGGCCGATGCGGCTGGGCAACGACTTCAGGAACCAGATATGCGCAACCGGCGCGGCCAGTTCGATGTGGCCCATGCGCTCGCGACGGACCTTGGTTACGGTAACTTCGACGCCGCACTTTTCGCAGACGACGCCCTTGTACTTCATGCGCTTGTACTTGCCGCACAGGCATTCGTAGTCCTTTACCGGACCGAAGATGCGCGCGCAGAACAGGCCGTCACGTTCAGGCTTGAACGTGCGGTAGTTGATCGTTTCCGGCTTCTTGATTTCGCCGAAGGACCACGAGCGGATGCGCTCCGGGCTGGCGATGCCGATCTGGATCTCGTCGAAGGTTTCGGGCTTCGCGAGCTGGTTGGTGAATTTGGTCAGTTCGTTCATGACTTAATTCCCTAAACGGGTGAATTCTCTGGGACGGAAGCGGTGGGGGCCGAAGGTCCCCTATTCCGCCGCTATAGCGAGACCATCGTCGTCTTCGTCCGTCAGAGACTTGAGTTCGACATTGAGGCCCAGGCTGCGCATTTCCTTGACGAGCACGTTGAAGCTCTCCGGAATGCCCGCTTCGAAGGTGTCGTCGCCCTTGACGATGGCTTCGTAGACCTTGGTACGTCCGATCACGTCGTCCGACTTCACGGTGAGGATTTCCTGCAGCGTGTAGGCAGCGCCGTAGGCCTGAAGTGCCCAGACCTCCATTTCCCCGAAGCGCTGGCCACCGAACTGCGCCTTACCGCCCAGCGGCTGCTGGGTGACGAGGCTGTAGGGGCCGATCGAACGGGCGTGGATCTTGTCGTCGACGAGGTGGTGCAGCTTGAGCATATAGATGATGCCCACTGTGACCTTGCGGTCGAAGGCTTCACCCGTGCGCCCGTCGAACAGGACCGACTGGCCGGAGCTGTGCAGACCCGCCTTTTCGAGCTCGATCGTTACGTCGCCTTCGCGCGCACCGTCGAACACCGGCGTACCCATCGGAACGCCTGCGGTCAGGTTGCTGGCCAGTTCGACCACTTCGGCGGTCGAACGGCTGTCGATCGCGTCGTGATACTCCTCGCCGTACACCTCCTTCAGACGGTCGATAACGGCTTCGGGCGGCTTTGCCTGGGCATAGTCTTCCGAAGCGTTGGGGTTGGCCTTCTTCCACTCTTCAAGCTGCTCACCGATCTGGTGACCTAAATTGCGGGCCGCCATGCCGAGATGCGTTTCGAAGATCTGTCCGACGTTCATGCGACTGGGAACGCCCAGCGGGTTGAGCACGATATCGACCGGTGTCCCGTCTTCGAGGAACGGCATGTCCTCGATCGGCAGGATGCGGCTGATGACGCCCTTGTTCCCGTGACGGCCGGCCATCTTGTCGCCCGGCTGCAGCTTGCGCTTCACCGCGACGAAGACCTTGACCATCTTGAGCACACCCGGAGCGAGTTCGTCACCGCGCTCGAGCTTTTCCTTACGGTCTTCGAACTTCTCTTCGATGATCTTGACCGCTTCGTCGTACTGCGACTTGACCGCTTCGAGTTGCGCCTGACGGCCATCGTCCGCCACGGCGAACTTGAACCATTCGTGCCGATCGATTTCGTCCAGAAGCTCTTCGGAAATCTCCGTGCCCTTCTTAACGCCTTTCGGCGCTGCCGAGGCGGTCTGCCCGGCGAGCATATCGCGCAGGCGGTTGTAGGTCGCCCGGTTGAGAATGGCGCGCTCGTCGTTCGAGTCCTTGCGGAGACGTTCGATTTCCTCGTTCTGAATCGCGCGGGTACGGTCGTCGATCTCGATACCGTGACGGTTGAAAACGCGAACCTCGACAACGGTGCCTGCAACGCCCGGGGGCAGGCGGAGCGATGTGTCGCGCACGTCGCTGGCCTTTTCACCGAAGATGGCACGCAGAAGCTTTTCTTCCGGTGTCATCGGGCTTTCGCCCTTCGGCGTGATCTTGCCGCACAGGATATCGCCCGGATGCACTTCCGCACCGATGTAGACAATGCCCGCTTCGTCGAGGTTGCGCAGGGCTTCCTCGCCGACATTGGGAATGTCGCGGGTGATGTCTTCAGGGCCGAGCTTCGTGTCGCGGGCCATGACTTCGAATTCCTCGATATGGATCGAGGTGAAGACGTCGTCCTTCACGATACGTTCGGAGATGAGGATACTGTCCTCATAATTGTAGCCGTTCCAGGGCATGAAGGCGACGAGGCTGTTCCGGCCCAGTGCCAGTTCGCCCAGATCAGTCGAAGGACCGTCCGCAATGATGTCGCCTGGCTCGACCGTTTCGCCCACCTTCACCAGCGGACGCTGGTTGATGCAGGTGTCCTGGTTCGAACGCTGGAACTTCTGCAGCGTATAGATATCGACGCCCGATTGTCCGGCCTCGACATCGCCGATCGCACGGATAACGATACGCGTGGCATCGACCTGGTCGACGATACCGCCGCGCGTCGCTGCGATGGCAGCGCCGGAATCGCGGGCCACGGTTTCTTCCATGCCGGTGCCGACCCAAGGCGCTTCCGCCTTGACCAGCGGAACGGCCTGGCGCTGCATGTTCGATCCCATCAGCGCGCGGTTGGCGTCATCGTTCTCCAGGAACGGAATGAGCGATGCCGCGACCGAAACGAGCTGCTTGGGGCTGACATCCATCAGGGTAATGGATTCGCGCGGCGCCATCAGGTTGTCGCCATCGTGACGGGCCGAAACCAGTTCCTCGACGAACGAACCGTCCGTGGTGAGGTCGGCCGACGCCTGCGCCACCGTGTGCTTCTGCTCTTCCATCGCCGAGAGATAGATGACCTCGTCGGTGACCTTGCCATCTACGACCTTTCGGTACGGCGTTTCGATAAAGCCGTACTTATTGACGCGGGCGAAGGTCGACAGCGAGTTGATCAAACCGATGTTCGGGCCTTCCGGCGTTTCGATCGGACAGATACGGCCATAGTGCGTCGGGTGAACGTCGCGGACCTCGAAGCCGGCGCGTTCGCGGGTAAGACCGCCCGGGCCGAGCGCCGACACGCGGCGCTTGTGGGTGACTTCAGACAGCGGGTTGGTCTGGTCCATAAACTGCGAAAGCTGGCTCGAACCGAAGAACTCGCGCACGGCGGCTACGGCAGGCTTCGCATTGATCAGGTCGTTCGGCATGACGGTCGATACATCGACGCTGCTCATGCGCTCCTTGACGGCGCGCTCCATGCGCAGAAGGCCAACGCGATACTGGTTTTCCAGCAGCTCGCCCACCGAACGCACGCGGCGGTTGCCGAGATTGTCGATGTCGTCGACGTCGCCCTTGCCGTCCTTGAGGTCGACCAGTTCCTTGACCACGGCTAGGATGTCTTCCTTGCGCAGCGTGGTCACGGTGTCTTCGGCGTCCAGCTCGAGACGCATGTTCAACTTCACGCGGCCAACGGCAGACAGATCGTAACGCTCACTATCGAAGAACAGGCCTTCGAACAGAGCTTCCGCAGTTTCCTTGGTAGGCGGTTCGCCTGGACGCATGACCTTGTAGATCGCCTCCAGACCTTCGTCACGATTTTCAGCCTTGTCGACCTTGAGCGTGTTGCGCATCCACGCGCCGGTGCTGACGTGATCGATGTCCAGCAGATCCATCGCATCGATGCCGGCAGCATCAAGAACTTCGAGGTTTTCTGCCGAAACTTCGTCGCCCGCTTCGATGTAGATGCGACCGGTCTTCTCGTCGATCATGTCACGCGATGCATAATGGCCGAAGATTTCCTCGGTTGGCAGCAGCAGCGTTTCGAGACCGTCCTTGGCAGCCTTGTTGGCCGCACGCGGACTGATCTTCTGACCGGCGGGGAACACTTCTTCGCCAGTCTTCGCATCGATCAGCGGGAAAGCCGGCTTCTGGCCACGCCATTGCTCGGCGACGAAAGGAAGGTTCCAGCCTTCGCCCTTCTTGCCCGTCGCCCGCTTCCAGGTGACGGTGTTGTAGAAGTGCGAGAGAATGTCTTCGTCATCCAGGCCGAGCGCGAACAGCAGCGACGTGACCGGCAGCTTGCGCTTGCGGTCGATACGCACGTTGACGATGTCCTTGGCGTCGAATTCGAAATCGAGCCACGAACCGCGATACGGAATGATCCGGGCGGCGAAGAGGAGCTTGCCCGAAGAATGCGTCTTGCCGCGATCGTGGTCGAACAGCACACCTGGCGAACGGTGCATCTGCGATACGATCACACGCTCGGTACCGTTGATGATGAAGGTACCATTGCCCGTCATCAGGGGCATGTCGCCCATGTAGACGTCCTGCTCCTTGATATCGAGAACCGAGCGCGTTTCGGTTTCCTGGTCCACCTCGAACACGATCAGGCGCAGCGTGACCTTCATCGGGGCGGCATAGGTGATGCCGCGCTGGCGACATTCCACGATATCGTATTTCGGCTGCTCGAGCTCGTAATGCACGAAGTCGAGTTCGGCTGTCCCGGCGAAGTCGCGAATCGGGAATACGCTGCGAAGAGTCTTCTCGAGGCCGGAAACGTAATCGATTTCCTTGTTCGAACGCAGGAACTGTTCGTAGCTCTCGCGCTGGACCTCGATCAGGTTCGGCATATCGACGACTTCGTGAATGTCGCCGAAGATCTTGCGGATACGACGCTTCGCCGTGCCCTGCGCGTTTGCGCCCCGGGTTTTCTTCGGAGCTTTCGCCATGGTAGCCATAAGGGGTAGTTACCTCTTCTCGTGTGCGCCGGCGCCTGCGCGGACAGGGCCGGAATTCGTTTCTCATGCGCGTGAGATCATAGCCGGGACGCGAAAAGGCCGCAGCGTCCTGCACACCGGTTCCGGTGGCCTGCTGCAGCTTCTCTAGCGTCGCGATTATGGAAACGCCGCTTCCATCCTGTGTCCAATTCCCGCGCATGAATCGGACTCGCTCGAAGCGTGCGGTCGAAGGGGCATATAGGAAGCATGCCGCGCACGGTCAAGTGACGCGGATTTCGCACCCTTATCGAATAACAATATTATTGCTTTACAATAAGCTTGGCTAGATGCATATCGATTTTCGATAAGGGAGGAGTTTTATGTTTTCCGCGATCACTATCAGCCTGCGCATTGCAAACTGGCTCAACTGGTTCTTCGGTGCCCTGCTGATGGTTACGCTAAGCGCCATACTCGGCGACTGGGCGGGCCTGGGGACGATGGTCTTCACCCGTATCGAACCCGCCAGCACGCACAACGCGATCCGAGGGTATTTGTTCGCGATGGTAGTGATGATGCCTCCTATTATGGTGGCAGTGCACTGGATACTCACCCGCCTCGCCGCCCTGGTCCGCGACGCGGCCGTGGGTCACGCGCTTACCCATGCCAATGCTGCGCGGCTTCGCGCGATCGCCTGGGCCACGCTGGCGATCGCCATCGTCGACCTTTGCTTCGGCTGGGTATCCGTGGCCACCAGCAAGGCCACCGGCGAATATTTCGGATGGTCCCTATCACTGACCGGTTGGATCGCGGTGCCTTTGCTTTTCGTACTGGCCAACGTTTTCCGCGAAGGCGCTGCGATGCGCGCCGATCTCGAAGGCACCGTCTGATGCCCGCCGACGAGACCATTGGTATTGCCATTCGCCTCGATGCCTTGCTGCAGGATCGCGGGATGACGCTCACCGAACTAGCCGGCCGCATTGGCATTACTCTCGCCAATCTGTCGATCCTGAAGACCGGCAAGGCCCGGGCGATCCGCTTTTCCACGCTAGAGGCAATCTGCCGCGAGCTTCAGTGTCAACCTGGCGATCTGCTACAGTACGAAAGGAATGGGCTATGATCTGGCTTCGCCGCTTCTTCGCGGATATGATCGGCTCCTATCTCGATAGCCTCCGCGCGCTACGCGCTTTGCCTTGGTTGTTCGCCGCAATCGTGCTGTGGGAATTTGCCCAGCATCTTGTCGAAGTGCAGATCGGCATGTTCGAAAGCCGGGACATGGCCCGTTTGACGAACGATAATGGCCTGCGGATGGCTTTCGGCTGGATCAAGATGACTTCGATCTACGTGGGCGCGTTCTTCGTTATCCGCCATTTCGCCAGCCAGCACGAAGGGCGTGTGCTCGCCCCACTGGGTACCGCAGCGCTGCGCTTCTTGCCATATGTCCTTTATGCGCTCGTTGTGTTCGCAGCGATGTTTTACGCTCGCGCACTTGTGCCCGAGGCGCATGTCACCGCATTTCGCAGCACTCTGGGCCTCGGCCAGTTGCTCATCGAGCCTCTGCTAATGACCTGGGTGGTTGCCGCCGCGACTGACGGGCACGTCGCCAACCCACTCGTATCGGCGCGTCGATTAGGATGGCTGTACGGCCTCGCCTTGCCGCTGTACATCCTGACGCGGCTGCCGTTCGGTCTGCTTCACCAGCAGTTAAATACGCTGTCCATTGGGGAAGCAGGGATTCAGCTTTGGGGACTGCTAGCGCTCGATTCGCTGATAGTCGGCTTGATCGTGGCAATCTCGCCATCGGCGATGGTACGCATCGCGCATTGGACCGAACTACGTCAGGCTGGCGCTAAAACGCGAGAAACGGCGGTGGTTTCCCCCTAATCAATAAAAAAGAGCGCGGTTTTGCAGAATGTGTCTTTTCGCGGGCAAAAATATGGCTATTTTAAGGCTACGCCAATCAGGGCGTTACAGGAACATTGTCACATGAAGAAGATCGCTCTCGTCGCCGCACTTCCGTTCGCGCTGACTCTCGCCGCTTGTGGCGAACAGGCCGCTGACGAAACCACCGCAGACGAAATGGCTCCGGCTGAAGCAGTCGATGAAACCGTTGTTGTCGAAGAAACCCCGGTTGCCGATCCGATGGCAACCGAAGGCGCCATGATGGAAGAAACCGTCACCGCCACCGAAACGCCGATGGCTGAAGAAACCACTCCGGCTGAATAATCGGACTTCCGTTTACCGCGCCCTGCGCGAACCGGTACGATTAACGAAAGGCCTGCCCCTCATGGGGGGCGGGCCTTTTTCGCGTCAAAAGGGCTTTTCTGGAACCGATGGCAATTGTGGCGGTTTTATGGCCATACTCTCGAAAGGAGATTATGACATGAAGAAGTTTGCTATCATCGCCGCCCTCCCCGTTGCCCTTTCGGTCGCCGCCTGCGGCGACTCGGTTGACGGGACCGACACTACTGACCTCGAAGCCAATGCTGTCGAGCCTATGGATCAAGGCATGAGCGATCCAATGGAAACGCCGGCACCGATGATGACCGGCACCGAAACCGGTACCATGGACGATACCATGACTCCTCCGCCCACCGACACCGCTACGGGTGAGCCCATGGAATCGGATCCGATGGCCGAATAACGCCGGAGTCGATGACTCACGCGGGTTCTGCTTGACAGAATCACCCAAATCCTTAGAGGCCCGCCACCGAACGGCGGGCCTTTTTGGTTTACCCGTTCATCCGTCCGAGACAGTTGGTGACCGAATGTGCCGGTCTTAATTTCCAGCCTAGACGGGGAACAGAGATTTCATGACGATGCTCTGCATCGTCGTTTCGCGCCTGTTGGTGCACCTCCTTCCCCTTCAACGGACTCGCCCGTGTCGCTTCGGCGGCGCGGACAAACGTAGCCGGTCGTTCGCTGCAAGCGAACGGCCATAGTGAAGGAGTATGGCATGGATCGTTCGCAGAAAGCCGATGCGGTCGCCCAGCTCAGCGAAGTCTTCAACCAGGCTGGCGTGGTCGTCGTGACCCGCAACCTGGGCCTTACGGTCGCTCAGTCGACCGAACTGCGCTCGAAGATGCGTGAAGCCGGTGCGACTTACCAGGTTGCGAAGAACCGTCTCGCCAAGCTTGCCCTGAAGGACACCGACTACGCAGGTCTCGACGAGTACCTGTCCGGTCCGACCGCCCTTGGTTATTCCGAGGATCCGGTTGCTGCGGCCAAGGCCGTGGTGGATTTCGCCAAGACCACCGACAAGATTGAAATCGTCGGTGGTTCGATGGGCGCGCAGAAGCTCGACGAAGCAGGGGTCAAGGCACTCGCCTCGATGCCGAGCCTCGACGAACTTCGTGGCACGATCGTGGGCCTCCTCAACGCGCCGGCGACCAAGGTCGTCCGCACGATCAAGGAACCCACCTCGATGCTCGCACGCGTATTCGGTGCCTACGGCGCCAAAGAAGCCGCGTAAGAGCTGGTTCCCGCATAGAACACATATTCATCGGGGCAGACCCAATCGGGCTCCCCGGCCTTATATTTGGAGTGAAACATCATGGCCGATATCGCCAAGCTTGTTGAAGAACTGTCGAAGCTGACTGTCATGGAAGCCGCTGAGCTTGCCAAGGCGCTTGAAGAAGAGTGGGGCGTTAGCGCTGCTGCTGCTGTTGCCGTTGCTGGCCCTGCTGCCGGTGGTGACGCTGGTGCGGCTGCTGAAGAGCAGACCGAATTCGACGTCGTCCTGACCGGCGACGGTGGCAAGAAGATCCAGGTGATCAAGGAAGTCCGCGCCATCACCGGCCTGGGCCTCTCGGAAGCCAAGGCTCTCGTCGAAGGCGCGCCCAAGCCGCTCAAGGAAGGCGTCAACAAGGCAGAAGCCGAAGAAATCAAGGGCAAGATCGAAGCAGCCGGCGGTACCGTCGAACTCAAGTAAGCCTTTCGCTTACGCTTCGATCTCGTTTCGAGATCACGAAAGGGCGGCACCGCAAGGCGCCGCCCTTTTTACGATTCGCACTGCTCGTATTGATATCCCATTGTAGCTTGATTAGCCTTGTTCGGTGCCGCTTCTTGGAGCACTAGCCTCTTGCAACATAACAGATAGCAGATTTTTCAGTGACTTGCCGTTTCACGAGACGCTGTTGAAAACGCATTCGGACGTGCTTGTACCAAATCGGGTCAGTGCTTAACGAAACCTAAATGGGGGTTCTCACCAACAGCGCCCGCGAGTAGCGTGAGTTCCACAACGAGTCGCATAATGAATCAGCTCATCGTCTGACGGACAAATCCGCAGTCGATATTCGATCACGACTTGGGGGTTTTGGGGTGTCTACAGGGAAAATCGGCTTCTTCTTCGGAGCCGTGTTCATGCTTTCTACTGTGCCGCTTTCGGCGCAGGATCTGGTTCACGAACCGATCAGTCCTACATTCGGTGGAAACCCGTTCAACTCGAACCACATTCTCGGGACCGCAAACGCACAGAATAAATATCGCGACCCCAATTCTTCGAGCAGTAATTCGCAAGCCGATATCTTTGCACGGCAATTGCAGTCACGCCTGTTGTCCGCCCTGTCCTCGCAGGTCGTTGACGCGATCTTCGGCGATAATCCGCAGGAAAGCGGCACCATCAGCTTCGGCGGGCAGACAATCGAATTCTTCCGCTCACTCGATTCCGTCACGCTCGTCATCACCAACGATGACACCGGTGAAGAGACGCGGATCGTCGTGCCGTTGTTTGTTGAGGTCGACTGAACATGCGGATCGTGCGCACCCTCGCCGCAGCCGCAGCCTGCATTGCGCTCATGGGCTGTACCACCCTCACCAACAGCGGCCGCGACTTCCTGCCAACCGACACCAGTCTCGCCTATTTCCCGAAAAAGACCCAGACGCAGGTCCTACTGAACGACTTGCCGGCTCCCCAGCGTCAGGTCGCAGTTGCAGTTTATGGTTTCACGGACCAGACCGGGCAATTCAAACCGACCGAGGCGGGTCAAACGCTGTCGCGTGCCGTCACCCAGGGTGCCAGCTCGATGCTGGTGAAGGCGCTACAAGAAGCGGGTAGTCGGCAGTGGTTCACCATTGTGGAGCGCGAGCGGCTGGATAACCTGCTCAAGGAAAGACAGATCATTTCCGAGATGCGTAAGCGCTACCTCGGCGAAGAAGGCGTCAATCCGAACGCATTGCCCGCTCTGCTGTTCGCCGGCGTCTTGCTCGAAGGCGGCATCGTGGGCTACGATACCAATACCGTGACCGGCGGCGCCGGTGCGGCCTTCCTGGGAATCGGCGGACGCACCGAATATCGTCAGGATACGGTCACGGTGTATCTGCGCGCGGTATCGGTCCGTACGGGCGAGGTTCTGACTACGGTGACGGCTTCCAAGACGATCGCCTCCCAAGCGGTCGGTGCCAGCGCCTATCGCTTCGTTGCATTCAAGGAATTGCTCGAAGCGGAGTTTGGCTACACCACTAACGAACCCGACCAGATCGCCTTGCAGCAGGCCGTCGAAAAGGCGGTTTTCGGCTTGGTCATGGAAGGGGTCGATCTCGATCTCTGGCAGTTCGCCGACATGGCGAATGCCGAGCCTTTACGTGCGCTTTACCGCAAGGAACGGGACGGTGTCTACGAGGCCCGTGACGTGCAGAAAGCCTTCCAGAAGGCCGGATCCTTCAGCGCACTGACTATTGTCGACAAGGACGACGAGGAGAAGAATTGAGAGCCGACGGACACTCCGGAGGAGGAACATAATCAATTTCTGACTGAGCATGCGCGTAAGACTCAATGAGCGCATGTGACAAAAGGTCGCAAAAGAAAGCACGAACGAGAGCGGCAACTCTCGCCCGTGCAGTGTGTAGGCTGCGATAACCTGGTGATGCCCGGCGTCTGATGCGCCGCGGTCGACGATGGTTATCGCCTTAATCAAAAGGTGATGCAACCATGAAGAACGTACTACTCTATACCGCTTCGGCCGCCGCGCTTGCGCTGGCCGGTCCTGCTGCTGCGCAGTCGCTGCAGAATTCGGACATCCTGCAGAACGGCGACGACAATGTGGCCGTGGTCAGCCAGACCGGCAATGAAGGCATGTCCGACATTGATCAAAACGGCGATGACAACCTCGCGGAAGTCACACAGACTGAAAATCCGACGGTCGGTTCGAACCTGTTCAGTGTTCCGTCGAACGATGCGACTATCAACCAGATCGGGAACAACAGCCGCGCTCGCATCGAGCAGAATAGCACGAACCCCGGTTCCAATCCCGGCAACTCGGCCACGATCAACCAGGAATCGGAATCGCCAGCCGGCAATACCCTGCCTTCGGGATATGCGCTCAACGCCCGGATCATCCAGGACGGCGCAAGCAACCGTTCGCAGATTGATCAGGGTGGCCTGAATATTGCTACCGACCCAGATACCGCAGGATCCGGCGTGACTGCCCGCAACCAGCAGTACGGCACAGGCAACCAGTCGGATATCATTCAGGACATCCGCAACGACACCGCTGACCCGTATTCGGACATCGACGTCATTCAGGACGGCGAACGTAATTCGTCCTTCGTTCAGCAGCGTGGATCGGACAGCGATGTAGACGTAACGCAAACCGGCATGGATAACGACTCGTCTGTAATCCAAGGCGCCGAAGGCGAAATGACTGCATTCGTAACCCAGAGTGGGTCGCTTAACCGTTCGGAGGTCGAGCAGCGCGACTTCGATGTTCTGGCAACTGCGATTCAGGCCGGTACGGCCAGCTACTCGCGCATCTATCAGGACGACGATGCTTTCGGTTCCGCCGCGACCCTGATCCAAGGTCCGGATACGGATAACGCCTACTCGCTGATCGAACAGACCAACACATCTTCTACGGCCTTCGTTCAGCAGATTTCTGGCAACGCCAGAAGCATCGTCTATCAGAACGATGGCAGCAGCGCGGTCGCAAATGTGTATCAGGCCGGCCTTGGCCTCAACTCGACGATCACCCAGTCGGGCGACCTGCAGGAAGCTGACGTCGACCAGTTCGGTTCGAGCAACACTTCTGAGATCATACAGGAAAACGGCCTTGGAACAGGCGACAACTTGGCCAAGGTCTACCAAAACGGTGCGGGCAACGATTCCGATATCTTCCAGACGGGCACAGGTAACGTAGCGGACGTGAGCCAGTCCGATTCGGGCAATTACTCGAATGTTTATCAGAGCGGCACCGGCAACTCGGCCACCGTGGTTCAGAGCGCACCGGGCTCGATGTAATTGAAATGGAAGGCGGGGGCTTCGTCGGCTCCCGCTACCTTCCGTAAAACTTAACAGGGAATTACCCATGAAGAATCTTCTTGTAACTGGTGCGTCCGCTTTCGCTCTCGCGATTGGCGCGCCTGCCCTCGCACAAAACACGTCCGATATCGAACAGACCGGCACAGACGAAACTGCCGTAGTGACGCAGATCGCCTCGGCTGGATCCAATGATTCCGACATCGATCAGGATGGTGCGAACAATACCGCCAAGGTCACGCAAACCAGCACGACCGGCGATCAGAACATGTCTACCATCCTACAGACTTCGACGGCCTCGGACAACCTAGCCGATGTGCTTCAAAACGGTTCGGGCAACGATTCGGACGTCGAGCAGCAGGGTGACGGCAGCTTCGTGTACGTCGATCAGGACGGCACGGACAACTACTCAACCGTGACCCAGTACGAGCAGACCAGCGGTGCGAGCATTGTCGATGTTGATCAGAAGGGCAACGCCAACAGTTCGTCGGTCGGGCAAGTGGGCTCTAATGCGACAGTCAATGTGATCCAGACAAATGCGGACCTTGGGTCTCTAGGCAACACCTCCTTGGTAGGTCAGGCGGCGATCGACTCGACAGTCGATGTGACTCAGACGGGTCAGGGCAACATGTCGAACGTCTCACAGGTCGCTCTTGGTTCTGATGTCGATATCATTCAGAACGGATCGGATAACGATGCGCTGGTGATTCAGGCCGCAGGCTTCTCGACGATCGATATCGATCAGCTTGGCAACGACAACAACGCAGTGGCTGGGCAGATCGCAATTGGATCGACAGTCGGTATCGATCAGGACGGTGACTACAACACGGCACTTGTAGGCGAACTGAGCCTCGATACCGTCGCAAATGTCACGCAGGATGGTACCGACAATTTCGCGGCTGTCGGTCAGCTTGGATCGTCTACTCAACTGCCGGCCGGCCTTTTCGACGGTGGCGATTCATCGAATTTCGATGCGAATATCTACCAGAGAGGCTCTTACAACACGAGCGCGACGGGCCAGCTTGGCGTCGCGAACCGCGTAGATGTCGATCAGATCGGTAACAATAACGACAATGGCGGCATCGGTCTTGGAGCCGGGATTGTCCAGATTGGCTACAATCAGGAAGCCGTTCTGCTTCAGGAGGGTGAAAACTTGAAGTCGCGCATCCGTCAGGGCACGCTGAGTGCGAGCAGTTCGAACTTCGCGACCGTTTCGCAGACCGGAGAGTTCAACGACTCGCTGATCGAACAAGACGGCGACGACAATCGGGCTCGCGTGGACCAATCCGGATCGGACAACTACTCGTCGATCTTTCAAAACGGCATGGGCAACAATGCCGACGTCGCTCAAGGGGCTTCCGGGAACGAGTCCTTCGTTTCTCAGAACGGTAATGGAAATGCCGCGCTTGTCGGTCAGAACGCTGCTGTACCTACCGGAACGTTCTAAGGCGTACGGGCGGGTTTCAGCCCGTCTGATGCCCAATGCAGGCTGAAGGCATCGTATCGATGCCTTGACAACCCCAGACGGGTCGCCAGCCAGGCGGCCCGTCCCCCCTCAGTCCGGCACACGGTTCCGCAGCGGCCGCATCACGAATTCGAATGGAGTAGAGCCATGATCAGCCCGAACCAGACCACGCGAGCGAGCGCGGCAGCGGCCGCGTTGGTCGCCGCGACCCTAGGGGCTGTCGCGGCCTTTGCCCAAGGTGCAGGCAGCGCTCCCCAGTTCGAGCCCGTCGAAGCGCCACTTGATCAGGACAGCGGCGTCTTCGTCAGCCAGATCGGCAGCAGCAACGAGGCGAGCGCCCAGCAGGATGGAAACGCCGCCAGCACACAGGTTGCGCAGCAGGGCGAAGGCAACCGTGCAGCCATCCGCCAGAGCTCCGCACCGCATTATGCGGCTGTCGCGCAGAGCGGCAACCTCAATGAGGCGGACATCGCCCAGGATGGGAATGGCCAGACTGCTCTCGTCCTTGCACAGCAGGGCAATGGCAACGTCGCTGACATACTTCAGCGCGAAGCCGGCCTTGCCTATTCGGCCGGGGCGATCAGCCAGACCGGCGACTCGAACAGTTTATCCCTCATTCAGGACGGTAGCGACAATCAGGCGCGGCTCACTCAGGCGGGTGACGGCAATGCCATGACAGCATCGCAACTGGGTGCTAACAACAGGCTCGACTGGTCGCAGGTCGGTAGCGGATTATCCGACCTCCAGATCGAACAGACCGGCGGCGCCGGTCTTATCGTGATCCAGACCAATGGCGGGGGCTGAGGCGAAAAGGATGACCCAATGACCTTCCTAGTCACGTTGGGAGTGATCTTGCTTTCTCAGCAGATCGCCGTCGAGCAGGTCGATCCGATCGACGCTCCATCCATAGCGCAGGATATCGAACAGCTTAGCACGCGCGGCGATGCCGAGATGTCAGATCCGATTGGAGCGCCGGACGGCGACGGCGGCAAGGATGTGCAACAGCTGAGCCGTCCGGATACTACACTTGAACTTACCCGTGTCGAAGGCATGGACCGTTGCAGTGCAGAATTGCTGTCCGATAAGGATGCCGATTTTTGTGCCCGTCGGATCGAAACACGCTCAGGCGATTTCTCGCCTCGTCCAGCGCCCTCGCTGACCGCTGAACAGGTACTGGTCGGAGAGAAGTATGCTTCTGTGGCGGGTGTCGGGGTGGCGAATGCGTCTCGCGATGCGACGCGCCGCGAACTCTCACCTGAGGATCAGGACTTGCAGGCTTTGGCCTCTTTGACTCTCCCCTCAACCACGCCCCCCCCCGCCGCCAAGGAAGAGCCGCAAGCCGGCCTTCCCGCTGCGACGGAGGCATTGATCGAGGCGATCGTCAATCAACTTTCGCAGCCGGGCGGTAATTGATGCGTATCCTCGCTCTGATCTACTTCTTTTTCGGGAGCACCGCGACCATGGCAACCAGCCAACCACCCCGGGCGATCAGCATGGATGTCGAGGAAACGGCTGATGCGGTCACGGTGATCCTCAACGGACATTCAGATTCGGACCAGGAGGTCAGCTACGAACTCGTGATCGAAGGCCGCTCCACCAGCCGACATAAGGGCCGAACCAAGCTAACTGCGGGACAGAACGCGATACTTTCCACGATGCGCATGAGCGCTGCCGAACCATGGTGCATCAAGGCATCTGTTACAGAAGCCGACGGCACCAGCTACGAATATGAGAAAGGCTCCTGTACCTGATTTGTAGCTATGTCGGAGCCATTTTGGCCTGTATCGATCAAGATTTCGTCATAGATCGGATCATAGCTTATCCCAAGTCCGGCAGTTGCGAGTCGATCGATCGCGACAAAGCTTTGCGCGGCAGGCGAGTTCGATAGGCGGTCATATTCCTCGGTCGGGAAACGATCTGCCAGAGCCGCCAAGACCGATCCGAGATTGACGCTGACGGTCTGATTGGCATCGCTGAATTCGATCTGCCCAGTCACTAATCCATCTACGCGGGCAGTCAGATGTGTGAGGCCGCCGTGGTTCGCCGAAGCTGACGCCGGCGGTGTCAAAAGTACATCCACCTCGAAGGCAGCCGTGTCCTCGGCGGTATCCGCACCTAGCGCCCCAGATGGCGGCCGAACGATATCTGCTTCGGTCGGCGCGGTATCCGTTTTCAATGGTAGCAACGCTTCGACGGGGGTGGCCGGCATGTTCAGCGTAGATCGGCGGATCGGAGTCGCCAGCTCGAATGGCGCCGGCGAAGCCTTCGCAATCTCCTGTGCCGCTGGCGCGCGTGACGTTTCGATCTGCGCTCCAGTCGCAACTGGAACAACGCGAGCCGCTGCTGGGACAAGCGCCGCATCATCCCATTCGACCTGCGAAGACGCACCGATCGTAAGGAGGAGGACTGACGCAGATGCGTTCAACCCCGCGATGGTCCATTTGCCTACCAGCGTGCGGGGGTCAGGATCGACGAACGCCAGTGGCGGAAAGCTGGCAATCAACGCATCTAGATCGGAGGCGTACGAATAAACGCGCACACCTTCGCAAGTTTCCGTCAGCTGATAAGTGCCGTGCATCGAATCACCCCCATCCCACCGACGACCGCAGTCCGCCGGTCTTGGAAAGCTGACCCTCGGCAGCCGGTCTCGCAAGGGCAATTGCGAGATGCACCAAAATAAACCGGTTTGAAGGCACTAAATTCGGGTGTGCCTTCCCGGACGCGCAGGCAGGTAGAAAGTTCGGCAATCCCGAAAAAACTATGGAGGACCATTGCGGAGGCGCCTAACCGGGCCGGCTTGTCATGGCAGACCTGGCCCCTCTGACACCCCCGCGGACACGCGGCGACGGTTGGCGCGATGAACTTCGCGCGACGCTGCGGCTGAGCTGGCCGCTAGCGACGGCGAACCTGTTGCAGATGCTCACTTACGCCATCGACGTGATTTTCATTGCGCGGTTGGGCGAAGGCCAACTGGCCGCTTCGGCGCTGGCCGTGGCCGTGTTCGGGCTGGTCATGTGGGCCCTGTGCGGCCTGACCGGCGCCGTGGCCCCGGTTGCGGCGGCAGAGCTCGGTGAGCGCGCCCCGGCCTTGCGGCCCGTGCGCCGATCGGTTCGTATGGCGCTGTGGCTGGCCCTGTTTGCCGGCATCGTGGGCATGGGTCTGTGTCTTCTACTCGGCCCATTGATGCGCGTGACAGGGCAGGAACCCCAGATCATCGCGCTGGCGATCGAATATAATACGCTGCTCGTCCTTTCGATGGTGCCGATGCTGTTCAACAACGTGCTGCGCAGTTTCGTCTCCACGCTGGACCGCCCGATCTTCGCCACCGCCATCACCGCCGGCGGCATCTTCGTCAATGCGGTGGCAAATTACGCCTTTATCTTCGGCAATTTCGGCGCGCCGGAGCTTGGCCTGCAAGGTGCCGCGGTGGCGACGATCATAACCACTTTCACGACGCTGCTTGCCTATATCGTCGCCATCCGGCTCGATCCGCGGCTGCATCGCTATCATATTTTCGGTCGTTGGTGGTCACCGGACTGGGCGCGCTTCCGGCATATTGCCGCCATTGGCACGCCAATCGCGCTTACAATCACGGCAGAGGCCGGCATCTTCGGAGCTGCCGCCTTCCTGATGGGCAATATCGGCGCGAGCGAGCTCGCCGCCCATACGGTTGCCCTGCAGATCGCGGCGCTGGCTTTCCAGGTGCCGTTCGGCGTGGGACAGGCTGCCACCATTCGCGTGGGCTATTTCTACGGCGCGCGCGACGAGGGCGGCATTCGGCGCGCGGGATGGACGGCGATCGTGGTTGGTACCGGTTTCATGGTTCTGACCGCACTTGCCATGGTGGTCATCCCCAAGCCGCTGATCGCGATCTACGTCGATCCGTGGGATCCGAAAAACGCCGTCCTGGTCGGCTTCGCGCTGCAATATATCGTCATCGCCGCCGCCTTCCAGCTGTTCGACGGGATGCAGGCCGTTGCCGCCGGCGCATTGCGGGGATTGCAGGACACCCGAATTCCCATGTGGATTGCCGCCTTCGCCTATTGGGTACCGGGCATCGGAACCGCTCTGGTTCTGGGCTTTGCCACCCCGCTCGAAGGGACAGGGGTCTGGATCGGCCTTGCAACGGGCCTGACCTTTGCAGCGGCCCTGCTGGGTTGGCGCTGGCATCGACGCGAGGCGCTGGGTCTGACCCTGCGCCCCGCCAGTCGATAGCTCAGGCGCTGCGCTGCCAGATGTCGCGCTGCGGGAACGGGATCGAGATACCGACGTCGTCGAAACGCGCCTTGGTCGCCTCGGTCAGATCCCAGGACAGCGCCAGATAATCACCTGTGGCGCACCACACGCGCATGCCGATGCCCACCGAACTGTCGTCGAGCGAGCTGACGAAGGTCTGCGGTGCTGGATCCTTCAGCACGCGCTCATCCGCTTCGGCAAGCGCCAGCAATTCCTGGCGCGCCTGCTGCATGCTATCATCATAGGCAATGCCCACGATCAGTTCGAGCCGGCGGGTCGGATGACGATTGAGATTGACGATCGCCTGGTTCCACAGCTCCGAATTCGGGACCATGACGAACAGGCCGTCGAACTGTTTGAGCTCGGTCGTGAACAAGCCGATCTGCTGGACGGTACCGGAAATGGAACCGGCATTGATCGATTCCCCGATCTTGAACGGCTTCTGCACCAGGATCATCACACCCGATGCCACATTGCTGAGCGTGCCCTGTAAAGCCAGGCCAACGGCCAGCGCCATACCGCCCAAGGCAGCGAGAATGCTGGTCGTTTCCACGCCGAACTGTGCCAGCACGGTAACCAGCACCAACGCCCACAGCGCATATTTGACCAAGTTGGAAAGAAAGTTGGCGACCGTAGGATCGATGCGATCCGACCGGTTCAGTGCGCGCGCCACCCAGCCCGACAGTATGCCTGCCAGCAGCAGGCCGATGACCAGCACGGCAAAGGCGCCGGCGATTTCCACCATGTTCAAGCGCAACCACAGCCAGATCTGTTCGGGAATGGTCAATGCGGCAATGGTTTTGTCGGTCGTCATGACGGGCTGGCCTCTTGCTGGCTAATCTGGAAATTGGGGCGCGCGATAGGGAACCGGGCGCGTCTTGGCCACCCCCTGCCCCGGCCTGTCGCACCGACCAAATTTTTTCCCTACGCCCCCGTTGACACCCTTGGCGCCTGACCCCAAATGCCCCTCGCTGGCACTCTCGATGTGGGAGTGCCAACGAACATTCACACTCATTCAAGAGGTCACACACAATGGCATTTCGTCCGCTGCATGACCGCGTACTGGTCCGTCGCATCGAAGCTGATGAGAAGACCGCAGGCGGCATCATCATCCCCGACAGCGCCAAAGAAAAGCCCAGCGAAGGCGAAATCGTCGCCGTCGGTTCGGGCGCCAAGGCTGAAGACGGCACGGTTACCCCGCTCGACGTCAAGGCTGGCGATCGCGTTCTGTTCGGCAAGTGGTCCGGCACCGAGGTCAAGCTCGATGGCGAAGACCTGCTGATCATGAAGGAAAGCGACATCATGGGGATCATGGGCTGAGCCCATCTCCTTCGTCATGACACTGTCAACTGTGTCAACTTCAGTAATCTGATCGAATAGAAATCTGAACGGAAAGGACAGCATTATGGCTGCCAAAGACGTAAAATTCAGCCGCGATGCCCGCGAAGGCATTCAGCGCGGCGTCGATATCCTCGCCAACGCCGTCAAGGTGACGCTCGGCCCCAAGGGCCGCAACGTCGTCATCGACAAGAGCTTCGGCGCTCCGCGCATCACCAAGGACGGCGTCACCGTCGCCAAGGAAATCGAACTCAAGGACAAGTTCGAGAACATGGGCGCGCAGATGCTCAAGGAAGTCGCTTCGAAGTCGAACGACGCCGCCGGTGATGGCACCACCACTGCCACCGTGCTTGCCCAGTCGATCGTGACCGAAGGCATGAAGTCGGTCGCAGCGGGTATGAACCCGATGGACCTCAAGCGCGGCATCGACATCGCCGTTACGAAGGTTGTCGAAGACCTCAAGGCCCGTTCGAAGGACGTTTCCGGCTCGAACGAAATCGCGCAGGTCGGCATCATCTCGGCCAATGGCGACCGTGAAGTCGGCGAAAAGATCGCCGAAGCCATGGAAAAGGTCGGCAAGGAAGGCGTGATCACCGTCGACGAGAGCAAGGGTCTCGAATTCGAGCTCGAAACCGTCGAAGGCATGCAGTTCGATCGCGGCTACCTCAGCCCCTACTTCATCACCAACCCGGACAAGATGACGGTCGAACTCGAAAACCCGTACATCCTGATCCACGAAAAGAAGCTCTCGAACCTGCAGGCGATGCTGCCGGTGCTCGAAGCCGCTGTCCAGTCGGGACGTCCGCTGCTGATCATCGCTGAAGACATCGAAGGCGAAGCGCTGGCTACCCTCGTGGTCAACAAGCTGCGTGGCGGCCTCAAGGTTGCTGCGGTCAAGGCTCCGGGCTTCGGCGATCGTCGCAAGGCGATGCTGCAGGACATCGCGATCCTGACCAAGGGCGAGATGATTTCCGAAGACCTCGGCATCAAGCTCGAGAACGTCACGCTCGGCATGCTCGGCGAAGCCAAGCGCGTCACCATCGACAAGGACAACACCACCATCGTCGACGGTGCCGGTGACGAAAGCGACATCAAGGCCCGCGTTACGGAAATCCGCACGCAGATCGACAACACCAGCAGCGATTACGACAAGGAAAAGCTGCAGGAACGCCTTGCCAAGCTCGCTGGCGGCGTAGCCGTCATCAAGGTCGGCGGTGCTACCGAAGTCGAAGTGAAAGAACGCAAGGACCGCGTCGACGATGCGCTGCACGCAACCCGCGCAGCTGTCGAAGAAGGCATCGTCCCCGGCGGCGGTACGGCGCTCCTTTACGCTTCGAAGGCTCTCGCAGGCCTGACCGGCGGTAATGACGACCAGACCCGCGGCATCGACATCGTCCGCCGTGCGCTGACCGCTCCGGTTCGCCAGATTGCAGCCAATGCCGGTCACGACGGTGCGGTTGTTTCGGGCAAGCTGACCGACGGCAACGACGAAAACCTTGGCTTCAATGCCGCTACCGACACCTATGAAAACCTGGTGTCGGCTGGCGTGATCGACCCGACCAAGGTGGTGCGTACTGCCCTGCAGAACGCTGCATCGGTTGCCGGTCTGCTTATCACGACCGAAGCTGCAATCGTCGACAAGCCGGAAGACAAGTCGTCTGCCCCCGCCATGCCCGACATGGGCGGCATGGGTGGAATGGGTGGAATGGGCTTCTAAGTCCTATTCGACCAACCCGGAGATTGGGCCCGGCAGGAGCGATCCTGCCGGGCCTTTTCTTTGCAGATTCGCAGGTTTCGCTGACCGTGCTGCACTCAACTCATCGCAGGTGAGCGACATGTTTGGGTATCCGCCTTCCTTTAGACACAATTGAACCCACCAGCTGTTCGCAATGCCAGCCATCATGCGCATATCGGTTGCACAGGGGACACCAGTCCGAAGGAAAACACTATGAAAACCCTCAATATTCTTCTCGCGGGCTCCGCCATGGTTCTTGCTAGCGGTGCTGCCGCTCAGTCCATGGAAGAACAGACCGCGGATCCGGCAACCACTATGCCAGCCCAGGAAGCACCTGCTCAGGATGCGCCGGCAAGCCCGGCAATGGGTGAACAGTCCGCTGATGCAGAATTTACCGATACCCAGGTGAAAAGCTTCGCTGCAGCGGTCGTCGAAATTCAGACCCTGTCGGGCGATGAAGCTGCCAAGCAGCAACAGGCTGCGCAGATCGTCGCCAACTCCGGTCTTGATGCCGAAACATTCAACGCCATCGGCACGGCGATGCAAACCGATCCGGCGCTGGCCCAGCGTGTTCAGCTCGCGGCCGCAGAAGTGCAGTCCCAACCCGCCGGCTAGGGCTCAAATCCCTCATATCGAAAGGCCCCCGCCGATCCGATCGGCGGGGGCCTTCTCGTTAGTGCAGTCGAGACGGAGAATTCATCCGCCTTTGCGGCTGTCCTCGGCTGCCGCAACCAGCGCGTCGGGCCATGTCACCTGGGTCTGTGTTTGCGGGTTGAAGACGCCATCGGCGTACAGCGCACCTTCTGCCGCCGCGATCTCCTCGGCCGTCAGGAATTCGCTCGGTTCCAAGGCGAACACATCCAGACCGCGGCTGATTTCCGTCGCATAGATCCGCCCCTTGTACCAATAGGCCGACCAGTAACCGCCCGTAACAAGCTGATCCTTGTCGATCGGCCCGCGGTCGAAATAGGCGATTTCGTGGATGTTCTGATCGTCGGTGAAGTCGATCACGCTGATGCCGCCCTGATACCACGCCTGCACGAAGATATCGCGCCCGGGAACGGGAATGATCGATCCGTTATGGGCAACGCAGTTTTCCTTGTCTCCCTGCGGCGCCGGAAGTTTGTAGGTTCCACGGTAAACCAGTTTGCCGTTCTCGATTCCGTAGAACGCGTCCGCTCCCCAGTTCTTGGGGTCGCCGGCTTGGCAGCGCGGCCGGCCGCCCCCGCCCCATTCGTCGGTAAACAGCACTTTGGTACCATCATTGTTGAAGGTGGCCGAATGCCAATAGGCAAATCCTTTGTCGGTCACATCGTCGATGCGCTGCGGCTTCAAGGGATCGGAGATGTCGAGAATGATGCCATTGCCCGAACACGCCCCGGCCGCCAGCTTCTTTGCCGGGAAAACGGTAATGTCGTGGCACTGGTTCGTCTGACTGGTGTCCTGCGTGCCGTCGCCGTGATCGCCCCCGCCCCACAGACCGGCAATTTCGCCATCGCGGGCAAATACCCGGGGCCGGTCAACGATGCGGGCTTTCGATGGATCGACGACGGGAATCTCGATCACGTCGATGCTGAAGAGCGCCGTGTTATCACCGCCCGCGCTGAAGCAGCCCGGAACCTCTTCGGAATCGCGCACATAGCTTGTGCCCGAATTATACACGATCAGACGGCGATCGTCGGCGTCGACGATCGAATGGGTATGGCTGCCGCGACAGGTCTGCACCAGACCGACCTGCTTGGGTCGCGTGATGTCGGAGATGTCGAAAATACGCAGCCCGCGGAAACGCTCGTCACTGACCTTGTCATCGACTCCTTCAAGGCCGCAGTCGATCCGGCCCCGGCGATCTTCGACGCTCATAACCAGCAGATTGCCGGCGATAGATACATCGCCCTGTCCGCCCGGGCACACCACCGAGCTGATCAGTTGCGGCACGCCGTCCTGTCCGAGACGATAGGCGTTGAAACCGTGGTAACTACCCGCAACCATCGTATCGCCGCTGAAAGCCATATCGGTGAAGGCAAAGCTCAGCAGCGAACCGCGCTCGCCGAATTGAGGCTCGTCTTCCTCCTCGTCGCCGTCCCTGCGAGAGGTATTCTTCGCCTCGTCCTTGCTTTTGTCGCGCTCCTTGATCGGCTGCAACTGAGCCGGGTTTTCAGGATCGAAGAATCCTGCAGGCTTTTGCAGCGCCACCACGTGGCGCATGTTGGAAATCGCCTCGCCCGCGTCGCGAAAACCGGGCTTCAGCGTTGCGCGCGGATCGGTCGAGAGCGTCGCAAGCGTTGCATTCATTCTGTCGATTTCGGACCGCTGGTCGCTGACGACATCGTTGGTGAATTCGTACATCACCGGATCGTAGGCGCTGCCCGACACGCCATGCAGTTCATCCACCATGTCAACCGCCCCTAGGTGGTGGGCGACCATGAGCTCGAGAAACAGGCGGTCGAAGGCGGTGCCGTTCGCGGCGGCCAGTTCGCGCATCTGCTCTGGCGACGCCATTCCTTTCATCGTGTGATGGGCATGGCCCATGCCCTGCATGGCCACGTCAAGATTGCGGTCCTCCAGCCAGGTCCGCATGAAATCCATTTCGTCTTTCTGCCCCGCTTCGATCCGATCGGCCGTCTTTAGCACCGCTTCGTTATTGGTGCGCTGCCGGACCAGTTTCGCCATGTCGACGGCTTGCTGATGATGGACGATCATTCCCTGCATGAAAGACACATCGGCTGGCGAAAAGCGTGTATCGGAAAGAGCAATGGCTTCTGCTGCGTCGATGACGCGGGGCTCCGCGCCCGGCGCACCCGGAAGCACGATCGGCGCCCCCTGTGCAGCGAGCGGTGCAGTGGTCACGAGCAGTGCGGCAACCAGCGATATACGTGCGATCATTGATAACTCCCTCAAGTCGCTGCAATGGCTAGCATCCCGGGGGGGCTTGGCAATGTCGTTTGTCGATCACCCGTATTTCCCGCGCTTCGGACCAAGGTAGCCGAACAGGTACGCAGCCACCTTACGCATCTGGATTTCCTCCGCACCTTCGGTGATGCGGTAGCGGCGATGGTGGCGATAGATGTGCTCGAACGGCTTGTGGCGTGAGTAGCCGATGCCGCCGTGCACCTGCATCGCCCGATCCGCGGCTTCGCAAACCAGCCGGTTGGCCCAGTAGTTGCACATCGAAACCTTGTCGGACATCGTCTTCTCGATCTCCTCATGGTCCAGTGCGTCCATTTCCCATGCGGTCTTGTAGATCAGCAGGCGCAGCATTTCGCATTGAGTGGACAGTTCAACCAAAGGGAACTGAATAGCCTGGTTCTTCGCCAATTCTTCCCCAAACGGCTTTCGCTCTCGCGCATAGCGCACACTCTCTTCGATACAGAACTGGGCTGCGCCCAAGCTGCTTGCCGCCTGGCGGATACGGTTCTGGTGCACGAAGCTTTGCGCCAGTGCCAAACCGCGACCTTCCCTGCCGAGGATGGCGCTGTCCGGGACCCAAACCCCTTTTATCGATAGGCGAGGGTGGTCGGTGGGCATGTTGAAGGTCCACATCCATTCCTCGATCTGCAGCCCTTCGGTGGGATTGGGGACGAGAAAGCAGGTGATCCCCGTGGCGGCGCCATCTTCGCTCGAGGTACGCGCGAACATCGCGCAATGCGTGGCCACGTGCATTCCGGTGATCCACATCTTCTCGCCATCGATCCGCCACCCGTCCACGCCATCGCGAGTCTCGCGCACAGCGGTCGTTTCCATCCAGGTCGCGTCGCTGCCATGATCGGGTTCCGTCAGCCCGAACGCGACGCGCCGCGTCCCTTCGAAACCGCCACTGATGAATTCCCGTTTCTGCTCCTCAGTCCCGAACGTTTCGAACATGGCGACGAAGGGAAAATTTCCGACGATGGAATGCTCGTTCTGCAGATCGTTATGGAGACCAAGGCCGCGCTGCGCGAAGCGATCACGGATGACAGCCATCCAGAGGTTCGAGCCGTCCTTCCCGCCGTATCTCTTCGGAGCAGAAAAACGCCAGTGACCCGCCTCGTCTGCAGCCTTCCGGGCCTGGCCCAGCAATTCCTCCCATAGTTGGGACGGCAGCCCACCCCGCTCCCAATCCGTGCGTGCGTCTTCCCGACGGTGGTCGAAGAAACGCTGATTGTCGTCTTTCGCCACCATCGGCTCGATGACCGTCCCGATGAAGGTTTCGAGTTCGGCGTAATACTCCTCGAGCGCTTGCGGTATTGCGAAATCCATCAGTCCTCTCCTGTCCACTTTGCGCGAGCACGTTCGAGCATTGGGTATTTGGGCACGTCTGCAGCAAGCTTGTCCAGCGCGGTACGGCGAAGGGCAGCAAGCACCCCGGGATTTCTCAAAGAGCATTCCCCACGGAGCAATTGCTGCGCGAGATGTCTGTCTTCGCATTCAGACACAATCTGGTCGCCCCGCGCCAACATGCCCAGCGCATTGCGTGCCACTGCAAGCTGGAACCGGTCATGGCCTTCCATGCGATCTTTTATCGTGGCCAACCATTCCGAAATCGCACTTGCGATTTCGCCCATACTCGCCTCTCCCTGCGGCTCTGGCCGTTTCTCAATCGGAGGCACCGGGCGTGCCCGCTCCTCCTCGGGCGAGTCCTCTTCCAACAGCAGAAGCAGGTCGAGCTCTTGTTCGCTCGTGCGGCGTGAGATCACGACGCGTTCAAGCATGCGGTCATCGCCGCTACGCCAAAAACTCGCCATGCGGAGGCAGCCGAGGGCCCACCAAACCGTGCGATAGATCAGCCAGAAACGGAAGCGATCCAGGTCCACGCCAAAACCGCTCTCCTGCTCATATGCAACCACATAGTCTTTTAACGAGCCAAGCCCCAGCGCGGGGCGATCGATCCGCGAAAACCGCCAGACGGCCATACAGCCAAAGGCGAGATCTTCGTGTCGGTCCCCGAAGTGGCATAATTCCCAGTCCAGTACGCCGGTGAGATGTGATTCCTCGGCGAGCAAATTGCCAAGACGGAAGTCGCCATGGTTGAGCACTGGCTCGAGAGGCTCTGGCAAATGGTCTCGAAGCCACTTGAGGCCAAGGGCAATGATCGGCCGGTCTCCGCCAGCGTCTTCGAATTGCTGGACGAGACCATCGACGGCTTCTGCGTAATCCAGTTCCGGCACATCGTCGGGTAGTGCGGCACGAGGTATGGCATGGATTCGCGCGAGGTCGCGGGCGACTTCCTCAAGAAGCCGCCCCGGCTGCTTCATATCCAAGATAACGCGCGGTTCTGCCGTACCCGGCAAAGCTCGCATGACGAAGCCACTGCCGATCCCATCGGCCGGCTCCAGCCCGACAACCACCTCCGGTGCCTTCACGCCCGCATTGTGAGCGGCACTTATGATCGCAGCTTCGACTTCATGGCCGAAGGGTCGCCCCTCCATGAATGACAAGCTGGGCGCGCGGCGCAGGACAAAATCCTCGGCGCCGCTGGAGAAAAACCAGCTTTCCATCGTGGCCCCGCCGGTGAGCCGCCGCAATCCTTCGGGTGCAGCCAATCCTGCGCGTGCAAGCGCTTTCGCCAGGCCGGGTTCAAGCGCGCTTGCGCCGTCGATCTCTCCCATGCGGTTAATGTGTGCCGCGAAACGCTCCGACGCTCAAGTCTGGACCTCTTGGCACTCTCGCCCGTTCCATCTCGTGCAAACGAAAACAACAGGAGACAAATTCCATGCGCCTTCCCAACAATGCCCATGTTGCCATCGTCGATGGAGAAAATTTCATCGTGATGCGTAACAGCGGCACAGCTTTGGAACCCAAGCTCGGATCATCCGAAAAACCGGATCTAAGTGTCACGAACTTCAGTGCAGGAGTGAAGCATCAGGATCCCGTCAGCCAACAGCATGGCCGGACCGATCTGAACGAGCTTGCACACGGCGCGGCAGCGGCAGAATGGCTGAACGAGAAATCCATATCCGGAGAGATTTCGGACGTGCTCGTGATCGCCGACCCTAAAACGCTTGGCGAAATGCGGCGCCATTATCATTCGGAGTTGGAAAAACGCCTGGTCGGTGAAATCGACAAGACATTGTCGGGTGAAACCACGGCGAAAATCGAACAGGTTATTGTCAATTCCTAGCGTCTGACGCGGTCAGTTGTAACAACCGGACGGAATGAACTGTCTTCCTGACGACACCTTTCGTCGCCATGCCCTTGTATCGACACATTTTTGAGGCATTAATATTTGCCTAACCATAGAGGGTGTATGGGGTCGATATGGGAAAAGGAATTTTCGGACGGTTGCTTGCAATCGGGGCTATGGCCTTTGCCGCCCCGGCGCTGGCACAGGGAAGCGGCTTCGAAGCGCAATTCGACAATACTCTTGGCACCGAGTTACGCGTCCCTCAAAGTCAAGGGACGCTCTATTCTTCGCCCCTTGAAAGCCGGATTGCTCAGCTTGCCGATGGATCGAATGGGCGGATCGGTGTCTATGCTGTCGATCTGACGTCTGGCCGGGAAATAGGCGTACTCGCCGATCAGCGGTTCCCCTTGGCAAGCACCAGCAAGGTCGCCATTGCAGCTACCTATCTCGCTGGAGTGGATGAGGGCCGGTGGAGCCTCACCAGCGAATATCGTCTTCCCCGCCCCGGCGGCGCATATATGCCTGCATACCGCCACCTCAGCCTGATGATCAGCAAGAGTTGCAACGACTGCACCGATGCTCTTCTCAATGCAGTTGGTGGACCGTCCGCCGTCAATAAATGGATGCGAGGAGCGGGTATCGAAGGCTTCGAACTTACCCGCAATATCGCCACCCTTATTCGCCAGGACGGTAGTATCGATCCGGCCTGGAGCGTCGATACGAAGGATAGCGCTACCCCGCGCGCGATGGGCCAACTGCTTGCCGGCATCTATCAGGGCAAATGGCTGAGCGAGCATTCCCGCCGCGTCTTGTTGGATGCGATGCTTGAAACCACTACTGGCAAACGGCGCATGCGCTCGGTCTTGCCGGTAAGCGCCAATCTTGCTCATAAAACGGGTACGCTGGCTCGTACCGCTAGCGACATTGGTATCTTTCTGACGCCCGACGGGCGTGCGATTGCCGCCGCGATTTATGTGACTGGCCAGAGCCCGTCCATGGCCATCGAGAATGGTAGCCGTAGCGAGAAGCTCAACGCACGCGCCAACCGCGATTCACGTATCTCGACGATAACGCAGGCACTTTATAATGGGTTCGGCACGAGATCGCAGGATGGACGCAACTGGGCCAGTGCCGATTACGGCGGCGAATAACCTCGCTCTCATCGATCATTAAAAAAGGGCGGTGCCGAAAGGCACCGCCCTTTTCTGTTCGTGAACGGGAAACCGTTCGCGAAGCGGGTCGATTAGTCGGCCTGAGCTTCTGCGGTGGTTTCGTCCTGCACGTCTGCTTCGACTTCGGCAGCAGCGTGGTCGGCGTCGGCAGCCATGTCTTCAGCGCCAGCTTCCATCGACTGACCAGCCGATTCCATTGCGTCGCCAGCAGCTTCCATGTTCGCTTCAGCGTCTGCAGCAGCGTTGTCAGCAGTGGTCGCAGCCGAATCTTCGGTAGCTTCCGAACAGGCGGCGAGGGTCAGAGCAGCAGCCGAAGCAGCAGCGAAAAGAGCGATCTTGCGCATAGGTATAAATCCTTGAACAGCGAGTTTTGCTTACGGTACGAAAGACTTGCGTCCCCACACCGAGCGAGCGCCCAATTGAGGCGTCACAGTGGCTAAATAGTGGCGGGATTGAGGCATCGCAAGGATAATCGCACTCTCACCGCCACATTTCCGCCTTAATTAGGGCGAGCTCACCGCGATTCCCATGCGATTGCACTGGGCTGAAAAAGTCGCTCCCCAATAGGTCTGCCCGTTGCTAAGCCCCCGCCATGGGTGACAAACCACATCTCTACCTCGTTGACGGCTCGGCCTATATCTTCCGCGCCTACCATCGCCTTCCCCCGTTGACTGACCCTGAAGGCACGCCGGTTGGCGCTGTTTACGGTTATACCACCATGTTGTGGAAGCTGGCGGATGATCTTCATAAAGCCGACGGTCCGACGCATCTCGCGGTGATACTCGACAAGTCGAGCCACAGTTTCCGGAACGATCTTTACGCCCAGTACAAGGCCAATCGGCCCGACCCGCCTGAAGATCTGGTGCCACAATTCCCTTTGATTCGAGACGCAACGCGCGCCTTCAGCCTGCCCTGCATCGAAGAACCTGACGTCGAAGCGGACGACATGATCGCCTCCTATGCCCGCGCGGCGACGCGAAAGGGCTGGGACGTCACGATTGTCAGTTCTGATAAGGACCTGATGCAGCTTATCGGCCAATGCGCCGACGAAGATCTCGAACCGGGCGTCGAGACAGGCGGCTGCATCGATATGCTCGATACGATGAAGAATGCCCGCATCGGACGCGACGAAGTCATCGAGAAATTCGGTGTGCCGCCGGAGCTCGTGGGCGATGTACTCGCGCTGATGGGCGATTCTGTCGACAACATTCCCGGCATCTTCGGCGTCGGGCCGAAAACGGCCAGCAAGCTCATCGCCGAACACGGCACGCTGACCGCCGCGCTCGACGCAGCGGAGGGCATGAAGAAGAGCAAGCTGAAGGAACGCCTGCTCGAACATCGCGCAGACGCCGAGCTCAGCCGCGTGCTCGTCACATTGAAAGAGGACTGCGGCCTGCCCGTCTCGCTGGACGACATGAAGCTGGTGGAAGTGCCGCCTGAACCGCTGGCTACCTTTCTCAGCAAACATGGCTTTACCAGTCTGCTGAAGCGGCTCGACGCCGGCACTGGCAGCCCCGCGCGAACGACCGAACTCGATCCCGCCCGGCAGGATACCAAAGGCGTGACCCCCGGCGAGCAAGGCAATCGCCAGCCTGCGCCCGATTATCCTGCTGTCGATCGTTCCACCTACGAATGCGTGCAAACGCTGTCCCGGCTCGAAGAATGGATCCAGCGCGCGTATGCCGCCCGGCTCGTTGCCGTGGATACGGAAACCAGTTCACTCGATTGCATGCTGTGCGATCTGGTCGGGATCAGCCTGGCGCTCGGTCCGAACGATGCATGCTATATCCCCCTGGGTCATGGCGGGAACGATATGTTTGCAGAACGGCCGGAGCAGATCGACAAGGCTGCCGCGCTCGCCGCTCTGCGACCATTGCTGACAAGCGACGCCGTTACGAAAGTCTTCCACAACGGCAAATACGACCTCAACGTCCTCGCTCGCAATGGCATTGCGGTATCCCCTGTCGAAGATACGATGATCATCAGCTTCGATCTGGACGCCGGCCGTCAGCTCGACGGCATCGGCGGCGGACACGGGATGGACGAGCTTGCGGACCGCCACCTTGGCCACACCTGTCTTACCTTCAAAGAGATATGCGGCACCGGGAAGAAGGCAATTCCCTTCGGTGAAGTGCCGCTCGACAAGGCGACGGAATATGCCGCGGAAGACGCCGACGTAACCTGGCGTCTGTATAAATTGCTCAAGCCCCGGCTCGCCGTTGAAGGCGGCACAAAAATCTATCAGCGCGTCGATCGGCCCCTCGTGCCTGTCGTCGCCGGCATGGAACGTCATGGCATCAAGGTTGATCGCGCCCAGCTGGCGCGGTTGTCGGAAGAATTTGCGAGCGAGACGGCGCGGCTGGAGAAGGAAATCCACGGCATAGCCGAGCGCGAATTCACCGTCGGCAGCCCCAAACAGCTAGGTGAAGTGCTGTTTGACCAGCTGGGCTACAAAGGTGGCAAGAAGGGGAAGAGCGGGCAATACTCCACGGATCAGAGCGTACTGGAGCGCCTGTCCGCCGATGGAGCGGAAATCGCCGACAAGGTGCTGGAATGGCGGCAGCTCGCCAAGTTGAAGAGCACGTATACAGACGCCCTCCAGCAGGCGATCAATCCCGAAACCGGGCGTGTCCATACCAGCTATAGCCTGGTCGGTGCACAGACGGGTCGTCTGTCTTCAACCGATCCGAACCTTCAGAACATTCCCATTCGTACAGAAATAGGGCGCCAGATTCGCGAAGCCTTCGTTGCCCAGGATGGCAACGTACTCCTGGCTGCCGACTATTCGCAGATCGAGCTTCGCCTGGCCGCACACATGGCTGACGTGCCAAGCCTGAAGGAAGCCTTCGCCAACGGTGAGGACATTCATTCGCGCACGGCCAGCGAAATGTTTGGCGAGGTCAATCGCGATACGCGCGCGCGCGCAAAAACGATCAATTTCGCCATCCTCTACGGTATATCGCGCTGGGGTCTTGCAGGTCGCCTCGGAGTGGAAGCCGACGAGGCTCAGGCCATGATCGACACCTATTTCCAGCGTTTTCCCGGCATCCAGAAATACATCGTTCGCACCCTCGAGCAGGTCCGAGAATGCGGTTATTCGGAAACGCTGTTCGGTCGCAAGACCTGGTTCCCGCGGATAGGGTCGAAGAACCAGGCGGAACGCCAGGGTAGCGAGCGGGCAGCCATCAATGCTCCAATCCAGGGGACCAGCGCCGACATTATCAAGCGGGCGATGGTTCGCATGATGCCGGCCTTGGAAGCTGCAGGGCTCGCTCACGTGCAGATGCTGCTTCAGGTCCACGACGAATTGGTGTTCGAACTGCCCGAAAGCGATGTCGATGCAGCGCGCAAGGTCATCGAAAACGTTATGGTCAGTGCCGCCGAACCGTCTGTAAAGCTTGACGTTCCGCTAGGTGTCGATATCGGTACCGGAACCAGTTGGGGGGCAGCACACTGAGCGAGATCGAAGACTTCGTCGCGCGTACGCGAAACCCGCGCTGGATGAATGTGGCGCTGCTGCTTGTCATCGCAGCGGCCATGTTCGCGACCATCGTTCTAGCCTATCAGACCGTAGAGGCCGAACGCGCACAGCGCCGTCAGGTCGAACGTACGGTCGAGGTGCTGGAAGAGCTGCGCCAGATCAACAGTGCCGCCCTCAGTGGTGAAACTGGCCAGCGCGGATACCTCATCACGCTCGATCGTCGGTATCTTGCGCCTTACCAGATGGCCCGCGAACAGCTGGAGCCGTCACTCGATCGGGTACGCGTGCTCCTCGGTGATGATGCGACGGCGCGGCAGGTCGAACTAATCGATCAGATCGACGCCTTGGCGCGCGCCAAGTTCGATGAAATGGCTGAAAGTGTCGAACTGCTCGAAAATGGTCGTCTGCTCGATGCCCGCCGTGCCACGCTGACGGATGAAGGCGTCGAAGCGATGGAACGGCTGGTTCGCGCCATTGCGGAAATGGAAGATATCGAAAGCCGGATTCTTGCGGAACGCGCTGCCGAAGCCGCACGAAGTGAAGCTCGGGTTCTGCCGCTGCTCGGCGCCCTGTTCGTGCTGCTCATCATCGCCATGCTGGCAGGGGCGCGCCTTGTCGGTCGCGCCGCGCGGGCGGAAGCCGAAGCATCGCAGGCAGCCGCAGTCAGCGAAGCGCGCGATCGCGCCGATTTGCTTGCACGCGAACTCAATCACCGGGTGAAGAACCTGTTCGCCGTCATCCTCGCGATCGTCCAGATGAGCGCGCGCGATAAACCCGAAGCGAAGGAAGTCACCGACAGTATCGCTCAACGCATTCGCGCGCTGCTGACCGCGCACGAGGTCAGTCAGGGCGAGCTGGAGAGGCCGGTCGCCTCGCTTCGCGCATTGGTCGAAACCTCGCTCGCTCCTTATCGCTCCAGCAAGCATCCGGCCGAGATCGAAGGTCCGGACGTCATGCTGCCGGCCAAGCGTGTTACGCCTTTGGGTCTCGTTCTGCACGAACTGACCACCAATGCCGTTAAATACGGAGCGTGGAAGAACAGGGGCACAGTCCATGTCAGCTGGACGGAAGATGATGGCATGCTCACGCTAACCTGGCGCGAAAGCGGTGCCGATCTGGAGGAATTGCCGGAACGCAAGGGTTTCGGCAGCCTGCTCATGACCAGTGCTGCCCGTCAGTTCGGCGGGACATTCGAACGCAACTTCACCAAGGACGGTTTGCAAGTCTCGATCGTATTGCCTGTGACGGATTGAGGCACCGGCCGCTTGGACTTGCGTTACACAGCGTGCCTCCATACCGATTACAACGATGTTTGACCGCTACGATCCAGCCAATTGGCCGATCTCCGTCGAAGGCCTGATCCATACGTTGATCGCGCTTGCGGCATCCATATTGATCGCCGTCGTGATACACTGGATCGTGTTCGCCATTCTGCGTCGAATTGCGCGGACGTCGACCAGTGTCTTCGACGATGTTCTAGTCGAAGCAGTCCGTAAACCGCTGCGCTGGGCCGCGATAGCGTTCGCGGTTGCCATTTCAGCAGAGAACGATGCGCTGACCGGCCGCGGCTGGGATATCCTGACACGGTTTCTGATCCCCGCCGTGGTAGGGTGGGTCGCCTATTCTGCCGTACGCGGTCTCGCTCTCGGATTTGAGAGGCAGATCGGGTTCTCGGGAGACCCGGTCGCGCACCGTGGTCGCCTCACACGGATTGCGATCTTGTCGCGCACGGTAAAGGTCGGGATCGTCATCATCACGATTTCCCTGATCATGCTCAACATCCCCGGTGTACGCGATGTCGGGACTACAATGCTGGCATCGGCAGGTCTCGCCGCCCTGGCAGTGGGCGCCGCGGCGCAGCCTGCACTCAAATCGCTTATTGCCGGACTACAGATGGCTCTGACACAGCCTCTACGGATCGGGGATCTGGTCAAGGTCGATGATCAGGCCGGGCGCGTGGAAGAAATCCGGATGAGCTTCGTGACGGTCCGCACTTGGGACGAACGCGTTCTGGTCGTTCCTACGACACGCTTTCTCGACCAGAGTTTCGAAAACTGGTCGCGGGTAAGCGAGCGGCTGACAGGGCCGGTCATGCTGCATCTCGATCCCATCGCCGAGATCGATCCGATTCGCGAGGAATTCGAACGCTTCGTTCAATCCAACCCTTTGTGGGATGGACGCAATCTGGAATTGCTGATGACCGAAGCCTATCCGGAAAGCGTCGAGTTGCGCCTGTCGATGAGCGCAGAGACGATCGGCGACTTATGGACGCTGCGCTGCGAAGTCCGCGAACACATGCTCGGCTGGATCAAACAGAACCAGCCAGACGCGCTGATCCGCCACCGCCTTGAAGTGGAAGCGGCGAACCAGCGCGCAACCGGAGCTTAGTCCACGGCCGGCGGCGAGTGCTTCTCGTCACGCGTGCTTTCGACCATTCCTTCGTAAACGAAGCCGATCGGTCGCACATCTGCAGCGCGCTTCTTCAGTTCGCCCTGCATCTTCTTGTACTCCGCTTCCATCTGAGACGTCACGGTGGCGCGGCTGTCTCCCAATGCCTCGGTGAAATCGGCACCGGTCACTTCCTGCACGTCGCCACCCGCCCGGTGGAGCGCGTTGAGGCCCGCCCGGCGCACCACGTCTTCCAGGTCCGCGCCGGTAAAGCGTTCGGTCTTCGAAGCTACATCGACCAGATTGACGTCGTCAGCCAGCGGCATGTCCTTCGTATGTATCCGCAGGATCTGTTCGCGACCGCCCTTGTCGGGTGTTCCGACATAAACCAGTTCGTCGAAGCGGCCCGGGCGCAGCAGCGCAGGATCGACCAGAGTGGGACGATTGGTCGCACCAATCACCACCACCGACTGCAATTCTTCGAGCCCGTCCATTTCGGCCAGAATGGTATTCACCACCCGCCCGGTCACTTGGGGTTCGCCCTGCCCGCTTCCGCGTGCCGGAACCAGACTGTCGATCTCGTCGATGAACACGACGCAGGGCGCGACAGCCCTGGCCCGTTTGAACATCCGCGCGATCTGCTGTTCGCTTTCGCCATACCATTTCGATAGCAAGTCCGAACTTTTCATCGAAATGAAGTTCGCCTTCGCCTCCTTGGCGACGGCCTTTGCCAGCAAGGTCTTGCCTGTACCGGGAGGTCCATAAAGCAAAAAGCCCTGAGCAGGCCGGATACCGAGACGATGAAACGCCTCAGGGTTTTTCATCGGCAGCTCGATGCCTTCCTTCAGCTTGCCGATGGCATCGCCGACCCCGCCGATATCGGACCATGCGACATTGGGCACCTGAACCATGACTTCGCGCATGGCGCTTGGCTGGATACGCTTCAGCGCAGAGAGGAAATCCTCGCGGCCGACATATAGATCGTCGAGCACTTCAGGCGGAATGGTTCGTTCGTCCAGATCGATGCGCGGCATGATCCGCCGCACCGCGTCGATCGCTGCTTCTCGCGCAAGTGCCGCGATATCTGCCCCGACGAAGCCGTAAGTCGCCTTGGCCAGTTCGTTCAGGTCGACCCTGTCGCCCAGCGGCATGCCGCGTGTGTGGATGCCAAGAATTTCCCGGCGCCCGCTTTCGTCGGGCACACCGATCACGATCTCGCGGTCGAAGCGTCCAGGTCTGCGCAATGCCTCGTCAATCGCTTCAGGCCGGTTGGTCGCAGCAATCACGACCAGGTTCGAGCGGGCCTCCAGCCCGTCCATCAGGGTCAGAAGCTGCGCAACCAGCCGCTTCTCCGCTTCGCCCGGAACGCGATCTCTCTTCGGCGCGATCGAATCGATCTCGTCTATGAAGATGATGGCCGGTGCTGCCTTCGTCGCCTGCTCGAAAACTTCACGCAGTGCTTTTTCGCTGTCGCCATAGCCCGATCCCATGATCTCGGGACCGTTGATGGTAAAGAAGTTGGCATCGCTTTCATTGGCGACTGCCTGAGCAAGCCGGGTCTTGCCCGTTCCCGGCGGGCCGTGCAGCAAAACGCCCTTGGGCGGATCGACACCCAAGCGCGTGAACAATTCTGGGTAACGCAAGGGTAACTCGACCATCTCGCGCAATTGCTGGATGGTTTCACCCATGCCGCCGACATCGTCATAATTGACGACCGCGCGCGCATCGCGCGGCGGCTCGAACTCGGCGCGCAGCTCAACCTCGGTATTCTCGTCGATATGGACGATGCCCTTAGGTGTCGTCGCGACCACGCTCAGGCGAATCTGCGTGAGGGCATAGGCCGGTGCGTTGAACATCCGGCGCACTTCCGGTGGCATGTTCTGCACCGGCTGCTGTCCGGTCGTCGCAACAAGGTCACCCGCGACAAGAGGCTTTCTGAAGAAGTTGCGCTTCAGCGCCTGCGCCGGGCCCTGCAAACGCATTTCCCGCTGCGCCGGCGCAAACACGACCCGGGTCGCAGGGCGCGATTCGGCGACGACCACGTTCACATGTTCGCCCGACCCGACCTGTGCATTGCCGCGTTGGAGACCGTCGAGCCGCACCACATCGAGACTTTGATCTTCGTCATAAGCGGCCATGGCGATAGCAGCGGTTGCGCGCTTTCCGGTAATCTCGACGACATCGCCCTCGGTGATCCCCAGCGCCTGAAAAGCAGAACGCGGCATGCGCGCGATACCCTGGCCGCTTTCTTCCTGTCGCGCTGCTGCGACCTGCAATCTCACTGTCTTTTGTTCTACCGCTGTCGCAGCATCCGCATCGGCCATTGGGTCGTATTCCCGTTCCTGTTCGTCTTGCCGGTTCACTTGGGGGTGGCCCCTGTGAGATACAATGAAGGAAGACGCCGCGCGGGTCCGCTCAGGCCAGGAAAAAGCCCGGCTGGAAAACCAACCGGGCTTAAAAGTCTTGGGAGAGGATGCCTAAAAGGCACGAGGAGATATGCGCGCCGGGCGGTTTTTGTGCAAGTGCGAAAAGGACAATTTTGATTGCATAATGCGCAACAAACTTCGCAACCTCGTCAATAATGCCATGATTTCCCTTAACTTGCGTCAGCGGCTTCGGCGCGCCTTCCTGCTGCGCTGCACAATTATCGAAGTATTGTGAATGTTATCAATTTTCAGGAGGCACAAGGTCGATTTCGACGCGAGTCTCTTGGCCGGACGAGCCTATGGCGCGTACATAGTCAGCCGCTTCCGGTCGTTGATACAGTCGATTGCGTTTCCATGGCTTGCTGTGGCAAATCCCGCGACTTGCATTCTCTTGATCGTTCTGGACCTTTTAAATGAAACAAATTTTGACCCTCGCCGCCAGCGCAGTGGCTCTAGCCGGTTGCGCGACCATGAATTCGGGCCCTGTCACTGGCCCCGCGACGGTGGCGAAAGAGAAAGCGGCGCCGGACACCATGCGCTGGCTCTACGGTTCGGGCGAAGCTGCGGCGGCGTCTATCCAGACCTGGCGTCAGATCGCCGATTATTCGATCGCCGTGGTCCACCAGCGAAAGGCTCCGCAATCGGTTCCCATGGGTCTGCCAGACGGGACCACTGGCGGGATCGGAATGCCGTCTTGCATCAAGGCCGACGGCACAGCCAAACCATTTGCAGCCGTGTTCGACTTCGACGAGACAGTGCTGCTTAATACAGGCTATGAATACTGGCAGGCACTGACGGGTAAGCCGTTCGATACCGACGAATGGGCACAATGGGCCAATAACGGTGCCGGGATCGCGCAACCGGTTCCTGGTGCAGTGACCGGCCTGCGCCGCCTTCGTGAAGCCGGAATTACGGTCATTTTCAACACCAACCGCGATTCGGACACTGCTGCTGGTGCCGTGGCAGCGATCGAAGCAGCGGGGACCGGGCCGGCTGTACACGGGCAAACCCTGTTTCTGCGCGGCGACGACGATATGGGAAGTCGCAAGGATGGGCGCCGGGCGAAGATAGCCGAGAATTACTGCGTGATTGCCATGGCAGGCGACAATCTCGGCGATTTTGCCGACGTATTCAACGCAGATGAAAGTGCGATTGCTGCGCGGCGGACAATGGTCGCGCGCGGCGAATACGCACAGCTTTGGGGCAATGGCTGGTTTCTCGTACCGAACCCCGTTTACGGGGCCTGGCAAAAGGGTACTCTTGACGAGGTATTTCCGCCTGAAACCCGGTGGAAGCCATCGCCCGGCGACGCTCCGGTTACGATGACCCGCCCGTAAAGGCGGCTTGCACAGCCGAGTGCGCGGGATAGGCTGTCTCCCAGGAGGACATGCACATGCCGATGAACCGCATATGTGAACTGACCGGGGCGGAGTTTCCACTCTTCGCATTCAGCCACTGTCGCGACGTTGTGGCTGCCGTCAGCAAGGCGGGCGGGTTCGGGGTGCTGGGCGCTACGCGCTTCAGTCCCGAGCAGCTCGAGGAAGAGCTTGCCTGGATCGATTCGCATTTGGACGGGGCACCTTACGGTGTGGATGTTCTCGTTCCCGAAGTGATCGATCCTCGCGTCAGTGAATTGTCCGACAACAAGAGCCGAGCTGCGGCTATCGATCCCGCCTATCAAGGCTTCGTCAATTCCGTTCTCGGCCAGTATGGAATTGCGCCCGAAGCCGAGATGCCGATCCTTCGCGAACGCATGGGCATCACCCCCGAGAACGGCCTTGCCCTGATGGAAGTCGCATTCCGCCATCCAATCCGGCTGATTGCCAACGCATTGGGCATTGCCCCGCCCGCGATGATAAAGGAAGGCAAGCAGCGCGGCGTGCCGGTAGCTGCGCTGGTCGGGGCCAAGGAACATGCCATCCGCCAGGCCGAAGCGGGTGTCGACATCATCGTTGCGCAGGGCACGGAAGCGGGCGGCCACTGCGGCGAAGTATCGACGCTGGTGCTCATCCCCGAGGTCGTGCGCGAACTCGCCCACCACGGTTACGATATCCCGGTGCTCGCCGCCGGGGGCATCATGACCGGGGGTCAGATGGCCGGAATGATGGCGGCGGGTGCACAGGGAGCATGGACCGGATCGGTCTGGCTCGCCACACCCGAAGCGGAAACGAGCGAGGCTTTCCGCGCCAAGATGGTCGCAGCGCGCAGTCGCGATACGGTCCGCTCGCGCAGCCGGACTGGCAAGCCCGCTCGCCAACTCAAGACAGCATGGCACGATGCCTGGGATGCGCCGGGCGGTCCGGGAACCCTCCCCATGCCGCTGATGGGGATGGTCTCCGAACCCGCTTTCGCCCGGATCGAACGGGAGGCTGCGTCGGGCAATAAGGGTGCGAACGAGCTGGTAAGTTATTTCGTGGGTCAGGGCGTGGGGTTGGTCGAACAGGTTCGTTCCAGCCGACAGGTGGTTCAGGATTTCCGCGAGGAATTCCTCGATGCCATCGGCAGCCTCGCCGCATCCGTCGGCATGGAGTGACTTGACCGGCGCGAAGCTGCCGCGCAAGCCGCACGCCATGTGGCTCGATACCCCTCGCAATCCGAACGCTCCCCTTGCCGGGCTGAAAGTACTCGAACTTGCGCGCGTCCTGGCAGGCCCGTGGGCTGGCCAGATCCTCGCCGACCTCGGTGCCGACGTGATCAAGGTGGAAAGCCCCGATGGCGATGGGACCCGCAAATGGGGCCCACCCTGGATTGAGCGCGACCACGGGGAACGTGAAGCCGCCTATTACCACGCCGCCAATCGGGGGAAGCGTTCGATTATCGCCGATTTCAGGGACGAGGATGATCTGGCTCGTATCCATGATCTGGCATCCTCAGCCGACGTAGTGCTCGAAAACTTCAGAACCGGGACACTGACGAAATTCGGCCTCGACTATAAAGGCCTCGCCCAGGTCAACGCCCGGCTCGTTTATTGCTCGATTACGGGGTTCGGGCAGACGGGACCGCGTGCGCACGAAGCAGGCTACGATTTCGTTATTCAGGCGATGAGCGGTTTCATGGCCCTGACGGGCGAGCCGCAGGGGCAGCCGATGAAGATGGGCATTTCCATATCGGACCTCACGTGCGGACTGTACTCCGTTATCGGCATTCAGGCCGCGCTCGCCATGCGCGCGCGGACAGGTCGCGGACAGCATGTCGATATGGCACTGCTGGACTGTTCGGTAGGTTTGCTTGCCAGCCAGGCCATGCATTTTCTCACTACCGGCGAAAATCCACCCCGAATGGGTAACGAGCACGCACAGGTCAGCGCCTATGGCGTATTCCCCGTCGCCGATGGCAAGGTCGTGCTCGCACCTGCCAACGACGGCCTGTTCCGCCGCCTCCTGACCCTATTCGGTCGTAACGATCTGCTAACCGACGAACGCTTTGCCACCAACGAGGGACGCCTGGCCAATCGCGAAGAGCTCGATGCGATTATCGCAGGTGAAACGTCCAAGTGGCAGATGGACGAATTGCTTGCCGATTGCGCGGCGGCTGGGATCCCGGCCGGCCGCGTCAACGCCGTGGATTCCGTGTTCGACGACCCTCAGGTGAAGGCACGCGGCATGCGTCTCGATCTCGATGGAATTCCCGGCGTACGCACGCCGCTCACCTTCTCCGATGCGGAGCTGGCACTCGATCGCCCCAGCCCGCGCAAGGGAGAGCACGGCTGAACGTCAGTTTAGCGCAGCCTTCAGATCGTCGACCAGATCGGTGCGCTCCCAGGGGAAGTGCTCGCCATCGGCCTGACGACCGAAATGGCCATAGGCCGCGCTCTGGCGATAGATCGGTTTGTTTAGTCCAAGATGCATGCGGATACCGCGCGGGGTAAGACCACCCAGTTTCTCGATCCCGCGGATCGCGTCCTCGAGTGCCTCATCGTTGACGCCATCGGCACTGGTGCCGTGCGTATCAACATACAGCGAGAGAGGCTTGGATACTCCGATCGCATAGGACAGCTGGATGGTGCAGCGTTTGGCAAGTCCAGCCGCCACGATGTTCTTCGCCAGATAGCGGGTGATATAGGCAGCTGAACGGTCGACCTTGGTCGGGTCCTTTCCGCTGAATGCGCCGCCGCCATGCGGGGCTGCACCGCCATAAGTATCGACGATGATCTTGCGGCCGGTAAGGCCGGCATCACCATCGGGCCCGCCGATTTCGAACGCGCCGGTAGGGTTGATATGCCATTCGGTATCGTCGGTCAGCCAGCCGTCGGGCATGATGTCGCCGACAACCTTTTTCACATAGGCCTTGAGTTCGGCTTCCTTTTCGCCCTCATGATAGCCTTTGCCATGCTGGGTCGAAACGACCACTGCGGTGCAGGCCACAGGCTTGCCGTTTTCATAGCGCAGCGTAACCTGGCTCTTGGCGTCGGGCTCGAGAAAGGGTGCAGTGCCGCTCTTGCGGTCGGCGGCCAGCTGTTCGAGGATCTTGTGGCTGTAGTCGAGGGTCGCCGGCATGAGATCGGGCGTCTCGTCGCATGCGAATCCGAACATGATGCCCTGATCGCCTGCGCCTTCATCCTTGTTACCGCTTGCATCCACGCCTTGAGCGATCTCGGATGACTGGCCGTGAAGGTGGTTTTCGAAGGTCAGCGTTTTCCAGTGGAAACCGTCCTGCTCATAGCCGATATCGCGCACGGTCTGACGAACGGCGCGCTCGATCTCTTCCTTCGCACCGGGGGCCCATCCCCCGTTGACGGCCCAGTCGGAATTCTTGGCGTCGTACATGGGCGCGCAGCGAATTTCGCCCGACAGGATGACACGCTGGGTGGTCGTCATGGTTTCGCAGGCCACGCGCGCTTCCGCATCCTTGGCCAGCATCAGATCGACGATGGCATCGGAGATTTGATCCGAAACCTTATCGGGGTGCCCTTCCGAAACGCTTTCG
>CESG01025126.1_pt1 | contig 45536 bp, 40 predicted proteins | sample 531121 | NCBI WGS metagenome assembly CESG01 (sample SAMEA2621287, study PRJEB7988) | marine metagenome | biome: marine biome (ENVO:00000447); feature: mesopelagic zone (ENVO:00000213); material: "saline water (ENVO:00002010), including plankton (ENVO:xxxxxxxx)" | depth 800 m
TCCCAGAGCATAGAGCATATTTTCCATACGGAAGACTGTGGGTAGCGACTCCACCAGAATAATCGCTTTTATAATGGCATTCTGAGGGAGTCTTAAAAGTTCCCGGCTTGCTTCAAACATGTCATGATATATAGAAGTTTCTTCTACACTTTCCAACTTTGGCAGGTAAAAATAAACCCCTTGTTTCAAGTTGATTTGTTCTTTACCAGCGTGGAATAACGTCAGTGCTGTGCCCAGGATTGTCGCTGACACTGGATTTCCGTCTATAGTGACGTCTGTCTCATCGAGATGAAGTCCTCTCTCTCTGTGCATAAAAAATGGCAGAGGTCCCGGTTCAATCTCATAAACCCTTCCCCTAGAAACGTCCTCAAATCTTAACGAACCGGTTACTGAGTACATTCTATTTAAAGCGGAGTTTACAGTGTCCCCAAACGAGTGGCCTCCCGAATCTTCATCGTCATCCAGATATCCTACAGCCCTTTCTCCTTCAGGCCCTGGGTTAACAGCGTTTATAAACATGCTTGCTATCCCAGCTGGCCCAGAGATTTCTATTCCTGGCTGTTGTAAGTCATCTGGTACGGTGTCTACCTGCCAGTCTGTTGTGTTGATTTCACTAACTGGTAGTTCCAACACTTCGACGCCATTTTGGTGCACGCTCTCAACAGTTCGGATTCGTTCTTTACGCGCTTCCAATATTCTGTCGGAAAGCAAATCATGCAGTGACAGTAGGTATTCTTGAAATTCCTCAGTAAAAAGAACTTCGGTCCCTTCAATGTTTGGGAACAATAATCTTGTGTTCATAGATATATATTGTTAACGGGGGTTCCTTAGCTTATAAAAATATTAGTTAGTGGACTTCTTGTTTCAGAATAGAAGAGTGCTTCTCTCTCAATTTTATTACTTTGGGTGCGATAATGAATTGGCAATATGGTTGATATGGGTTGTTTTTAAAGAAAGACTGATGGTAGTCCTCTGCTTCATAAAAGACACCAAGTTCACAGACCTCGGTCACGATAGGATTTGGAAAAACCTGGTTTGTTCCCAGATCTGAGATAAGGCTTTCTGCAGTCGTTTTTTGGATGTCTGAATGGTAATAAATCGCAGATCGATACGAGCTCCCTATGTCGTTTCCCTGTCTATTAAGGGTGGTTGGATCGTGGTAACCGAAGAATATTTCCAATACCGTTTTATAGTCTAGCTTTGAAGTTTCAAATTCAACATTGACTGCTTCTGCATGTCCTGTTGTTTCGGAACATACTGAGGCATAGTCTGGGTCAGTGGTGTGTCCTCCTGTATAGCCTGAAGTTACCTTCACTACCCCGTCAACGAGCTCAAATACTGCTTCGACACACCAGAAGCACCCGCCTGCAAGTGTCGCCGTTTCTGTGTTTGACATTTCCCCTCCTCAATTCGAATCTTCTCTTCAATGGTAAAACAGTTATATCCAGTTCGAGATTATACAACCCGGCACATATTTTTGGTTGTTTCAACTATTATTCAGCATATTTTGGGCAATGCTGTACCATTTTCTGATGGTTTCCATATGTGATAGTCAGCCTTATTCTGGTTTGAGATATTCTTAATGAGAGAAGTAGCGAGTAGGACTTTCTCCTCATTTTCTGTTCCTAGTTTCCGATTGATGTGGTCAGCAGACATCGCATTAAACTGGGCGGAATTCATGGAGATAATAATTCTGTCTTGGTTTGTACTTGAGCAAACAGAATCTCCTTTGATATTAGGTATATTTGCAGCTTTGAGATTTACGGGAACTCTAGCGGCACCATTTTTCGGAGTAGTCGTAGATAGATTTGGTCGAAGGCTTATCTTTCTTATGAGCAGAGCATCATTCGTCGTGCTTTCCTCAACTATTTTGGTTTTATCATTTATGAGCATGTTGAGCATTTTTGCGGTTCTGTTGCTCGCTGCTTTTGTGGGATTCTCTCGCACAATGGATAATATAGTCCGTCAGTCTGTATTACCGGACGTAGTTGGAGAATCAAGACTGTCTAATGGAGTTGCTTTATCGAGGACAGGTAGAGATGTAACTCAGATAATAGGCCCAGTTTGTGGCGGAATACTTATGGAGGTCGCCGGAATTGGACTCAGCTATATTCTTGTAGTTTTACTTTATTCACTATCGTTACTACTGGTGTTTTTGGTTAAAGGATTGCCGGGAGCAATAGTGAGTTCTTATTCAACTGTTTCTAGCTCTGTCTTGAAGAATCTTTTCGAGGGATTTCGCTACGTAAAGTCAGAGAGGCTTTTGGTGGGGTTATTGGTCGTGGCTTTTGTAGTTAACCTAACTGCTTTTCCCTTGAACCAAACTCTACTGGCGGTTTCAGCGAAGGATGTTATGAGAGTGGGAGCATACGAGCTTGGCTGGCTTGTGGGGGCTTATTCATTTGGCTCCCTACTAGGATCTCTCTTGATAGGCTCTCTACCTAGCCTGGGATCTGCTGGAAAGATTATGTTTATAGGTTCAGTGTTTTGGCACATAGGGATAATTGCGATGGCATTTATGGAGTGGTTTTATCCATCCATACCTCTTCTAATACTGGTTGGTTGCGCTCAATCGTTTTCGATGGTCACTATGGCCATGATGATTCTCAGATATACATCTCCCGAAATGCGGGGGAGAATTCTTGGTCTCAGGCAGTTGGCTGTATATGGATTGCCGTTGGGATTACTTTTATCGGGTTATGTGGCGGAAGATTTCGGTATTTTTGTCGCCCTAGTTCTGAATGGAGTTATTGGAATAGTGCTATTGTTGCTGTCACTTTGGTTTTGGCCAGTTATGTTCTCTCGCCAACGATTTATGGAGTAGAAGACAGTATTTCTATGACACCAGAACAAAAGAGAATTCAAAATTATTTGATGGGGCAAGGGAGTAAATATTCTTTTGACGAGCTATGGCCAAGGGCAGTCTCAGCTCGCCTCCAGATGATTGATGAGATTCAAGGCTTAACCCAAGAGCAGGCTGATTTTAGTTTTGATAAGGACGAATGGACTATAGCTGAGGTGTTGCATCATGTTATCGCAAGCACAGCCAGAGTGACGGAAGTGGTGGAACTTCTAGCTAATGGAGAAATCCCAGATACAGAAGGAGTTGAACCTCCGAGGGAGCCTGCTGACGTAGGTATAAATATACTTATTGGAAAAATAACGGAAGGTGCCATAAATTGGGCTGTAATGACATCAAGGCTTCCTAAGGGTTCAGATGAATCATTAACTTCAAGTCACAGTTTTTTTGGAGAACTGAATTCAGGTGCTTGGTATATGTTCCAAAGAGTTCATGACTTGGACCATATCGGCCAGATTACCGCATGTAAACAACATCCCGATTATCCAGATGGGGTCTGATATCAATAACGGAGTTAGAGTGTGGAAATAGGTATTCGGTCCTTTTCAGGAGTTAGGTCGGACGTTTCCGATTGGAAGCCAGTAGCGGATTTTGCAAGGGAGGCTGAGAATCTAGGTGTAGACTCAATATGGACCTCAGAGGCTTGGGGGACTGATGCTATTTCCCCTCTGGCCTATCTCGCCGCCAAAACTTCTAAAATTAGACTAGGTACAGGTATTATCCAGGTTGGTAGCAGAACCCCTGGGAATCTTATAATGACTGCTCTAACCATGCAGTCACTTTCTGGTGGAAGGTTCATTCTGGGAGTTGGAACCAGTGGCCCGCAGATTATGGAAGGTTGGCACGGAGTACGATTTCGTAACCCTGTGACAAGAACTAAGGAAATTATCGAAATTGTTAAGAAAGGTGTTGCTGGGGATGAGCTATCCTACAAAGGCAAAGAATATATTTTGCCTCTTCCTGGAGGTGAGGGGAAAGCTATAAGAAGTAGTGCACCACCTTGTGATGTGCCCGTATGGGTAGCCTCTCTCGGTCCTTCTAATCTTGAAATGACAGGGGCTGTCGCCGACGGCTGGTTGGGAGGTTCCTTTATTCCAGAAACTGGAGATATATTTATTGACAGGATTAAAGCTGGAGCCGAAAAAGCAGGCAAGGATTTCACTTCAATTGAAATGATGATTCCTCTTTCCTTGGAGTTTACAGATGATGTGTACGAGGCTGGAAAGCGACATGCTAGAGGATATGGATTCACATTTGGTGCTATGGGCTCAATAAAAAATAATTTTTACAAGGATGCCTATGCCAGGCAGGGTTACGGAGAAGCTGTAAATAAGGTTCAGAAGCTATGGAAAGAGGGAAAAAGAGAAGAAGCGAGGGAAGAAGTACCGCTAGAACTTGCTTTGAAGTCCAACTTGATAGGCACCAGTGGAATGGTTAAAGATCGGATACGTTTGTACAGAGACCTCGGGATAAGCTCTTTAAAGGTAGATTTGCCTGGAGAAACAATGTCGGAAAAATTGGATTCTTTAGGCAAGTTGATGGAACTTGTTAGATCTGTGGATTTGGAAATTGCCTAGTATCGAATGAAATTAGCACTTTTCACACATCTTTCCTGGCCGGAAAATATTTCCCAACAAGATGTATTTCATGGTGCTGTGGAACAGGTGCAGATGGCTGAGGCCAGTGGATATCATTCAGCGTGGTTTGCCGAACATCACTTTACGCGCTATAGCATGGGCTCTTCACTGAGTGCGATATTGGGACATATGGCGGCGGCAACTAAAAAAATCCGTTTAGGAACAGGTGTGATTGTTCCAGTTCTGCATAATCCGATCCGCATTGCTGAAGATACCGCCACGGTGGACGTTCTGAGCGGTGGCAGGTTAGATGTTGGATTTGGAAGGGGGGTTTACAGTTACGAGTATGGTGGATTTGGTATTCCGGAGGAAGACAGTCAGCAAAGATTTAGAGAATCTGTATTGTCAGTGCAGAAAATGTGGACCAGACGACCAGTTTCTCTTGATGGAGACTTTTACTCCTTGAGGAATATTGATTTGGTTCCTTCACCTGTTCAAAATCCTCATCCTCCGGTTTATATTGCCGCATCACGCTCTCCTGAAACGTTGAAATTTCTTGTAGAAAATGAATTTTTACTTTGTATTGCTGTCGTTCAAGATACCAGCCATGCTCTCGAATTGGTATCGAGATATAAGAAGCTATGTGCAGATTTTGGCAGCTCCCCACACTTGAGCGAAGTGCCATTTTTTCGATATGTCCATGTATCTGAAACTGAGGAAAATGCCATTGCAAACACTAGGCAACATATTGAATGGATTCAGGACATAATGCAGTGGAGACGTTTTCTGATAGACCATACCGAGGTGGATAGATCCATCAGTGATTGGCGCAGTAAGAGAACCGAATTGCCCCCTAGTTACGAATATATAAGAGACAATCGCGCCTTTATAGGAACACCTGAACAGGTTGCTGAGAAAATTTTGGCTCTGAAGTCGGAAGGAATCGAGTATTTTGGGTCTAATTTCGCTATGGCTGGATTGCCTCAGGAAGAAATTCTCAAATCGATGCGGCTTTTTGACGAGAAAGTAAGGCCTCTGATTGCATGAGGAACCTTAAAGATATTTGTCTATCCAACCATCGTGTTCCTTTTCTCTAGTCACGCGACCAATAAGGTCTGAATACTGTGAGGCTCCTCCTAATTCGGAAGGTTTAGTGCCGCTTCTGAGAGCTTTCATCACTTCGTACACTGCCTTCACCCCGGCCATATAGGGAAGATGGCCCTGCAGAGCTACCTTTACTCCCATCGACGAGAGAAATTTTTTATCTTCAAGTTCCTGTGACAGGCTTCCCAGCATGATTGGTATCGATATAGCATCTCTTGCTGCTGCTAATTCTTCTCTGGTTGATATGCCTGCAAAAAACATGGCGTCAACCCCTGCGCTTTCATATTGTTTTGCCCTTTCTACGGCATCTTCGATACTGGTTAAGCTAAAAGCGCTTGATCTTCCAGCAATGATCAGTGAAGAATCTGATCGCCCTTCAAGAGCAGCTTTCATTTTTCCGATACCCTCATCAATTGAAATAAGCGTTGGTTTTTGCGTTCCATACGGACGAGGAAGATGAGTGTCTTCAATCGTTAGAGCTGCCACTCCTGCGTTTTCCAATTCCTCAACGGTTCTCTTGACGTTAAGAGCATTGCCGTAGCCGTGGTCGGCGTCCACGAGTAAGGGCAGGTCGGTATTCCTACAGATTCTACGAGCTTGATCTGCAAATTCGGTTAGTGTCAGTACTATGTAGTCCGGTGCTCCTAAAACTACGGAAGAACCAATGGATCCGGCGAACATACCTATTTCAAAACCGACTTCGGTGGCCAAACGAGCTGAAACCGCGTCATACACCGAACCAGGGAATAAACATTCTTCACCCTGCAACACTTTTCTAAATATTTCTCTTTTTTCACTGTCTAGCATTTGCACATATTCCTCCTACATAGAAAGTTGAAGTCTAGCAGATTGATTGAATTATATGGTGAGTCTCCAACGTAAATTCTGACTTGTATTCGTTAGTGCAATTTTCTGTGTAAACTGTGAAGACACCTTAAGTTAACTGGAGTATGTGGAGTGACTAAACTAATAATAGCTGTTTTCGATGGCCTTCAGCCTGCTCAGGTTTCTCCCGAATTAGCTCCGAATATATATGGTGTTGCAGAGAGAGGAGTTTTTTTTGAGAATCATCATCCGGTGTTTCCGTCTGTTACTCGAATAAATGCGGCATCGATGGTTACAGGGGTGACACCAGGCATACATGGGTTGGCGGGAAATTCGTTTGTTGCAAGGGATTATGATGCGACAAGGGTGATATCTGCACTAAACACTGAGATGGCTTCAATTGCAAAGACAGGATTGAGGGTATTGAATGCCACTACGCTTCAAGAAATACTTAATCCATATGACATGAATTACGTTGCCTTAGGGGTTGGCACTAGCGGGAATGCCTATGCTCATAATCCCCTTGCCGAAACTCATGGAGGCGCAACGATTCATCCAGAGTTCACAATTCCATCTACGATCCAGGATTATATTGAAAACACGTTTGGAGAATGGCCAGCAGAAGCTTTACCAAACCTGCCGCGGTATGAACATGCAATGAACATATTTTTGGACTATGTCCTAGGAGATATATCGCCAGAAATTGCCCTTATATGGTCCTCAGAACCTGATAAGTCCCAGCATATGTATGGGGTGGGTGCGGAGGAGTCCAATCACGCCTTGAGGGAGTCTGACGAGCAGTTCGGAAGACTGGTGCAATTTATAAAATCTCATTCTTTAGAAGATGAGATTAATCTCATGATTGTTTCTGATCATGGCTATTCAACAATCATCGATAGTGTTGATCTTGAAAATGAGCTGAAGGGTGCTGGTTTTACCGTCGGTAGTGGTACCGGGGAGGTCCTCGTGGCCCCAAACGGCGGCTGCGCACTCCTCTACGTAGGTGATTCAGATTTAGATGTATCTGAGAAGATTGCTGAATGGATTATGTCTCAACCCTGGTGTGGAACCGTTTTAACCTCTGACAGGCTTGGCAAGATCGAAGGAACTTTGCCTTTGAGTCTGATTGGGTGTGATGGGCCAAGGTCACCCGATATTACAGTGTCATTCAAATGGACTTCTGATTCCAACGAAAATGGATTTCCTGGCTATGTGTTTTCAACAGGTGGTGTAGGAGGACAAGGGCAACATGGATCAATGAGTAGATATGAAATGAATAACACTTTGATATGCTCCGGACCTGCGTTCAGAACTGGGGAACGCTTTCTTTCGCCTTCAGGAAATATAGATGTTATGCCTACCGCTCTGGATCTGTTGGGGCTTCCTGTACCGGCCAGCGTATCCGGGAGGATTTTAAAAGAGGCCTTTCGTCGATATAACGAACCAGTTATAGCAAATGGTGAGACTCATGTCGCTTCCCGGGCTTTAGAAGTGGATGGAAAAGAGACTACCTATACCCAGAAAATAGCAATTTCCAAAGTAGGTTCTTCTGTTTATCTTGACGAGGGAAATGGCTGTAGAGATTCTGACTTATAACTAAGAACTTTATGGGGAGAAAATATATTGGGAACGAATTTAGATAGTCAAAAATCCCACGTAATTCTAGAAAAGTACCTTTGGGATGATGATCCCTTAGATAAAGACGCTAATTTTAAACGAGACGTTGTTCTTTACACAAAAGAGGACCCAATGCCTACAGTGTCAAGGCTCAGTAGGAATCTAGATATTCCCGAAGGCGCGGTCATCAGGTATGTGCTTTGTAAGTGGGCTGCTTCTGGAAGTGACGCCTTGCTAGAAACCGGCTCCAATATGGTCAACAAAATGTCTGACATATTAGAGCAGGCAGAACAAGACGACACCTCCCACGCTCGCTTAGAAGCGTATCAGTCCTTGCGGAAAATCGTTTCGTGGTTGCGCGTTCCTCTTGACAATCCTGACTACAGAAATGTTTAAGAAATTCCCAACTCTGCTCTCAAATCGTTGATAGTTTGAGGCCTGCTTCTGGAAGCACGTCTTTCTCTCATACCGATTGGAAGATTTTCAACCTCTGCGTTCACTTTTATTGCTACGAAAACAGGACCTTCTTGCTTCATTATTTCTTCAAGACTGGTGGATAATTCCTCTAAGTCATCAAAGTTATAGGCGGCGGAGTAGCCTGCTCCTTTGGCCACCATGGCATAATCAATGTCTTCAGAGTTTGGCACAGGTTGTCCGCCAGTCGTTGCGTAGCAACCATTGTCCAATAGGAAATGGACAAAGTTCTTTGGTTTTTTACCTGCTATTGATGCAAGAACTCCCAAATTCATTAGTAATGCGCCCTCGGTGTCGAAATGGACGACTTTGTGTTCTGGCAATCCTAACGCTAATCCAAATATGGATGCCGTGGATTGTCCCATTGATCCGCCCAGCGATATGTCTCTGTTAACGTTTGTTGTCACATCAGCCCAGTGTTTTCCAGATGTTCCTTGAACAGAAACAATTGCGTCACCTCTGTGTTCTTGAAAAGCCTCATAAACCTTCTTGGCCTCTATCATTAAAACCTCTCCTACTTTATTGCTGTAACTCGACCACCATTTGGTGGTCAACATATTTCCAATCAAATTTGATCTAGGAGTTACCTGTTAAATCCATGATATTCATCACCAATCAGGACTACAACTGGTCTCTTACTTTTTCGAGTAGCCTCAAAAGCCTCTGTAATTCTTGGACCATCGTCATCATGTTCGACCAAGTAGTAATCAATTCGGAATGCGTTGAGAAAAGGTTCCGTATAAGTGGCAGCACTATCAGGGGTATGACCCTTTCGGGTCCATCCACGGTAACCAACAACCATTAGAAGAGGAAAGCCGGCATCTAGAACTTGACCTCTTATAGAGTCTCCGGATTCCATCATTCCTGTGTTTTGAATCAAAACCACGGGTACTTTTCCGGCGACATTAAGGCCCAAGGCTACAGCCATCGACTCGCCCTCGCGGGAAACAGGTACCACATCAAGCCAGTCCTGGCCTTCCATAAGTTCATAAAGATAATTTGTCTCACTATCGGGGATGGTAATTATGTGAGTGACTCCGTTTTTCTTAAATTCCTCGATTAGGGTCTCTGGTCTAAGGATCTGCATTTGTTGATCGACCATAGATTTTTCCTCCACTCTTTTGCTATTTCTCTAACATGTCTCCAGCTTAGGCTGGGAAAGTATATACGACTGGACCTGCTAATGTCCTCCACTAGCCTACGAGGGGATTTGATATTGCTTTACGTTATGATTCCCCATAATTTTTAATCTGTTTGACGAAGGGAACATCCAATGTATTACAACACAACACCTTACAAAGCCCCCGTCCCTGTAGTGAGAGACGACAGAACGCATGCCCTGGTTAACATTCTTCCAAGAGAGGGGAAAAGGCTAATTGCTCGTGGAGTTCTGGAATTGCCGGAGGTCAAACGAGCCCTAGAAAATGGATGGCTCGTAGTGTCTAGAGGTATTACACCATCCTATATTTTGGAGGAGCTGACAGGTCAAGAATATGATAATGCTAACTGTACCGCTGGCATTGTCACCGAGGGACGCATGGCAAGTGTATTGGAAGAGGACAGACTAGGCCCGTGGGTGTTCAAGGCCGGGACTTTAGACGAAACACCTGTTCCAGTCGTACTTGATCAATTTACTGCATACGATGTGTCTGTGAAGGGGGCTAACGCGGTTGATCCTGATGGAAACATCGGGGTTTTTGCAGCAGATAAAGCTGGAGGTACGGTTGGTGGAATTTGGCCCACTATAACTGCCCGAGGTGCTCACTGGGTTGCTCCGGTAAGTCTTGAACGTTTGATTCCTTCAGTCATAGAGGCCGCTAGACATTGCGGGAATCATCTTTGGGATTACACCATGGGACAATCCGCTGGATTTATGCCTGTCGTAAACGCTTTGGTTGTTACTGAAGTACAGGCGATTGAGCTTCTGACAGGTGTGACGGCGGTTCATGTGGGTTCGGGTGGTGTTGCAGGCTCAGAGGGGGCGGTGATGTTAGCGTTGGAGGGGGAGCATGATGTGGTTCTAAAAGCATTTGAACTCATTGAGGACATCAAGGGAGAACCTCAGTTTGATCCACCAAGACTTGTCCCTTACATAAGAGAGCCTGAAACCGCACCCTCTGGGTGACAGCTTACAAGAAAAAATCCTTCCTAAGGTAGATTGAATATTGGTGACTAAAGGTGGTTAGTTCGTATATATTTCATTTACTGTTTTATAATTCATGAATAGAAATTGGTCTTTTGACTGTTAACACGGAAGTGCAAAACGTGAAGGATTGATTTTTCAGATGATTATTTTTATCGAAAGGCAAATTATTCACTAATGGGATCTTTTTCAAGACTCAAGCTTGGGACGTTTTTTTCTTGGCGCCTTTCGTTGTTCTATGGATGGTGGTTGGTAATCCTCACCCTCTTTCTTAATGCAATCACTGGAGTGCCGGTATTTGGTGCGGTTGGTATATGGATAGATGCTTTAGAAACTGATTTTGGATGGAGTAGAACTCAGCTTGCTTTAGCCTTCTCACTAGGTACGTTGGAAGGGAGCATAGTAGGACCAGTAGTTGGAATTATAGTGGATAGGATTGGCGCTCGAAGGGTGGTGGTGATAGGGGTGATTATCATAGGGGTTGGATTCCTGATTCTTAGCCAGACCAGTGGATTATGGATGTTCTATCTTGCTTACGCAGTGATCATGCTTGGTGCGTCTGGTGGTGGTTGGCTGCCAATGATGACCGTTATCAACAATTGGTTCGATAGGAAACGAAGTCTAGCGATGGGCTTTGGTGGCATTGGATTTTCTATGGGAGGTTTTGTCCTAGTTCCCTTGCTGGCATGGATGGTGGTTCCTGACCATTTGGGTTGGCGATTCACCGCTATGGGATTGGGATTATTGTTCGTGGTTATGGCATATCCTGTCTCAAGATTTATACGTAATACACCTGAAGAATATGGGGAAGTGCCGGACGGAAAGGTAATCAGAAAAAATTTGATGGAAGGTAATTCTTCCGCCATTTCTACTTCGAGTGACAAGGCTGAAGCCACCGATCACGGTATAGATTATGGAGTTCTGCAGCTTCTCAAAATTCCTGTATTTTGGACTCTGTCCATATGTAACGCTAGTTCTTCGATGCTTATAGGTACGATGACAGTACACTTCATTATCTCTCTTAAAGATCAGGGGATACCAATACAGACTGGGGCTTGGGTATGGGGCGCAACCATGCTATTTTCGGGTGCTGCACAGATTCTTGGTGGTTGGTTGGGGGATCGAGTTCCTAAAAACGTTGCATTATGTGTGTTCGGTCTGCTTCAGGGAATAGGAGTTATATTTGCTACTTTCTTAACAGATCTTTATTTGGCACCAATATTTATAGTGATTTTCGGACTGGGATTTGGTGCAAGGATTCCATTGGGTACCGCGATTAGAGGCGAGTACTTTGGTAGAAGAGCATTTGGGAAAGTTCTTGGTATCTCTATGGTACCTATGTCTGTAATGATGTTTGCAGGGCCGATTTTTGCGGGATGGATGTTTGACGTACAGGGAACCTATGCCATGGCGTTTTACATATTAGCCGCAATATCTATGGTAGGGAGCTTAGGGTTTCTATGGGCAAAAAAGCCTCAGAATTGAAGTCTGGCTGGGCTGAAAAGATGAGATTATTGTAAAATTATTTAGCTTTTTGTGATTTCTGAATTTTCGCCCAGGTATCCCGCAATGTGACTGTTCTATTGAAGGCTGGCTTTCCAGGGGTGTGATTTTCAGAATCTGCGCAGAAATATCCAAGTCTTTCAAACTGGAATGTATCACCCTTGGAGACGTTTTTTAGCGACGGCTCTAGCATTGCGTTGCTGATGACATTTAAGGAATTGGGGTTCAAAACGGATGCCAGAGCGTCATCCTCACCTATGTCTGGGTTAGGGTCAAGACATAATCGGTCGTACAGTCTGACTTCTGATTGTATTGCGTGTTTTGCACTTACCCAGTGAATTGTTGCTTTTACCTTTCTGCCGTCGGGAGCGGACCCACCTTTTGTACTGGGGTCATAAGTGCACACCACTTCCGTTACTTCACCGGTTTCAGAATCTTTCACTACATCCTTACATTTAATAAAGAATCCGTACCTAAGTCGTACTTCTGTTCCAGGGGATAATCTAAAAAATTTACGTGGTGGGTTTTCCATAAAGTCATCACGCTCAATATATAGCTCTTTGGAGAAAGGTATCTCCCGAGACCCTAGGGTTTCATCCCCTGGGTGATTGAATGCTGGTAGGAGCTCATCAGCGTTTTCGGGATAATTTTCTATCGTGACTTTAAGAGGATTGATTACCGCCATTCTGCGCTGTGAAATGCTGTTGAGGTCATCTCTTAAGCAGTGTTCAAGCAAAGCTATATCCGCCACATTCGAACGCCTGGACATACCTACTTTTTTACAGAAATTTCTTATGGAAGATGGTGTGTATCCAAGTCTTCTCATACCTGAAATTGTCGGCATTCTTGGGTCGTCCCATCCCTCGACATGCTTAGCTTCCACCAGTTTCAATAAATTACGTTTGCTTAAGATGGTATGACTTAATAAAACCTTTCCAAATTCTATTTGTCTGGATGGGAATACCTTTAATTCGTTCAAGAACCACTCGTATAGTGGCCTGTGGTCTTCGTATTCCATAGTACATAGCGAATGAGTTACGTTTTCTATTGAGTCAGACAACCCATGGGCAAAATCATACATAGGATAGATTGGCCATTCTGTCCCAGTCTGGTGGTGAGGAGTTTTGAGGATTCTGTACATAACAGGATCCCTCATGTTCATATTTGGAGAAGCCATGTCTATTTTTGCTCGTAGAACGTGAGAACCTTCCTCTAGGACTCCTTCACGCATATTTTTTAGAATGCTTAGGTTTTCTTCAGGGGTCCTATCTCTATGGGGGCTGTTTTGTCCTGGTTCTGTAAGTGTTCCTCTTGTAGATCTAATTTGATCTTGAGATCGGCTGTCAACGTAGGCTTTTCCATCCTTAATAAGTGTTAACGCGAAATTATATAATTGGTCAAAGTAATCTGAGGCATATAGAATTTCTCCAGCCCATTTGAATCCGAGCCATTCTATGTCCTTTTTGATGGAGTCTACGAAATCCTGATTCTCCCTAGACGGATTTGTATCGTCAAAACGAAGGTTACATTTACTTCCCTCATTCTCAGCGGCTATCCCGAAATTTAGGCAAATAGATGTGGCATGGCCTATATGTAAAAACCCATTTGGTTCAGGGGGAAACCTCGTTACGATTGAGGCGTGTTTCCCCGATTCGATATCTTCTTTGACAATATCTCTGATGAAATCTTCTGATATGCCTGCATCTTTATTCATTTAATGTATGTGCCTTCTAAAAATAGAGAATGAAGGTAAGTGATAATAACAGCTAAGCTTAGCTGTTATTAACCCCATTATTGCCAACTTGGTTCAAATGTGCCGAATGGGGAGGGTGGTAAAGACCAATAAGCAGGAGTTTTAGACAGCTGGGCAGCTGGTTTGGTGAAGGAAACCTTGCCGTATGGAGAAACTGTTTTTTGCAAGTAATCGCCTATTTCCGAATCGGGTATGTCTTTTGAATCTACCCGATCTAGCCTTCCAAGTGACTTGAGCCACTGACTTGTCTGGGCCAAGGACACTCTAACAAGCCAGCTCCCACCTTCACTTCTTTGTCTCAGTAGGGCAATCATCGCGCCAAAAGCACCTAAATATCCAGTTGCATGATCCAATGCTTGGCAGGGCATATGTATCATGCCCTGCTTTCCAGCTGCCTTTCCACCTTCCCTGCCGATCCCACTAACCGTTTGGACGATACTGTCGAAACCTCGCTTATTTGACCATGGTCCTCTATGACTGAATGCAGAGAGTTCCACGCAGATTATTCCTGGTCTTATCTCTGCCATAGCTTCTGGGGAAAATCCTTTGGCTCTAATGCTACCGGGGCGGTACCCTTGGATAAATATGTCAGTTGTTCTAGTTAAATTGATGAAATTTTTTCGGTCGTTTTCATTATTGAGATCGAGGTGGGCAGGACGCTTGCCTCTCGACATGTCTATGACCAGACCGTCTATGACATCTAGATGAGGATCGTTAAGCCATAATATGTCAGCTCCATGCTCAGCGAGAGTTCTTCCCATTACCGGACCAGCCAATACTTTTGTGAGTTCCAGTACTTTTACCCCTTCTAGCGGCCTATCTGGTTTTTTCGTGAAATTAAGTTTTTTTGCATCTCCAATTCTTTCTATTTCCATGATGGGGAGATTGGATACTGAGATTCCCTGAGGGTGGTCATCCCATTCGTCAAGAGTTCTCATCATTCCGACCGGAAGACCCTTTTTAGTAAGATATTCCTCAGCATCAAGTGCAGTCATGTCAATTAATTTTTTTTGAACACCAGCCGCTGAAGCCTCAGAATCTAACGCTTCTAATACCCCGTTTCTGTGGGCGGGGTAGTTAGCATGGATTTGGAGCCATCCTCCATCTCCACAAACATAGAAGCCGTGTATTGAGTCGGGATGATTTCTCATTCCAGAATGAGAAGTTGATCCGTATTTATAGCTTTCGTAATCTAGGTATCGTTCACTTCTGAATGCTATGGCTGCATGTTTCATGTCAACCGACACTTTTTGGGATTCTCCGGTCCTTGATTCCCAGATTTTCCCTGCAGCCATAGCTGCTACAGTTATGGAGGATTGGGAGGCCACACCTGTTTTATATACTGAAGGCAGGATAGGTTCTGACCCGGTAAGTGAGATTTTGTCCAGATAAGTGTCTTCAAGGTTACTAAATTTCCACAATTTCCTGATTGCGGATGTAGAATCTTCGCTATTTCCCATGTTTCTATTTCATTTGCCAGGCTTAAATACGTGGTTTTTGTACCATTGCAATTCTGAGATGCTTTCCCTTATATCAACTAATGCTAGGTGTTGCCCCTTTTTGGGTGGGGCTTCTAAGTCTGGATACCATCGTTCAACAATCTCTTTCACTGTAGAGACATCAATCATACGGTAGTGAAGATATTGGTCTAGCAAAGGCATTTCCTTACGAATGAATCTTCTGTCTGTTGCTATGGAATTACCACAGATAGGAGACTTCCCAGGAACGGTCCAGGATTCTAAAAAATCTATGGTTTGTTTTTCGGCAGAAGTTATGTCAATTGAAGAGGTTTCACATCTCTTTAAGAGTCCTGACTTTGTATGTTGCTCAAGAGACCATTCGTTTATCCCATCCATTTCTGCTTTGGTTCTACTCACCGCTATAACCGGACCTTCCGCTAACTCATTCAAATGAGAATCTGTTACCAATGAGGCGATCTCTATTACTACATGTTCGTCCTCAAGGCCCGTCATTTCTAAGTCTATCCAGACTAGGTTTTTTTCTTTATCTTCGTTCACTGCATTCCTCTGGTAGATTTTTTCAAGATAATGTTATCGTAATGCTATGTCCTCCAAATCAAAATCGGCGTCTAAATATGTTAATGATCTTTTCGATGATGCCAGAGAGCTTACATCGGATACTATAAATCCTTTTTCATACTGGGTGCTAATAGGAAAGATAGCCGCTGGAGAGTACCCAGGTAAGCAGTTCTCGAAAAACCCCTCGACTTTCATCGCCTCTGTTGTTCATTCTGTTATCGCATTGTTTAGAAGTAGATTTGCTGCTCGTAACTCCCCAGGCTGGAAAATCGGACAACTGATGGACTCTGGGATTGACACGTTTATCGATCTTACAGAGTCAGGGGAGCGGCCACCATACAACATGCATTTGCATACACAGAGACGCAAGCGTTCTCGTAGGTCGGAATATTATCGTTTTCCAATCCCAGATAAAAATGTGACCAGTCTAGAACAAATGAAGGAAATACTGGATCTTATCGATTCTGAAGTTTTTGAGGGGAGGTCTGTTTACATTCATTGTTTCAGAGGATTGGGAAGGACGGGGATTGTCGTGGGTTGTCTTTTATCCCGGCACGGTATGGTTGGTGAAAAAGCACTTGAGAGGATTCCTGAAATAAGGAAAGGAGTTGCTGGAGATTTTAGAAAATCCCCGGAGAATGAGGCTCAACGTCGGTTCGTTGTAGATTGGAGTGAGTGATAGGTATCACCCTAACTCAGAGATAGATCTTGTATTACCTGCACCGAGGAAATCTTAAGCAATTCATCAGGGTGGATTAATATCTTTCCAGATCGACTTCCTCCGCCAACTATCAATTTCTCCAATCTCATAATTTTGTGGTCTACGTAGATGGGGAGTTTTATTGGTAATGCAAAAGGAGTGACTCCTCCAATCATCATGCCAGTCAGCTGTACCGTGTCCTCTGCGTTAGCGAATGATAAACGGGAAACACCCATCAAGCTTTTAACTTTTTTATTAACATCAAGCCTATCGGTGCCGAGAACAATACATCCTGAAAATTTCTTTTCACCTCTTTTAGAGGCGACTATTATCGTATTTCCAGATTCTTCCATTCTGAACCCATACTTTTCGCAAAACTGTGACGTGTCTGCAAAATCTGGATCTACTTCTATCCATTCATACTCAACTTTCAGATCTTGCAGGATATTTTTGACTCGTGATTCAATATTGCCGCTTTCAGCCATATCAAGTCTCCCTTCGTTATTAGTAGTTTAAGATTATAAACCTGCTGAGTAAAATCTGGATTGGTTAGGCTAAAATATTTTCTGATTATGAATAAAAAGAAGTTTGAAATAAGTCATCTCATTTCACAAGGTGCCAAGCTGAGAGGGGCTGGCTCGGATAAGGTTAGCACCCCGTGGGGTGTCGGCTCAGATAATTCAAACCTCATTGATCTACGTGTCGGTATGCCTGATAGGGAAAATCTGCCCTCCATAGCATTAGCGAAGCACATATCCGATATTCTCGAATCAGGAGATGTGACAGCACTAGAATATGAATACGGTAGCGGCGATGCAGATTTAAAGGCTATTTTGAGTGATCCTGATTATGGGTTTACCGATCATTCTTCCATTCCTGATCAATTCGCTTTTTACAATGGGAGTTCTGGCTGTATGGAGGCATTCTGTGCGACCTTTGTGGACAAAGATGACGTGGTTATAGTCGAGGGGCCCAGCTTCCCAGGAACCGTTAGGGCTATTCTAAGGTCTGAAGGATTCATTAGAGAAGTAGGATCCGATCTTGAGGGGGCATCTATAGGGGAAATTGAAGAGATTTATTTAGACTGTGTCGCAAATGACAGAACTTTAAAAGCTATCTATACGATTCCGGATTTTCATAATCCTCTCGGAAGGACGATGTCACTACCTCGTCGTAAAGAGATTGCTGATTTCTGCCAAGAGCGTGAGATTCTTGTACTGGAAGACACGACCTATTCCAGCCTATATTTTGATTCACCTCCCCCGAGCTCTATTTATTCAATTAGCTCCGGAATTGGAGTGTTGCAGATGGGGACTTTTAGCAAAACAATTGCTACGGGACTCCGACTTGGATGGCTGCATGGCACCGCTAAACTTATAGCGGCTCTTCATAAGACTCGATCCGATCTTGGAAATGTTCCGTTCATTCAAAATGCAGTAAGTCGATTTATTCTTAGCGGTGAATACGACGAGCATATCGTGGAAATGAGAAGCCTATATGGGGTGAAATGTCAAAATCTATGCCGTTCGCTTGATGAGAATTGCGCGGAGTATATCGATTATCAAATACCAGGTGGAGGATTTTACCTCTGGTTAAAGATTCTGGGTGTTAGTGCAACGGATCTAGTGGAAAAAGCATGGGAAGGCGGGCTAGCTTTTCCAGACGGGAATTTGTTTTTTCAGGATCCCGTTAAGAATGAGAACAGCATTCGCTTAGCCTTTAGTGGGACACCTCAAGATAAATTGCTGGAGGTTGGACCGATACTAAGGCGATCATTCGAGAAAATACTGGATTAGGTTTAAATTCTATGGAATAGCCCTACCGGTTGTGGTTCCAGTACATTCCTCTTTGGAAACCGCTACTTCCCCGTTTACGATCACAAAGGGTATTCCTGTTGGAAATTGCTTGGGGTCGTCGTACGTAGCGTTGTCATTGATGGTAGCGGGGTCGAAAAGGACTATATCAGCAAAATATCCTTCCTGTATCTTTCCTCGCTGCTTTAGTCCGAATCTCCTTGCCGGGTTGTCGGTTATCCTTTGGATGGTATGTTCCAGCGGCATAGCATTGTATTTTCTCTGAAACCTGCCGACTACACGGGGAAATGTTCCGTAAGCTCTAGGATGAGGATAACTACCCAATGGTATAGAGTCACTTCCGACCATGTAGTCAGGCCGTGACAGAAACTCCATAGCGTCTTGGTTTATTTGTTCCCAGACCGCGACACTTAATGGTGGTGAACCCCAGTATCCCACTTCGCCCTCATTCTCCAGAAGAATATCGCAGATCGTGGTGCCCAGTGAAACTTCTCTTTCCTTAGCAATGCGGGTCAGCGAGATGCCTTCATACTTAGGGGCCTTTGCTACATAGGAGAATACCGCGTCGTTGATAGGACGAGGAGAGTCGTTATCCAGATAATCGGCCAGAAGATTTTTTTCGTTAGGATTCCTAAGCTTTTCAAGTAGTCCTGCCAAGCCACCCTCATGAGCATAACTTGGAAAGAAGCTGAGGGGGAATGTGCTACCCGTCGGATATGGATAGAGCTCCAGGGAAACATCGACACCTTCAGAAATGGCTTGGTCTATTTCCTCAATTCGATTAGAGACTTCTCCGGCAGTATTTTCATCAGTTCTGAAGTGTGAAAAATGTAGTTTTACTCCAGATCTTTTTGATATTTCCAGCGCTTCCGTGATACCTCCTCCACCGAATCCTCTGTCAATGTTTTTGTCACGAAGATGTGTAACATAAACACCACCAAATTCTGCTACAACTGAACAAAGCTCTATTATTTCCTCAGTATCACTCCATGCGTTTGGAAAGTAAGACATTCCAGTGGCAAGCCCTACGGCTCCTTCTTCCATCCCACGCCTAACAAGTTCCTTGGCTTTTCCAAGTGAGGTATCCCTTAGAGGTTTATCATTAAAACCTACAGTTTCAAGGCGGATTGCTCCATGGGCAATACAGTAGGCTGTGTTGATTGAGACTTTTCTGTCGTAATTTTCTCTGAAAGCAGTGACTGAAGACATGTCAAGATTTTTTGGCGGGAGTCCCAAAATTCCTGAAAGATACCTTCGGTTTAACAGGTAATTTTCTCTTGAAAGTGGCGCATAGGATAAGCCGTCTTGTCCCAGTATCTCTGTAGTTACGCCTTGTCTTAACGAGTGGGCATGCTGAGGAATGTTGAGAAGTGCTCCATCTGAATGAGTGTGTGTATCGATGAATCCTGGGGAAGCTGCCAGGCCATTGGCTTCTATTACGAGACGGTCACTGGTAGATTCTATATTTGATATAGATTCTATTTTGTCGTTTTTGATAAGAATATCGCTAACGAAAGGTGGGGCCCCTGTTCCATCGTAAATCATGGGGGACTTTATCAGTATGCTTGTCATTTTTCACACCTTTTTAGTTTCGAAATAATTCGTTGTAACTCCACATCCAGGTTATATACCAGATTTTACATCCATTTTCTGGAATCGTTTTGAAAAACTTAGGCTGATTAAGCCTAAAATTGAGACGAATGTAGTTGTTATTAGAACGGCATCATAATTCCATATTTCTGCTATCCACCCTGCTATAGCTGGGGCGACTGCGAACCCCCAAACAAAACCCATACTTGTGAGGGAGAAAATGACACCGAAATTCCTGGTTCCCAGAGAATCTGATGTCAGTACCGGCCTGACAATGCTGACAAGACCGTACATGCCCCCCTGTATTGTGACGAAAATCAATACCATCAATAACTTTTCATCACCAAATAACAGAAGAACACTTGTGCCTGCGAACGCAATTAGACATAGAGTAGCTATCTTAGTGGCGGGAATATCCCTGCTAGAGAAGTGCTCTGCCAGGAAGAGAATAAATCTTGCCAAGACCTGCATTGGTCCTATCAAGGAGGCTAAAATTACAACAGTACTGTCGGAAATGCCTTTACTTTGTAGTAGCGGGAATATTTGGCTAACGAACATACCCTGTGTTGCTGCAAATGCTGCAAAAGTTATGAAAATTAGCCAAAATACTGGGTTCTTTATGAGAGGAATTACGGTATCTAAAAATGGAGTTACTGTTGGTGACTGAATGTCATGGGTTGCTTCTCCAGTTTCCTGATCTGGAACTTGTCTATTGGTCTCGGGACTTCCATACCAAAATAATGGTGCTGTTACAAAAATCAACGTTAAGCTGAATAGGTGTAAAGTATTGTCCCAGCCAATAGCATCACTCAGAATTGTTGATACTGAATATGAAACACTGCTGGCAAATCCTGCTTGGAGTGTAATAAACACGATCGCGTTTTTGGAATTATTTTTGTATGTTCGGGTGATGTATGAAAAACAAGGTTCGTATAGGCATCCAGCCATTGCAATACCAATGAGTACCCAGATGCAGTAAAAGGCCAGAATGCTCCCCACATAGGGGATAACAGAAATTAATAAAGCGCCTGCGCATACACTCAGCGTGAAAAGGATCCTAGAATGACCTTTGTCTATGATTCTACCTGCAGCTATACCGGCAATTGCTGACGATGCAAGGGCGAGTGTAAACGCAACAGAGATCTCGGCAATGCTCCATCCGAAGTGATCTGACCAACGGAGCAACATGGCCGGGAAGACATAAAAAATAGCCGCCCATACCAGCATTTCTCCAATACCCAGAGACCAGAGTCTAGAGTTGTGCCATATGGGTCTACTGTTTTCCATAATGATTATTATCCACCTTCCAAACTAGGAATCTTTTATGAAGTTTCAGAACGGAAGCCCTTGGGAATTATATGGAAGGTTTAAAACTTCGCTTAAAATTCTTTTTTTAATAGTTATATGACTACCCAATTTTAAGCGTGTACTATAGCCCCGTTTTCAGATGAAACTCTTTAATACATTGTGACAAGGAAGGGATTTTATGAGAGAGGCACCAGTAATAACTAAGGTTGAGGCTATCCATTTCGAACATGTGCTTGAAAATGTGGGAAAAGATTACAACACTTTCAATATGGTTTTTGAACCAGGAGGGAGTCTTGTTCAATCGAATACGATCTTAAGAATTCATACCGATAAAGGCATCGTTGGGGAGTACCCGGGCGTTATTGGACCGGCCATGGCAGAGCTGAGGGCAATTGGTAACTATCTTGTAGGTAAGAATTCTCTTGCTCGTGAGTCGATTTATAATGATTTAAAGAGAGGCTCCAGACACTGGGCGATGCTGGGAATGAGTGTTGTTGATATCTGTCTATGGGATATCGCTGGCAAGTTTTATGATGAACCTCTGTACAGGCTTTTGGGGGGAGAACGACGTCCACTGAAAGCCTATGCGTCTACTCTGCATGGAGATGAAAACGGAGGCCTCACCACGCCCCAAGACTTCGAGGACTTCGCTAACCAATGTCTTGAAATGGGATATAAGGCGTTTAAAGTACACGGCTGGGGTCTTGCGAGAGATAATATTCAGAGGGAAATAGATAATGTCCTTAATTTGGGAGAAAAATTTTCTGGTAAGTTAGATCTTCTGATCGATCCAGCCTGCGAGATAAAGAATTTTGGTGATGCCCTTAAATTAGGCCAAGCTTGTGACGAGGCTAATTTTTTCTGGCTGGAGGATCCCTTCCAAGACAATGGAGTCTCTCAATTTGCCCATAGGAAGTTGAGACAAATGTTGAAGACTCCTATTCTCCAGACTGAGCACATACGTCTTTTAGAACAACACGTCGATTTTATTGTCGCGGATGCGACGGATTACGTTAGATGTGGAGCCCATGAGGATGGTGGCGTCACAGGTGCGATGAAAATTGCTCATGCAACGGAAGGATTTGGATTAGATGTGGAACTGCATGGCCCTGGGCCAGTTCACAGGCACATAATGTCGGCTATAAGGAATACAAATTTTTTTGAACTAGGGTTGGTTCATCCCAATGTTCCCTCCACAAAACCGCCTGTATATCTGGATTATAATGACAATCTTGACGGGATCGATGCAGACGGAAATGTATTCGCTCCAGAAGGCGCGGGTATCGGGGTAGAACTGGATTGGGACTGGATCAATGCTCATAAACTCGGAGAGGAAGTTATAGCAGAATAGTGTTTGGAACAAAATTTGATTGTTGGATAGGGTAAAATCCGCAAGTTACTATTATCAGGAGAAGTAAAACTATGACATCTAATGGAAAAGTTGCTGTGATTACAGGTGCAGGTAGTGGCATAGGTAGGTCAGCTGCGTTGCATTTGTTCAAGGATGGTTATTCTGTTGCACTTGCTGGCAGGCGCTTGGAACCTCTAGAGGAATCTATTTCACTAGCGGGAGTCGATGGTGCTAGAGCAATTGCTGTGCCGACTGACGTTGGGGATACAGATGCGATAGCTAATTTGTTTGAGGAGACTAAGAAAGCGTTTGGCAGGGTAGATGTTCTTTTTAATAACGCAGGAATTGGGTCACCAAGAATGCCTATTGATGAACTTCCTGTCGAAGACTGGAAAAGGGTGGTTGATACAAATCTAACAGGCAGTTTTGTATGTGCTCAACATGCCATAAGAATGATGAAAGAACAATCACCTCAGGGTGGTCGGATTATTAATAACGGTTCGATATCTGCTTATGTTCCTCGCCCTGAAGCAGTCGCATATACGGCGACGAAACATGCAATCACTGGGCTTACGAAACAGATTTCACTGGATGGGAGACCTTTTGATATCGTGTGTAGTCAGGTCGATGTAGGTAATGCGGCCACTCCCATGACGGCGAGAATGGCTAATGGGGTACCTCAGGCTAATGGTGAAATGGCAGTTGAACCCACCTACAATGTTGATCATGTGGGGGAGACAATTTCATATATTAGTAATCTGCCTTTAGAGGCGAATATTCAGTTTGTGACTATTATGGCTAGTAAAATGCCATATATTGGGAGAGGATAAGTTCTTTCCTAATTTGTAAAACATCAGCGAATCGGTGGTCAGAAATAGCACTCTAACTATTATCAAACATCGATTTGCTGCTCATTGATTCAAATTCGGAACATCCCGTCTCCTTGCGAAATGTAGGCTTGCCCGCCGCTAAGTCCAACCGGTGAACCATCGGCCCTCCAACAAGCTGCGCCATGTATAAACCCCTCACTGTCGAACATTATTCCATTCATTCCTCCTGCTATTCGGTCGACTCTCTCTATCGAATGCCCCATTTTGTCGAGGCCTTCAGATGCTTCATCAGAAACTGAAAATTCAAGTTCTAAGTTTTGGCCTTGCGTCCACACCCTAGGTGCTTCGACAGCCTGCTGAAGGGACATTCCGTGGTCAATTACATTGATAATTCCTTGCAGAACAGAGCCAAATATTCTTCTCCCACCAGGGGTTCCCAAAGCCATGAATGGTTTTCCGCCTTTGAAAACAGTTATAGGTGCCATACTGCTTAGCACTCTTTTGCCAGGAACTATTGAATTTGCGTTGCCAGGATGGGGATCAAAGTTATATAGAGTGTTATTCAAAGTAACGCCGGTTCCCGGTACAGTAACTCTTGACCCGAAGGCGTCGTTAAGTGTCTGAGTCATAGAAACTATGTTTCCGTCATTGTCAGCAACTGTAAGGTGAGTAGTGTTTTCTGACTCTCCTAGTTGTAGTTCTGGGTTGCCATGTACAAATGACCCGGCTTTTTGCAAATCTATTTCAGAATATCTGATATCGGCATAACGTTTTGACACCAATTCTTGAACAGGAACGTCTACAAAGTCTGGGTCTCCCATAAATCTGAATCTATCTGAGAATACTATCTTCAAAGTTTCAGCCAACAGATGAATGTATTCTTTTGTTCCGAATCCCATCGCTTCGATATTAAATTTTTCGAGCAAATTAAGAGCTTGAACTATATGTGTGGCGCCGGAGCTGGCAGGTCCAACACCGACAATCTCGTAACCCCTGTAATTTCCCTTAACCGGGTTTCTGTATTCAAGTTGATATTTTTCTATGTCGTCCTGGGTGACGATACCTCCGTTTTTTGCCATTTCCTTCTCTATGGCATTACCCAGCCAGCCTCTTGTCAATATCTCATCACCCGTTTTAGATATTTCACGTAACACGGAGGCATAGTTCTGATTTCGTAATAGCTGTCCAGTGGAAAGAGGGTTATTGTTATTGAAGAACAAATCGCGACTGCCCGGGTAGGATTTCAAGGCAATTTTGTTGGTCTCAATAATTCCGGCTAGGTAGGGACTTATGGAGAAACCTTGCTCTGCGTATCTCATGGCCGGTTGCACAGTATTCTCAAAATCTAAATTCCCATACTTGGTCTGGATGTGGTACCAGCATTGCAATCCAGCAGGCACCCCAACTGACAAATGACCGATCTTATTTTTCTGTTGCTCGGTTTCCATGTAGTCGGGCCAGGAGTCCGATATCGGGGTGAACATATCGGGTTGGGCGGCAGCAGGTGCCGTACAGTAGTTGTCTATAGTTATAGAGGAGTTGGTAGATGCATTATGTATGTTTACGAATCCTGCCCCAGTTATCCCAACCATCATCGGCTCAACAACTGTAAGAGCTAAGACGGTTGCCACAGCCGCGTCGACTGCATTTCCTCCAGTGGCAAGCATCTCTATTCCAGCAAGAGATGCCAGTGCATGATTAGAGGTCACTACACCCCTGGACCCGATAGCTTCCTGTTTTAAAGTTTTCATCAGACTTAGGACTCTTTAAATCTAAAGAGAACCGTCAATAACGATATCAATGACGGACGGTTTGTTAGCTGACAGGGCACGTTGAATGGCTGGTCCTATTTCATCAGGGTCTGTAACTCGCTCGCTTTGTATCCCCATCCCTTTTGCAATTTCGGAAATATCGAAGGGAGTATCGAAATTAGAATAAAGAAGGTTTTCACCTGCTGGTTCTGGTTCAGAAAGTACCTCAGTCTGGTATATGTTGAAATTTACCTTCAACACCCTATACATTCCGTTGTTGCAAATAACGAATACACAAGGAATATCATCGTTCGCCGCTGTCCAAAGCCCTTGTATTGTCATCATAGCGCTTCCGTCACCAATGATTCCTATCACGGGGCGGTCTGGGAAGGCGCATTTGGTGCCCATAGTGGCGCCTATTCCTCCACCAATAGACTGCCCCCGGACTCCTCTCATATCATCTCTTTTTTCAGCAATAAAATAGTGTCGAGAGGCACCATTATTACTTACGGAGTCATTCACAACTATCGTGTTTTTAGGGATGGCTTTGGAGAGCTCATACATCATGCGTGCCGGTGGCATAGGTTTGTTGTTCCAATGCGATGTTACTGAATCCTCGTAGAGTTTCTTCTCTTCCTCAGACTGCTGGACTACAGACTCTCTTCTCTTATCAACTTCTGTAGTGTCCAGCCGACCAGATATATGTTCGATGAGTTCCTTTAACCCAGATTTGCAATTCGATATTATTCCAACATCCGTTGGTTCACTTTTGCCGACACGGCCAGGAATAGGGTCTATATGTACCAGCTTAGTATTTTCTCCAAGTATCACGTCTCCCCAGTAGAAAAGTTCATCAAATGTGTCTGTTCCCACGGTTATTATCAGATCGTATCCCTTTAATGCTTCACGTTGGGCAGCGACCCTGAGAGAGTGAACTCCAAGGTACTGAGGGTGTGTTGTAGGAAAGGAAACCTCGGCTCCTCCGGATTGGTATACCGGTAAACCAGCAAGTTCAGCAAGCTGTACAGCCTCTTCGAGGGCATCATCGTCTGAAGCTCTATCTCCTACCATGAGAAGTGGGCTTTTCGCCGAAATGAGAAGTTCTGCGGCTTTTTCTATGCCCGCAGGGTCTGGTCTTACGTTGTCATGGATATCAGACGACGGCACTATATTCATATCAGCCATGCCTTCTAATGCATTTGCTGTAAATCCTACATATACGGGTCCTTTGGGATGGCTGTTGGCCTCATTAAACGCTCTCCGCATTACGCTTGGAATCTGTTCAGCGATATCCAGTTCCACTGACCATTTAGTAACTGGTCGTACTAACTCAGCCAGATCGGTTTTGTTTTCGTTGATTTTTCGAGCGTCGTAATTGCATGAGGTAACGACAAGTGGTGTTCCCGTGTTGAGTGCATCGAGCATTAGGGCAATGCCGTTAGCTAGTCCACTATCAACATGAAGACTCACAAAGGCTGTCTTCTGGGTTGAACGGGCATATGACTCACCCATCCCTACAGCAACACTTTCTTGAAGCGCCATAACGTATTTGAATTCCGGGTAATTTCCCAGCATATCAATAAGTGGCCCTTCACTCGTTCCAGGGTTACCGAATATATACTCGATACCCTCAGCTTTAAGCATTTCGAGAACGGCTTGTTTCCCGGACATTAGCTCGCCCATGTGCACTCCTTAAATAATTTGATCAATAGATTTATTTCTCGTCATAATATGGAATGTTACATAGCGAATGCATCATGATCAATTTCACCCATTAATATTTCCTAAAAAATTATCGAAGTACCTTGTATTTGTGGTGATAACATCATCTCCAATTTATATTTGATCGATTGATGCTGGAGGAATTTAACGTGCCTAAACCAACCAGAATAGAAAAAGTAGAGACAATCTTGTGGGACAAGTGGTTACTTTTGAAAATTCACTGTGAAGATGGCACCGTGGGTATTGGAGAGGGAGGTGTTCACGGATGGCAGAGACCCACTCAAACTATGATAGAAACTATGGAACCGTATTTACTTGGTAAGAACCCAGATCACATCGAACATCACTATCAGTGGCTATATCGATCGTCACACTTTATGGGGTCAGTTGTTCAAGGAGCTTTATCAGCTATAGACATTGCTCTATGGGATATTAAGGGCAAACGTCTGGAGGTACCTATTTTTGATCTCATGGGAGGTAAAACTCGTGACAGAGTGCGCTGTTATATGCATGTCGGATCTGGCGATTTTGGATCTGCCGATGATTTGGCTAAAGACGCCTTAAATGCAGTTAAACAGGGATTCACTGCTGTTAGATTTACTCCGTTTTCTTCCGACTATTACCTCCATAAATCCTATTCTGAGTGGGCTGACGAAGCAGTGAAAAGGGTGTCTGCAGTGCGAGAAACAGTAGGTTCTGATGTAGACATATGTGTGGAAATACACAGGCAGATGAATCCGGCAGAGAGTATAGCGTTGGGGAGAAGACTAGAGGAGTTTAACCCTTTCTTTTATGAGGATCCCATGTTGCCAGATAGCCCGGCCATAATGGGAGAAGTTGCTAAAAAATGCAATATCCCTATAGCAACTGGCGAGAGATTTACCACAATTTTCGAATATCAACAGTTACTGGAGGCGAATGCAGCTTCGTATGTTCGTCCTGACTTATGTCTGTGTGGAGGTTTGTCTGGCTGTAAAAAAGTTGCTGCTATGGCAGAGGCCCACCACGTAAAAGTTATTCCTCATAATCCTCTTTCGCCTATTAGTACCGCTGCATGTGTACAACTCGATGCATGTATACCTAACTTTGCTCTCCAGGAATACACCGGTGAGTCAGAACCACCAAAGAGCGAACTGTTGCTCAAGCCCCTGGAACTCAAGGAAGGCTATATTACCGTTCCGGATGGACCTGGACTGGGAGTTGAGATTAATGAAGAAGCCCTGAAAATGCCGGAAGACCCCAAAGTTTTAGACACCCCTATAGGTTTTGATGGCTCTGTTCAGGACAGGTGATTTTTCACTGAATATTTTTAGGGTTTGGGTAAAGTGATAACCCCACGCCTACCAAAGTGACCGCGGTAAGTGCTATGAACGAAACTCTCATTCCTTTGAGAAACGATGAGACTAATTCTGTTTCGGATCCGAAGCTTACTGCTGACAGATTGGCTTCGAAACCCATTGAACTCATCACCAATGTGACTATCGTCGCTGAAATTGGTATGGAAATCAGGCTTCCAGAATTCCTGATCAAGTTTATGAAACCTATAACTGCGCTTTGGTTTGATTCCGGAGTCACGGCTAGGATAGCGCTGTTATTGGGGCCATAGAATGCTCCCATTCCCGCACTGATAGGTATCATGGCGATGTAGGGTAGAAAACCGTATGATGATTCATCAAGGGTCGCCAACATTATCAAGCCGATTGATCCCAGCAATAACCCCCCTACTGTGAATATTCTTGTTCCAAAACGATCTGACAATCTCCCGCTGAGTGGACTCACAATCGCCATGCAGGCTGCGGCGGGGATAAAAACGCTACCTACCTTGTCGGGTGGATATCCCAGAACATATTTTAAATAGAATGGAAGCAAAAATAAGGCTGATGACAATCCCAGAAAACATATTAAATTGGACAAAATTGATAAACCGAATATGGGTCGTCTAAATAGCCGCAGATTCAAAATCGGATTATCAACTATTAGGCCTCGCCATACAAAAAAACCGCCGGAAACCAGTGACAACGCTATAACTGACACGGGTATGAAAGACCATCCGGAGTGAGCAGCCATAGTAATACCAGCCAGTAGTGCTGAGAGAGTGGCCACAGACAGTGCGGCTCCGAACCAATCAAATTGTGAATTAGAAATTGGATTGGCGCGGTGAGAACCCAATGCTGAGAACGCCAATAATGCTCCTGCTAAAGAAACCAAGGATGTAACTATAAATACGCTTCTCCAACCAGCATATGTTGTAACTAAGCCGCCTACCGTTGGCCCCGCGACGTTACCTAGACCGACGAATATGAGTACTAGTCCCACCGCTTTTCCTTTTTGTCCTTCCCCAAACGCCGCAATTGCAATGATAAATGCGGTACCTTGGATCATTGCCCCGCCTATTCCCTGCAGAATTCTTCCAGAAAGTAATATTTCTATTGATGGGGCAACAGAGCTTCCAATTCCTCCAAAGGCGAATATTATTAGTCCAGAGACAATGACCTTTTTGCTACCTAATATGTCAGTCAATCTTCCCATTGGTAGTAACAAAGCCGCTACCATAAGCAGGTATGTTGTATTTATCCACTGGGCCGTTGGAATATCAGATCCAAATTCCTCTGCTATGTTTGGCAATATGACATTTGATGCACCTCTGTCCAGGGCAGAACCCATGATAGACAGTGCCGCAACTGAAAAGGTTAGCCAAGGTGAATGAGGCGTTTTTTTGTGTGAGGTTATAGAGTCATGAGTCATATTTGGCCAAGTAAAAAGGATACACGTTGGAGATACTCTTATGTCTTAAATATGTAAAATTGGTATGTTTCAGTAGTAGGGAAACCTAAGTTAATAAAGATTGGAAAGAGAGGACCAAATGTTTTTAATCAGGAGAGTATGTAAAGTGGAAAGGAAAGATGCTTGGGAGGTGGCGAGGCTTCTACGCAGCATATGTGATGCCTATTCAGAATCCACTGGCAGGGCTGAGGCTACTGTATATGTAAGTGGAACTGGAACTCCTTCATCGGAAATAGAGGTTTGCGCAGAATGGGAACAAGAAACTATAGATGCCAACAGGATGCCCAACGTTCCAGATAGTGTGAAATCTGACAACGGCGTTATGTTTCCGCTTCTAAAATCATACGAGATAGAATTTCATGAGATAGCTACTAATGAAAAAATATTGGAACGATCCGGCTGAAACCCTTTCAATCGAGGTCCGAATAGCAAATCCCAAGTAGCAATGTGATTAAGCTGGTCTGAAACCTATTTGTTTGTATCGTTAAAGTCAGTTATTTTCTTCATCATTAGCACCTGAATTTTTTGCGGATAACATCGACGCAAATGGGCCAAGAAGATTTGTGAATTCCATTGGGAAAACAAATTTGGTAGCACTTCCTTTGCCCATTTCTTTTAGTGTTTCAAAATATTGGAGACTAATGGTGTTTGTGTCTACATTGCTTGCGACTTGGTGGATTCTATCCAGTGCGATGCTAAATCCATCCGCTCTTAAAACTGCTGCTTGCTGATCTCCCTCAGCAGTTAAAATTTCCGACTGTCGATGTCCTTCTGCTCTGAGGATTTCTGCTTGTTTATCTCCCTCCGCGATTTCGATCTCTGCTTGTCTTTTTCCTTCCGCTTCAGTAACGTCGGCTCTCCTTATACGCTCTGCAGACATCTGGCGATTCATTGCCTCTTGAATGTCTGGAGCAGGTTCTATCTCTTTGATTTCGACTGCTGACACTCTGATCCCCCATCTTCCAGTAATGTCATCCAGCTTTACTCGCAATTCCTGGTTTATTCTCTCTCTTTGAGACAACACATCATCGACATTCATCTCACCGATTACAGCTCTGAGTATGGTAGTCGCCATTCCAATTACCGCCTGATGGTAATTTATTACTTCTAAGACGACTTTTTGCGCTTCACTTTCAATGGGTCTTAAATATACAAGGAAGGTTATGTCGATTGGGGCGTTGTCTCTTGTGATGTTGGTTTGTCTTGGGATATTTATCACTTCTTCTCGTAGATCGATTCTTGTACCTGTTTGAAATGGCCAAATCAGGATTTGAAGCCCTGGTCCCCGCAATCCGGATCTTTCATTAAATTTACCCAGAGTAAATACCGCTAATCGTTCATACTGTTTAACTACTTTTATAAGTGGAATCATTTATTTCCTCCCTAACATTAATCTGTATCTTGTTTCTGGACTGAAAGTGTTACTCCGTCCGTATTTTTTACTATTACAAACTCTCCAACCGCTGGTGATGCACAATCGCTATACATCTCCGCGGTCCATAGATCCGAACCTACTTGGATCGTTCCTATGGGGCTCAAAGGAGTTTTAACCACACCTATGGAACCAATAATTGCAGAGGTATGGGAGGGCATCCCTTTGCCGACTGCTTCGGAGAGAGCTTTTAATGTGAGTATTACTGAGCCGCTCAAGGTTGTACCTACTATCCCAATTACCCAAAGGTTCACTCCGAAAATACCCCGATCAAAGCCTGGAATACTGAAATCGCCAAATAGTAGAAATGAGCCCACTAAGAAACATATGATTCCACCTGTTATATACAATCCAATTCCAGGCGCCTGCGCTTCTGCAAAAAAAAGTATGAAAGCCCCAAATATTAGTGCCAAAGCTAGCCAGTTTACAGGTAGCTGTCCCATACCAGTAAAAGCTAGGGAGATCGCTAAAATTCCAATAAATCCTCCTACTAGTATCCCTGGTTGAATAAACTCAAGTGTCAAAGCTATGCTTCCTATGGTTAAAAGGACAAATGTTATGTTCGGATCACCCACAGCGTCCAGAAACTTTTCGAGCATGGTTCTTTCGAAAGTTCGTATTTCGAGGTTAGAAGTTTCCAAAGTTACGTTTCCAGAGGGCGTAACAACTGTTGATCCGTTTATTTCGTCTAGTAGAGAAGTCTGACTCTCTGAAATATAGTCGATTATTCCCGATGCTAGCGCTTCCGAAGATGTATAGGATCTAGCCCTTGTTACAGTCAACTCTAATTCCTGCGAAGGTCTGCCTCTCCTTTCCGATATAGATCTGAGGAGTGCGGCCGCATCTTGTGATACTTTATCTTTTATAGTCTCTCCGAGATCCTCTCCTGATGCGCCCACAGGAGTAGCGGCGCCGATGTTGGTTGTAGGGGCCATAGCAGCTACGTGAGATGCAGCGACGATGAATGTTCCTGCTGAACCTGCTCGAGCACCCGCAGGGGAAACATATGTTATGACGGGCACCTCAGATACTAAAATCTCAGATACTATTTCTCGTGTTGGCTCCAGCATTCCACCAGGGGTATCAAGCTCTATAAGTATCGCCGAAACTCTGGAGGAAGATGCAGCATCACCTATCATGCGTTTAAGATGAGAAGCCGTAGATGGCTGTATCGCACCTCGGATTTCTGTCTTATATATGATCTTTGAGTTTATTTCTGAGGCAAATACTACGCCAACGACCTGCATGGTCAAAATGACAAGAGAAGCCAAAGTAGCCAGTCGCAGTGTTCGCAATATATTACTTCGCAAGGGGGCTCCTTTTAGGGGCCTATTACCTTTATTGATTCTACCAGTCTTTCTCGAACTATCTCGCAATGTCCAGACAGATTCTTCGAATCGAGCTAGGGGGAAAGTGTGTTTTCTATGTTGCTGTTTCAGACAATATTCGTTTACCCACTTATATTTGTGACTCCTGTTAACATGAAGGGCTGAATCTTTTAGTAGTTTGTTTTCCTGATGAGTGGAATATGGAGACTTGATGGAGTACGTAAAATTAGGTAGTTCTGGATTACTTGTTTCCCCCTTGTGTCTTGGGACTATGATGTTCGGAAGCGCTGCAAATGAACGTGAATCTATAGCAATAACTCATCGGGCTGTAGATGACGGCATCAATTTTATCGACACAGCGAATGCGTATAACAATGGTTTATCTGAGACCATATTAGGTAAGGCATTAGAAGATCGTCGCGACAAGGTTGTACTTGTAACAAAGGTTAATGCCTCTACAGGGGACGGCCCTAACGAGGGGGGGTTGAGTAGATATCACATATTAAACGAGGTAGAGAATAGTCTTAGGAGACTAAAAACCGATCATATAGATATCTACATGCTTCACAGGAGGGATTTTGGCACCCCTTTAGAAGAATCTTTGGGAGCGATGAATGATCTTGTAAGACAAGGGAAAGTGCGTTACATAGGGATGTCCAACCACTATTCCTGGCAGGTTAGAGGTGCGCTTGACCAAGCAAAGTATGAGGGAGTCTCACCGGTTGTTTGTGTGCAAGATCTCTACAACATAGTAAACCGGGATTTAGAAGTCGATATGTTGCCGTTTTGTTATGAATTCGGAGTTGGTGTAATGGCGTACAGCCCTCTGGCAAGAGGGATTTTGACGGGTAAATATAGGCTGGGTGAAAATCTTCCTCCTGAGTCAAGGGCAGGGAGAGGCGATAGGCGAATGCTCGAGACTGAGTTGAGGGATGGGAGCCTAGCAGTAGCTCAAGAGCTTGCAGAACTGGCAGAAGGAACAGGAAAAAAACTGTCCCAGTTTGCCCTGAATTGGGTGATATCCAATCCGATTGTTACCTCTGCGATTATTGGTCCTCGGAACCTCGATCAATATGAGGATAATCTTGGGGCTTTGGGTTGGGATATAGACTCTTCCATACTCAGTAAGGTTGATGCATTGGTCCCACCAGGAGAGCATACAGGAAATGGATTCAACGATCCTCAGAATCCGGTAAGAGGCAGACCAGATTCATAAATATTTGGATTAGCTTCTTCTGGCATTATGGACCCACGGCCAGTCTTTGAAATAATTGAGTGCGATTAAAATATTTTTTGAGAAGGGGTGTTTGTTAAATGCGTTATAGAACGCTTGGTAAAACTGAACTAAACGTTTCACTCCTCAGTTTCGGTTCAGGTGGACCCAGCAAATTGGGACAAAATACAGGGCTTTCTGGGAAGGAGCAAACCGATCTTATTAAACGAGTGATGGATCTGGGCATCAATTTCATAGATTCCTCAGAAGGCTATGGTGAGAGTGAAGAGATATTAGGTAAAGGACTAGAAGGAATTTCAAGAGATTCCTATTTTCTCGCTACCAAAAGTATGTGTAGAAACAGACATGGTGAACTCAGAGATCCAGAAAAATTCTCTGCAGCAATCGACAGGAGCCTCAAGAGACTCGGGACTGACTATATCGATATTATGCAGTTTCATCTGCTGAACAAGGATGATTATGATGGCGTTGTGGATACCTTATATCCAGTTATGGACAAAGCTAGGACGGCAGGCAAAATTAGATTCATAGGTTTCAGTGAGCAGTACAAAACGGAACCAGACCATAGGACGGTTACCCATGCACTGAAGGTTGATCCCGATCTTTGGGATACAGTCATGCTTAAGTATGGGATTCTAAATCAATATGCTGCCAAGGAAGCATTACCCCTTGCTCAAAAAAATAATGTGGGTGTCATCAATATGGCAGTGATTAGAGAAAAACTTCCGAACCCGAAGTTGTTAAGAGAACAGATCAAGATATGGAAAGAGGAAGGTTTACTAAATCCCATTGACCTAGATGATATAGATCCGCTTGGCTGGCTCATCAAGGGGGGGGTTAAATCTGTGGTCGATGCAGGATACATATTTGCCGGCGATCATCCCGGTGTTTCAACTGTCCTCACAGGTACATCGTCTGTTTCTCACCTCGAAGACAACGCCAGAGCATTGAATCTATTAGCTCTGCCTGAATCAGACACCCTAAAGTTGAGAAGTCTTTTTGGTGAAATAGCGGTGTATATATGAGTTAGGTCACTTCCAGTGTAGGGTTTCTAAGGGGAGCAGCAAATTGGGTTTTGTCTAACTCAATAAAGTCTTTCTGGTAGACCTGAACTCTGTACGATTCGAAGTCAGGAATAAACAGTCTAAAATCTTCATCGATACGTACAGAACGAGGCCTTCTTATATATCTTTCATCTTCCAGTCGACCTGATTCACGGAGTCGATTTGGCACGGCATTGGTTAGCATGTAATTTCGTGCGACCTTTGAAAGAGTGGCATCTCCCTGGAAACTCCAGACTTGATCTCCCTCTGAATTAAATTGTAGGACTCTATTATTTCCCCAGTCAGCCACATATATATCCCCGTGAGAGTCTACTGATATCCCCGTGGGTCTTTGGAATTCTGCGTCACCAGACCCAGTTTTACCAAAGGTATTTTTTAAATCCCCTACACCTGTGAAAATCTGAACTCTATTGTTTCCCCAATCGGAAACGTAAATATCGTCATTTTCATCCACCTCAACTCCCCAGGGGAGGTTTAGCTGGCCTTCTCCACTTCCAAAAGATCCAAAGGATTCGAGGTACTTCCCGTCTATAGTGTAGCGTTGTATTCTGTGGTTTTTAGAATCCGCGATAATTAAGTTGCCAGAACTGTCGAAAGCGATTCCAGTGGGGCCGTCAAACTGTCCTACTCCTGATCCTTTCTCACCAAATTTAGAAATGAAATTTCCTTCATTATCCAGACGGGTAATTCTGTTTGTATATTCATCACTTACAAATAGGTCTTCGTTAGGACCGGTCAATATGTTCACGGGCCATATAAATTGACCATCTTCTGTTCCGTAACTACTGAACCCTTCGAGTTCATCAGTAAGTTCCTCCATATCGTCAACTGACCATATTCTTATGGTGGCAACTCCTTCTGATCTCATTAGGATATACAGCTTCTTATCTTCACCAAAAGATATGTCGGTTGGAAAGTTTGTCACTCTCCTCATACCTAGAGTGGTCAGATACGGAAATCCCGCTCTTAATATTCCATGTGGTCGGGTCATTGCTACTGTACCTCTTGTAACGTCATTACGAGTTATAGATAGAAAGGTTTAATCTGTTCAAATTCCCCTTTGACTATTGGTTTCGCATCAAGGTCGAGCCATTGTTCCAAAACAGTTCCATAGATGCCTCTGAAGTCGATGGTATGTTTCAGATCCTCGCCATGCTCCCAATCCGATGGGGCTAGCGAAGGATATTCGGAATAAAGATCACCTTTAACGTTTTTCCCAAATAAAAACGCTCCTCCTCCTGACCCATGATCTGTGCCACTTCCATTGTCTCTCATGCGCCTTCCAAATTCAGTGAATACTAGAATTGCTACATTTTCAGATTCGTCATGTTGATCTAAGTCATCTAGAAAATCAGAAATTGCCCCGGAAAGATCGGCCATTAACTTTGGATGAGTAGGCATTTCGTTTGCGTGTGTGTCGTAACCACCGTGATTAGTATAAAAAATTCTTGTTCCTAGACCACTTAAATGTATTCTGGCCACATCTCTTAGGCTTTTGGCTATTGAGTTATCAGCATATTCGACTGAAGATTGATAGTTTGAAGCCACGTCACCGAGCATATCTGCTCCCTTAAGTACATCTAATCCAGTCTTGCCTATGTATTCAGAGACAACCCCACTACCTATGGCCTGACCGTAAATGTCTTTGAAAGCCTGCAGTGCTTTATCACGAAGCTGTTCTTTCTCAATTTGATTCATGACTCCGTAGCCTTCGAGATCACTTATTGAAGTTACAGGAACTCCAGCGACAGACATAGCTCTTGGCAAACCTTGGCCAATATTAACTCCTGTGAGAACATTTTCGCTTTTGGGATCTAATTCACGGACGGCCAGCCCAAGCCAGCCTTCACTTCCGACCCGATCCGGTTCACAAGTGTGCCAGATATCCATGCCTCTGAAATGAGATCTATTTGAGTCCGGATATCCGATTCCCTGTATTATGGCCATTCGTCCTTCATCGTAAAGACGTTTGAAAGGAGCCGCATTTTTGTTGATAGCTAAAGTGTCGTTAATCGGTAACACATCATCTTGACTCATCACTATCTTTTTCCGGGCATCATAGTAGTGATCATTGGTAAATGGAACGATGGTATTCATGAAATCGTTCCCACCGGTCATTTGCACTACTACAAGTGTTTTATCCTTACTCTTCGTTGCCATTGGAATTCCCCTTTTTCTCAAACAGAGCTATCTTATGAGTATTTTTAGGATATTAAGCAAATTGGTAATCTACACTAGATGCTGCCATTTGTATAAGATTGTGTACACCCGCGTTTCCTTTCTCATCGCTGAGTGTTTTTGCGTAGGCATTTAGTGATGACAGGGTCTCGTCACTAACTGTCAGCGCCCCAAGTAGATCAAGACACCTGCTAACTAATTGTTCAGGGTTGTCGTCTAAGCTACCTGCTTTAGAGAGCATCTCTGCTACACCTGGTTTATTTGGATCGGCAAACTGTTTTTCGACGAATCCAACTCTTTCACTCAACGTGCCGGAGTCTATCCACTCAAATCCGGTATGCCATCCCTCAACGGTTGGAGGGTTCATGAGTCTCTGTCCCATCACAGCAAGCGGTCCCTCTATTGCTGAACCGTTCAGAGTGGTCACGGCAAACTCATGTATCCCGGGTTTCGGTCTACTAAATTCTCCCGTCTGCCTGATCACACCCACTATGAGCTCTGTGGGGCTTTTTACCTTGGGTTTGGCCGAAGATTCCTTGAAAAATTCAGAGCTGAATAAGGTTTTCAACACAACCTTCATATCACCCCTTGACTCCATGAACGCTGTTGTGAGCTCTTCTATAGCCTCCGGGTTTTTCGGCGGCACTGTCTCCCACGATGGGACTTGAATCTCGTCCTCTACGAAAAAGTTATATAAATGTCTGGATAAGAACCTTGCTGTTGCAGACTGTTTAATTATTATTTCTATGATGTCGCCACCGTCAAAATTTCCCCGCTGACCGAGAAATTCCTTTTCACCGTAGTCGTGATCTTCGGGTAGGAATTGGAATACGGCTTCATGGTGACCATAGGGGTAAAGAGACAATGGTTGCTTAAAAGTCCATCCTGTGAATGATCTCGAGGCATTTTTAATATCGTCTTCCGTGTAATTACCTACCCCCATGGAGAATAGTTCTAGTAACTCTCTGCCATAATTTTCGTTAATTTCGTCTTTATGATTCTCGTTGTTGTCTAGCCAAAATATCATTGCTGGGTCTTTGGACAGTTCTAGAAGTATTTTCCCGAAATTTGTCATACCTACGTTACGGAAAAGGTTGATTTCATTGTAGAGTGAAGGGCCGTGTTCGCTCTTTCCCCAAGCGACTGGGAAAATGTGGTGAAGAAATAGTGCCATCTTTTCTTCGAGGGGGCGCTTCGTGTTGGCCATTCTGTAGAGCCATTTACCAACGTGAACAGCCACTGGCTCCCCCACGTAATATCTCTCCACATATGACATATCGATCTCATCAAAACGTTCAGGATTAACTAGATCTTCTACGATTTCGTCATATGTTTGCTCCGAGGTCAACCGATCTAACTCAGATGGAGTTGCACCGAATCCAGCTCTTCTCATAAGGTGAGCTACCAGCTTTCTATCAGACTTCATAGTAACTTTCTCCAATAAATGTAGGTCAATTACTTTGTTGCAACTCTACAATAATCTCATTAAATTATGAACTTAATTTTCTTACTATTGCGTGGCTAGTATCTACAAACCCTGAGTTTTATCATCAAGATAGCTTTGCGATAACCTCTGGGATTCGCTCATCCAAGGTATCAAACCCGACCCACTCTCCAAATCTAGCTGACAACGTTGCAATAACTGAGTCAGTTGCCTGTTCTGCGTTGCGACCCTCTTCTATTGCACTTTTGCTGCTATTTACAAGCTCGTGTATGAAACTTCTGGCTTCAAGCAAATCTTCGTGATTTCCGTTAGGTCCATGGCCTGAGACAAACGTTTCTATTGGGAGCTCAGCTATTTTGTCATCGGTCTCCGGCCAATCGGCGGGATAACTATCACCCAGATATGGAACTCTTCGATCTTGTATAACGTCTCCCGTGAATACTAATTTCTCCTCTGGAACGTGAATAAAGATGTCACCACTTGTGTGAGCTCTACCAAAATATAGAAGCTCTAGCCGGCGTCCTCCAATATAAAGGGACATACTGCTGTCAAATGTTAAATTTGGGGGTGTTATGTTGACAATTTTTGCCTCTTCTGCCCAGGGATCATCTCCTGTAACTATCTTAGAACGCCACTGGTCGTTCCATTGGTCGTCGGTCATTTCGAGATAGCAGTTTTGGTGGCCTATTATGGTTGCATCAGGAAATTCTTCATTTCCCCAGGAATGGTCCCAGTGCGCATGCGTGTCTATCACATACTTAATGGGTTTGTCGGTTATAAGCTTCACGTCAGAGATAAGATCTCTTGCAAAGGATGGCATTCTTAAGGAATCGATTATTAGAACTCCTTCATCACCAACGATAATGCCGGCATTGGTGAGATTCTCATGTAATCTTGCATAAATACCAGAAGCTACCTCAATAATTTCTGTTCCTGGCGTTGAGTTCATTCTTTTCCTCCCTTTGGGTTCCTCTAATAACTACTGGGTTACATCATTTATAGAATATGCGCTTCTAGGACCTTCTCATCGAACTCTATACCTAAACCAGGCCCTGTTGGGGGAACGATAAAGCCGTTGTCTAGGACCAATGGCTCTTTGAAAATTGATCTGTGAAGAGGTCCGTCATTGGCCTCTTGAATTACGAAATTGGGTGAGCAAGTATCTATTTGAATTGCAGCTGCAGCGGCTACGGGACCGCAGTACATGTGGGGAGCTATCAGAGCATAGTGCGCCTCTGCTAGACCTGCGATTTTTTTTGCTTCGGTTATTCCTCCACATTGGCCTACGTCCAATTGGATAATTTGAGCCGCCTTTTTTTCTAATAGTTGAGCAAATTCGTATTTGGTAACAAGCCTCTCGCCACTAGCGATAGGAATATTTGTATGTGCGGCAACCCGGGCCATTTCGTCAATATTTTCAGGCATCACTGGTTCTTCAAACCAGAAGGGATGGTAGGGTTCCATATAATCGGCTACTCTGATGGCACTGTATGTCGATAACTGCCCATGCGTTCCGATACCAACTTCAAGATCATTTCCGACAGCATTCCTTATGCTTTCAAAAATTTTTCCGCAGTACTCTATTTCCCATAATGGGATATCTCGAGGTCCCCGGGCTGGAGGGAATGGATCTATTTTACAGGCGGTATTACCTTCCTCCATTAGTTGTATTGCTACATCACCGGCGATCTCCGGGTTTTCCATTATTAAGCCCTTATCCGTTCCTGGCGGCATGTATGCATATGCTCTCAGTTTTTCATGATACTTACCGCCAAGGAGATTGTAGATTGGCTGGTTGCAGGCTTTTCCTACAATGTCCCATAGAGCCATGTCTATCGCGCTCATGGCTGGTGTTGCGTACAAGCTGGGGTGTCTGAAGTCGTGAGCACCGCCGTACATGTCATCCCATATTTTTTCGATTTGAAAAGGATCTTTACCTATCACATATCTATCTGCTAACTGTTGGATAAGGCTAATATGAGGTTTGATATGTTCGGGATCAATGTAGTTGCCTACGACTCTTTCCCCGAGCCCTACTATGCCTTCATCGGTAAATATCTGTAAGAAAAGAAAATATCTGCCTCCAACAAAATGTTTTCTAGCTTTGTCTTCTTCATTTTGGATAACCATTGTTTTAACTTTAGTTATTTTCACTAGACGTTCCTTATGTCATTAAAACAGAAAATTCACTTTAAAATTCTGTGGCAGTATATAGCTTGTTTTAGGCGTCAAACCTATTCCACGTCGGAGTAATTAGAACTTCGTTGATGGTGATGTGGGGGGGTTGTTTTGCTATGAAAAGGATCAATTCTCCGAGGTCTTCAGACTGTAGTATTCTCGCTTGATCTTCCGCACTGACCGGCACAGGGCGTTGTTCAAGAATTGGGGTAGCTACTTCTCCTGGGCATACTGCTGTAGCCCGTATTCCGTTGTTCCTTTCCTCTAGAAGTAGACTTGCGGTCATTGCATTCATGGCATGCTTCGCCGAAGTGTAACCGGGCCCAGTTAGCTTTCCAACACTTTTCGCAGCCATTGAGGATATATTCATGATCAGGCCTCCCCCTTGTTTTCTCATTGTAGGGAGGACCGCTTGGCAGCAATAAAATGCTCCGCTTAGGTCTATGTTAATAACGCTGTCCCAGCCTTCAATGGATATGTTGTTCCAGTTACGGTCACGCACGTTTATTCCTGCGCTAAAAACCCCAATATCGATTCTCCCGTACTCCTGAACGACCTTTCCAACGACATCTTCTACTGCTCCACTATCTGAAACATCTAGAGGTTGTATTGTTACGTTGTTACCAATATGTTCTGCGACATTTTCCAGAACTTCACGTCTTCTGCCAGATAAGACAACAGAGCATCCCGCTTCCGCGAGTTTTATTGCAGCGCTTTCACCGATTCCAGTTCCAGCTCCTGTTATCCAAGCCACTTGTCCTTCTAAATTATGCATATTGTTCTCCTTCGAAAGTTCGAGTGTAACCTATAGATTTTGGTCTTTGCAGACATCTTGGTCGAATAGAATGTGCCCTGTGTAGTTAGCGTCTTGTCCGCATACCCATACAGCAGCTTTTCCCATCTCATCAGCCGGTTCGAATTCAAGGGTTGGATTTTCAGGGTCATTCTCTGCCCAGATATTTCCTGGGGTACGAATTCTACCTTGAGGTGAAAGCACGTTGACCTTTATATTGTCCCCTTGAAGTTCACGTGCGAGCCCTTGCGAAAATCTTTCTAGGCCTGACTTCACCATTCCGTAGAAACTGCCCTCTCGTCTTTGTGGTGTCGAATCATATGGTCCTGATCCTGGGAAGACACCAGCGACTGAAGAAACGTTTATGATGTCTCCTCTTCCGGCGTCTTTTAAGTGAGGCAAGGCATATTTCATCAGTAAGAGCGGACCTCTTAGGTCAATTTGCCAAATGAGATCTAGGTGTCTATCCTGGACCGTCTCCAAATTTCCTGGAACGAGTATCGCAGCGTTATTAATTACTATATCAAGCCCCCCAAGCTCTTCGGCTGCCTGAGACACACCATTTGTGATGCTTTCAGGATCACGCATATTCATCACCACGGGTGTTGCAGTTCCCCCTTCTGAATTAATCGATTCAGCAACGCTGTAAATTGTTCCCGGGAGCCTCTTATCGGTTACCTCGATTGTTCTGGCGGCGATAGCGACCTTTGCACCAGCTTTGGCCAGATGTTTCGCAAGATATTCGCCAATTCCTCTACTAGAACCTGTAATTAGGGCGATTCTTCCATCAAGGCTTCCCATTATTGCTCTCCTTTTTGTTTTTTACATATGGATTCGTAATATTAACCAAATGTGTCTATGGTGGCTATCCTTTTGTTTTGAAGTAAAGATCTGAGTTAGACGCGTTAGTGAGGTAATATATCGTTGATATGAAACCAAAATATTTAAAAACTATCGGCATAAAAACTAATCAACCCGTTGGGAGAGGTTTTCTTTTCCCATACGATGTTACATTTGATTCTTCTGGGATGATTTATGCTCTAAACAGGGGGAGAATCAGTCAGGGCCTTGGTACCAGAATACAGATATTTGATTACGATGAAGAATGGTACGGTGAATTTGGGGAAGGAAGTGGAACAGGCCCTTTAAACTTTCTAATTCCTGTGGCAACAGCATTCAATTCCAAAGATGAACTTTTTGTGAGCGATGAAGGCGCCGGAGAGGTCAAAGTTTTCAGTCAGAAAGGTATCCCTTTATATCAGGTAGGAGGGGAATCTGGTACGTGGGGCTGTGAGTTAATGGGTCCTTCTGGCATCGCGTTTGATGCAGATGACAATCTTTACGTTACCGAACGTTCTGCTTCTCGCCTGACGAAGATAGATGGCGATGGGAATGTAAGATACAGGGTTGGTGAGCCTGGTGATGGTCATCTGCAGTTCAATATGCCCTGGGGGATAGCGACGGATGAGGACGGCTGTGTATATGTGGCAGATTGGAGAAACGATAGGATTCAAAAACTAGACCCTGATGGAAATTTCATCAAAGTATTTGGGAAATCTGGAAACGCCGAGGGTCATTTCAATAGACCTTCCTCAGTCGCTGTGGATGGTAGTGGGAATATGTACGTGACTGACTGGGGAAATGAAAGGGTGCAGGTGCTTGATCCTGAGGGGCATTTTTTGCAAATACTTGAAGGCCAGGCGACTCTTTCTAAATGGGCTGAACAGTGGCTGACAGTCAACCCTGACGAATATTCTGCTAGGCGCTCATCAAATCTTTCGGTTTTGGATTTGCCTGCTCATCTGCAGAGTCCTTATCAGATTGGTTCACAGACTGAACATCTGTTTTGGGGTCCTGTATCAGCAAAGATAGATGATCATGAAAGGCTATACATAACCGAGCATAGTCGAGCTCGGATTCAGGTTTTCGATATATCTGATAAGGGCCTATGAGTTAAAGAATCTGGCAACTACCGTTAGGTTATGGGGTACAAGTTATGACAATTGCTCGAAGAAATGTACAAGTTAACACTAAATACAGGCAGATAAGCCATCTTTTGAGGCGAGCAGGATTTGGTGCCACACCCGGTGAGATGGATCGCTATATGGGAATGGATTATTCAGAGGTTGTCGATGAACTTCTCAATGTACCAGGAACATCTGCTATGCCAAATGACGTGATATTCAGAATGTTTCCCGAATATCACGCTTCCCTTGGTGTAGACGCATGTGCCAATTGGGCTTACAGAATGGTTTCTACAGATAATCCGTTGGAAGAGAAAATAGCTCTTTTCTGGCATGGAATATTCGCTACTGGGAATGACAAGCTCAACAATCCACTGGTTTTACTTAATCAGATTGACACATTTAGAAGAAACGGAATGAGTAGATTTGACGATATATTGCTCGATCTCTCCAGAGACCCCGCCATGTTGATTTGGCTGGATAATCAGACTAACCATAAGGATTCAATTAACGAGAATTATGGACGAGAAATCCTAGAATTATTCTCAATGGGTGTTGGTAATTATACCGAAGATGACATCAAAGAATGCGCTCGAGCTTTTACAGGATGGTCGGTAAAAAATGCCGAGTACATGGCTTTGATGGGCCAAAAAGACTCGATATGGCCCTATAGCAGAATTTCATGGCATTACGAGTATTGTCAGAATGATCATGATGATAGTGAAAAGACTTTCCTAGGCGAAATGGGTAAATTCGGCGGGGAGGATATTATAGAAATTATTTGCAGACAAGAATCCACAGCAAAATTTATATCGCGGCATTTATATAATTTTTTCGTGGAGGATGAGGTTCAAGTGCCTTCATGGCAGGATGTGCCTCCTAAGAATCCCGAGGCAATATCTACTCTGATGGAGGCATATTTTGAGCACGGGCATGATTTAAATAAGGTTCTGAAGGTTCTTTTTGAATCCGATTTCTTTAAAGAATCTGAGTATAAGAAAGTTAAGGGTCCGGCGGAGATGGTTATTAATGTCCTTCGCTTGTCAGGTGGGTTTGAGGAGCCGAGCCTATCAATGATCCAGGCGGTTGACGAGGCAGGATTTATGGGGCAATTACTTTTTTACCCTCCATCAGTAGAAGGTTGGCACACCGGTCAGGAATGGATTACAAGCGGATCGGTGCTAGATAGAGTAAATTTTTCGTCAGCTCGCTTAACCGATCTGTCTTCTCCAGGCATTAGAGATATAGTAAACAGAGTAAGGAACCGTTGTGGGGCTGAGACAAGACCAGATTATGTAATACAAGTTTTTCTTGAGCTTTTGGGAATAATTGAAATTTCGGATATGACATTTGATCTATTGTTGGAGGTCTGTGGTGGAGAGAATTCCGTGATTGACGTAACTACCGGGAGTTTTGATGTGATGGCATCGAATCTCCTACGTGTTATAGGCTCTTCGAAAGAGTTTCACTTAGTGTAATTATCCGGATTATGGAAATACGACTTTGTCTTCAATTCCGGACTGGAATAAGTCACCTTCAAAATAGAATTTTGCAATTTCTTTTTCGTCCAACTCATTCAGCGATATCGTCCACATAGCCAGGGGGTAAAGCGACAAGCACCATAAACCCTCACCATTTCTCATGAGGTTTCAAGCGTGGGGAGAGTTACCCTATATTTGAGCTCAGTCCCGCATAAAATTTTGAATGCATTTAGTATAACGATCCACCATTTGGAGCTCCAACCCAAATGACGGATTGTCTACTACACACATACCTCTGTGAATGAAAAAAAAGAGGAAAAAATTAATGAATGACTTTGACGCATTAGTTTCTAAAATTGAACAAATCGCAAAAAATAAGCCGCACACAATTATAGGAATTACGGGGTTTGGAGGATCAGGTAAATCATATTTAACAGATAGACTGAAAGACCATTTTGGTATTAATGACGATCAGATTGTTCGAATTGATAATTTATATGGTCTAAATCCTAACGGGCCAGGGATATTTGATCAGAGTGATTGGAATCTCATAGAACATATTCTTAAAGATTCAAGTGCTGGTAAGAGGATTAAATATCAAGGAAAGGACAATAAAGGAAAGGTTCTATATTTTGACGAAGATTTACCCGAAATAGTTATTTTCGAGGGAATAAGACTACTGCAGCCAGAGTTTA
>CESG01131012.1_pt1 | contig 42795 bp, 45 predicted proteins | sample 531121 | NCBI WGS metagenome assembly CESG01 (sample SAMEA2621287, study PRJEB7988) | marine metagenome | biome: marine biome (ENVO:00000447); feature: mesopelagic zone (ENVO:00000213); material: "saline water (ENVO:00002010), including plankton (ENVO:xxxxxxxx)" | depth 800 m
GCACGTGCAAAAAAAACGTTTAAGCGACGAAAAAATCTCAGTGACTACGGACGACAACTGCTTGAAAAACAAAAGGTGCGCTATGCATACGGTATTACCGAAAAGCAATTGCAGAAGTATGTTGGGCGCTCACTTAAGCGCAAAGATCCCGCCGCTGCACTCTTCACCGATCTTGAAACACGCTTGGATAACACAATATATCGAATGGGATTTGCACCTACACGTCGCGCTGCACGTCAAATGGTGAGTCACGGACACATTGTGGTTAACAAGAAGAAAATGACCGTTCCTTCGCACACGGTGAAGAAAGGCGATACACTTGCGGTGCGTGAGGGAAGCGCGACAAAACTACTGTTCACGCACCACGCCGAGCGCATTGAAGGACATGTGGCACCCAAATGGTTACGGGTGAACGGAAAAAAATTGACCGCATCAGTTACCGCAATGCCAGAGTTCACTGTTGGAGACAGCACCTTTGACCTCTCTGCGGTATTTGAGTTCTACAGTCGTTAGTATAAATGAGTATTTATTAAAACTAAGTATATTCGTATGTCAGATCACCAAGTAACAGTTCCTTCAAAGCCACGCGTTATCTCAGAAGAACACTTCAGCGGTACCTATGAGATTGATGGATTATACCCGGGATACGGGCACACGCTTGGAAACTCGCTCCGTCGCATTATACTATCATCACTTCCGGGAGCGGCAATCACACACGTAAAAATTGATGGCGTCTCGCACGAATTCTCAACTATCGAGGGTGTATCGGAGGATACCATCATGCTTCTGCTCAACCTTAAGAAAGTGCGTATTAAACTGCTTACCGATGAACCACAAACCTTGAAAATCAAGGTAACGGGCCCTCGAACCGTTACCGCGGCTGATATTGATGCACCGAGTCAAGTTGAGATCCTCAATCCTGAACAGCACATTGCTGAAGTATCGGGAAAGATCGATTTTGAAGTCGAACTTGGTGTTGAACGCGGTCTGGGATATGTCGCAAAGGAGGTAATTCAAAAAGATCGTGTTGAAATCGGCGCAATTGCACTTGATGCACTCTTTTCACCAATTCGTCGCGTCAATTATGAAGTGGAGAATATGCGTGTAGGCGATCGAACTGATTTTAATCGATTGCGCGTATTGATTGAAACTGATGGCACACTCACGCCTCGCGAGGCACTTGAAGATTCAATTGCAATCATGATTCACCAACTCAAGGCAGTGATTGGATTCCAAGAGGAAGCTGAGGTTGAGGAAGTTGAAGAAGTTGTTGAAACAGTGCCGGTAACAACCCCCACTGAGAAGAAGGATGCGGACAAGGAGGCGTTTAAGACACGTATTGATGAACTCGACCTGTCTCCCCGTGTAGCTACCGCACTTGACGAATCGGGTATTCGCACCGTAGGCGGTCTTGCCCGAAAGCACGAGGAGGACATTTTAGCCATTGAAGGACTTGGGCAAAAGGGATTACAGGAAATTAAGCGGGCGCTGTCTAATTTGGGAATTACACTTCGCAACTAATGTGTGGTAAGGTATCAGCGCTATGAAGCATCACAAAGCACAAAGAAAATTTGGACGTGTACGCAAAGTGCGAACGGCGCTTTTGCGTGGCCTGGTGCGCAACTTGGTGATGCACGAGCGTATTGAAACTACCATCACTAAGGCACGTGAATTGCGTCCTCACGTTGAAAAGTTGGTAACACTTGCCAAGAAAGACACTCTTGCTTCACGTCGAGTGATTGCAAGTCGTCTGGGAAATGATATGGAAACTTCAGTGAAGCTTCACGAGGTGCTGGGTCCTCGATACAAGGAACGTCCGGGAGGATATACACGTATCAGCAAACTTGGCACTTACGAAGATGCGAAGCGGGACCGTGCGATAATTGAATTTGTATAATATGGAAAAGCGAGAACATATACTAGACGCAACAGAACAGAAGCTTGGGCGATTTGCATCACGTATTGCTCACGTACTGCTTGGAAAAGATCAAACCGACTTTGCAAAAAACACAGTTGCACAGGTGTCTGTTATCATAGAGAATGTTGATGCGCTCGACATTCCGGAGAAGAAATTAACTGAGAAAATCTATGACCGATACTCGGGCTTCCACGGCGGACGCAAAGAGGAGACACTTGAGGAGTTGATTGCAAAGAAGGGCGTGGCAGAAGTGCTGCGGAGAGCAGTGTACAATATGCTTCCCGCAAACCGTCTTCGCAAGAAACGCATGAAGAATTTGATAATACAGTAATATGACAGATAAATATATTGAGGCAGTGGGACGACGAAAAACAGCGACCGCACGTGTGCGCATTACCCCTGCGTCTAAAACAACCATTGTGGTTAATGAGAAGAGTGTGGAAGCATACTTTCCGACGGCACAACTACAGAATATTGTTCGAGAGGCACTTGAGGGTGTAACCTTTTCAGTGAGTGCGCATGTAACAGGAGGTGGAGTGCCTGCACAAGCTGAAGCGATTCGCCACGGTATTGCACGAGCACTGGTTAAGGATGACGACACTCGACGAAAAGATTTGAAAGCCGCCGGTTTTCTAAAGCGAGATCCGCGAATGAAAGAGCGCAAGAAATTTGGCTTGCGAAGCGCGCGACGTGCTCCACAGTGGAGCAAACGATAGTAAGAACCGCCCGAGAGGGTGGTTTTTGCTTTTAGGTGTATTTGATATGTTATGCCATGAGTTGCAAAAGGACCCCGACGGATTGATGTATGTGACGGTATCTAAAAAAGAACAAGAAAGAGTTTGGGGAATGCACCCTACAATTATTTCAGCAGAAAATACATCTTGAAACACTAAACTAGTGATGGAAAATTTTATTGCCCTCAAAATCAGAGTACGGAAGAAAGAAAATATAAAAGTGAAGGATAGAATTACACTTTCTTTTAAACTTGACCAACATCCTTTTTACCGCAGTACGTTTTGGGCGTAAAATACTATTTTTGATATAATGCAAAATATGGAAACAGCTAATCTAACATGTCCTCATTGTGGGCACATACAGCAAGTAGAGATACCTCAAACAGGTTGTCTCGCTTTTCATAAGTGTGAAAAATGCAAGCAAATGATTTCAGTTCCTAAAGACAGTAAAAATTGCTGTGTTGTTTGTGAGTATTCAGACAAGAAATGCCCTGTTGCTCATTCTGAAAATTAAGCAACTTTGTCTTATGGCTGTACGGTTTAGCATGTACCAGTACTCTGTGGTTGTTTGAAAATGAGTTTTAACGTCGTTCACTACCCGAAACATTCTTATTTTGCATTGACAAAATAATTACTTCTGCTATTTTGAAAATATGACTACTTATTGGTCACGGCCTAATACACACATGATTAAAGCGTACGACGTGTGTGTTTATGTTGGGCCGTAGGAATTCTAAATAAAAACTCTTTTGGGAAGCTCCGGCCAAACAGAAGCTGGAGTTTTTGTTTGGTATGTACCTTAAAAAAGCCAAAAAGGAGAATATTATGGCTACTTTTATAACCGGAAAGAAAGTTGTTCTGAGAACCCTCACACGGGACGATCTTCCGGCACTCACTGAGTGGATCAACGATCCTGAGATAACGCAATATCTTAACATGTATCACCCTATGATGTTCGAGTCTGAGGAACAATGGTATGAGAAGCTCATCGACAGCACTACCAACTTTGTGCTTGCCATTGAAACGAAGGACGAGAAGAAGAATTTCATCGGCACCATGGGAATTCTGCAAATCGACCATCGAAATCAACGTGCCGCAACCGGTGCTTTACTTGGTGACAAAAAGTGTCATGGAAGGGGCTATGGAACAGATGCAAAAATGCATCTGCTTCACTGGGCTTTCCGGGAGTTGAACTTGCGGAAGGTGCGTTCATCAGTTCTTGCAACAAACCACAGAAGCAAGAGGTATCTGGAGAAAACCGGGTACCGACAAATCGGTGTTCGCAAAGAGGACCATCTTCTCCGTGGCAGATTCGTTGATGAAATCCTGATGGAGGTGTTTCGCGACGATTTCATGGAAATATGGGAGGCGTATTCGCGAGAATGATTTCCTCCCAAGCACTCGGCGCTACCGCGTCGAGTGTTTCTTCTTTTGGTGAGTTTGGTATATAATCGACCCCAATGACAAAAGAACAAGACGACATAATATACGAAGAGGACGAAGGAGCGGAACTCATTAAAAAGCTTCGTGCTCGTTTGAAAACGTGCGAGCAGGAGAAGAAGGAATATCTTGACGGATGGCAACGGCTCAAAGCTGACAATACAAATAAGGCGAAGACGGAAGCCGAAGTGCATAAACGGCTCACCCAACGAGCCGTTTCCAATGTACTTGAATCTTTCCTCCCGTCACTTGACAGCTTTGACCTTGCACTTGAAGGAGAAATGGGAAAGGGTGTTGATGCAACCTGGCGACAAGGTATTGAGCATATATATGCACAACTACGAGAAATTCTCCAATCACACGGATTTACACAGTTTGGAGAAGTGGGCGATACCTTTGATCCGACGCTGCACGAGGCAGTGGGGAAGGAAGAAGGTGGCGAAGCACACACTATCGCCAGTGTGCAAAGAAAGGGATACATGCACCACACTGCGGTGGTACGACCAGCACACGTCATAATCTTTGAGTAGTCAAGATTGAAAGAGATGCTCACTGTAGCTACAATGTGGCCACAATGTCTATTCGTAAGCATTATATTATCATCGGCAATCAGCGTCATGGATACACGCTCCATCCGGCTCAGAAGGTGACCCATCTTATCTGCCGCAGTGCGAATATCGAAGCTCGTTTTCCCAATGACGAGATTCCTCGTATCCTCGCCGAACTGCCATCACTCATTGCAGAGCAACGCGCGCTCATTGCACACGCACAGCAAAATCAAGTTATTCGCTTTCGTGTGTCAGCGGATGAACGCGCGCTCATCGAGCAAAAGGTGCGAGATCATGGCTACGACACCATTTCTGCATACTTGCGCGATGTTGCACTGCATCGAATAGATACTAATTAAATACAATACTATGTCTAAAATTTTAGGAATCGATCTGGGAACAACAAATTCCGCAATGGCAATGGTCTCGGGAGGGGAGCCCTCAATCATTGAAAATGCAGAAGGTTCAAGAACCACCCCTTCAATTGTTGGTATTTCAAAAAACGGTGACCGTATGGTTGGCGTGCTCGCAAAACGTCAGGCGGTGACCAATCCGCAAAATACCATTTTCGGCGTAAAGCGTTTTGTCGGCCACACGTTTTCCGATGCCTCGGTGCAGAAGGACAAAGACATTGTACCGTATGCACTTACGGAAGGTGCGGACAAAGGGGTGACCATCACGCTTTCAGGAAAAGACTATCGGCCTGAGGAAGTTTCAGCAATGATTTTGCAGAAGATGAAGACCGATGCTGAAGAGAAAACCGGTGAGACCATTACCGAGGCAATCATCACTGTTCCGGCATACTTTGATGATGCACAACGAAAGGCGACAAAAGACGCTGGAAAAATTGCAGGACTTGACGTGAAGCGAATCATCAACGAACCAACCGCGGCTGCGCTTGCCTACGGGTTCAACAAAAAGAAGGATGAGCAAATTGTGGTATTTGACTTTGGAGGAGGAACGTTTGACGTATCGGTGCTTGAAGTTGGAGATGATGTAATCGAAGTAAAGTCAACTGACGGAAACTCGCACATGGGAGGACGAGATATCGACCAAAAGATTATCAACTGGATTGTTTCGGAATTTAAGAAGGAATCGGGTATCGATGTAAGTACAGACCCTCTGGCACTGCAGCGACTCGATGAAGCTGCCGAGAAGGCAAAAATAGAGCTCTCAACCGCGAGCGAATCGGAAATTAACATCCCCTTCATTACCTCAGGAGAGGCGGGGCCGGTGCACTTGCTGCTGACACTTACGCGCGCAACGCTCGACGAATTGGCCTTGGAGTACGTGGATAAAGCGATTGACATTACCAAGCGTGCAGTTGAGGCGAGTCCGTTTGATATCGCTGACATTGATGAAGTAATTCTTGTTGGCGGTCAAACACGTATGCCGCTCATCGCCGAAAAGGTGAAGGAGTTGTTTGGAAAAGAGCCGAACAAATCAATTAACCCCGACGAGGTGGTGGCACTGGGCGCTGCAATTCAAGGAGGAATCCTACAAGGAGATGTGAAGGATGTTCTCTTGCTGGATGTCATCCCGCTCTCACTCGGTATTGAGACAATGGGAGGTATTGCCACAAAATTAATTGAGCGTAATACCACTATCCCAACGAGCAAATCACAGATTTTCTCAACCGCCGCAGATAATCAACCATCTGTTGAGATTGTGGTGACACAGGGAGAGCGAGAAATGACCGCAGACAACAAGATACTGGGACGCTTTGTGCTTGATGGCATCGCACCAGCTCCACGTGGATTGCCACAGATCGAGGTATCATTCGACATCGACGCCAATGGGATTTTGAATGTGAAAGCACTGGATAAGGGAACTAACAAAGAGCAATCGATTAAAATTGAGGGGAGTTCGGGGCTCTCGGAAGCGGAAGTGGAGAAAATGAAAGCGGATGCGGAAACACATGCTGATGAGGACAAGAAGAAAAAGGAAGCAGTCGAAGTGAGAAATGCATCGGAGCAAGTGCTCTACGCAGCTGAGAAAGCAGTAAAAGACCATGGAGAAGCAGTAGGGGAAGAAATTGTCGCACCCGTCAATGAAAAAATTGATGCTCTTAAAAAAATGCGTGAGGGAGATGATACTGATGCAATTAAGAAGGCATCAGAGGAGCTCACCGGTGCCATGAGTTCAATTGGTGAAGCGCTGGCAAAGCAGCAGCAGGAAGCAGCACCTTCTACGGAAGAAGAAAAAGGAGGAGAAGCACGCGATGCTGAATTTGACGAAACGGATGAGAAGAAGTAATCTTTTCTTTCATGAAAGATTACTATGACATTTTAGGTGTCTCAAAGAATGCTTCGGATTCTGAAATTAAGAAAGCATTTCGCAGTGTCGCACAGAAATATCACCCGGATAAAAAGGGAGGTGACGAAGCCAAATTTAAAGCGGCGAGTGAGGCATATGCGGTACTTGGCGATAAGAAGCGGAGAGCTGAATATGATGCATACGGTCGCACGTTTGCCGGTGGCGGTGGACCACAAGGAGGATTTGATTTCTCACAATTCCAACAAGGGTTTGGTGGAGGTGTCGAATTTGATCTTAATGACATTTTTGGCGAAGTATTTGGTGGTGGGAGAGCTCACACGCGCCGCGGACGTGACATATCGATGGACATCGAACTCTCGTTTGAAGAAGCGATCTTTGGTCTTGAACGAACCGTGCTACTTAACAAAACAGGATACTGCGATCACTGCGAAGGAACCGGGGCTCAAGATGTAACCAAAACAAAGACATGTTCGGTATGTAATGGTCGCGGTTCAGTACAGGAGACTCGTCGATCCATTCTTGGCACATTTACGAGCAATCGTGAATGTGGAGAGTGTTTCGGCACGGGAACGGTTCCCGAGCAGAAATGTGGAGAATGTCACGGCAGAGGTGTACGAGAGCAACAAGAAGAAATCTCTCTTTCTATTCCTGCCGGGATTGATAATGGAGAGATGATTCGACTTCCCGGAAAGGGAGAAGCGGTGCGTAATGGGCAGGCAGGAGATTTGTATATAAAGGTGCATGTTCGACCACATACGTCGTTTACACGAACAGGGAAGGATATTCGTATGACACTTGGCGTCAAACTCTCCGATGCGCTCCTTGGAAGTATCTACACCGTTCCTACGCTCGAAAAGCCAATTGAATTGAAGATTCCGCAAGGTATTACACATGGAGAAGTGCTTCGCGTGAGAGAGAAAGGCGTTCCGCGATCAACAGGAGGACGAGGAGATTTACTCGTTACAGTCAATATTGATCTCCCGAAGAAACTTTCAAGAAGTGCGAAAAAATTGGTTGAGGAGTTGAAAAAGGAGGGGGTGTAGTAGGGGATAAAAAAGTACGCGATTACATGAAGACTGGTATATCATAGAGTATATGGAAGGATTATTATCTTCATCAATTGCACCCGACTTGGCTATCCTTATCCTACTCACTTCCGTATTTATCATCTACGGAATAATGGAAGGTTCGGGTATCCTCGTCTCAACCATTATTGCCGCACCAATTGCTGGACTCCTCTATCTCATATTTCCATATCATGCCGAGCTCTTGGCTGTGATGCCAAGCGGACTTGCTGCTTGGGTCCCGCTTCTACTTTTTGGTATATTCATATGGTTTACACTCTGGATACAACATCGCACGGTGGGAATTGCACGCGGTAGTGGAAGACCGTTTTATGTTGTGGTTGTTTCTACACTCTTGGCACTGCTGCTCATTTCATTCACATATCACATAGTACCTATTGACAGTCTTTATTCATTCAGCAGCACCTTTGACACATTATTCGAGTCAACGACGAGTCTCTTTTGGATTCTGATTATTGCGCTGTTTGCGCTGTTTGTGGCGTAAGAAGATCATCATGAGTGCACCTGTGATAAAAACAACGATGTCTATAACAGCGCGTCGTGTGTCTTTTTTCGTTCCAAGAATGCTCCAAGCATTGGCTTGGATTCCGACGCGACTTGCTCTTAACTTTTTCTCCCGTTTTGAAGTACGTGGACTTGATAACGTACTGGAATACCCCCATCAGCCAATACTCTTTGTTGCCAATCATGGAAGCGAGTTGGATCCAATTGCAATACGGGCAGCACTTCCACTTTTCTGGTCGCACGCTCCTCTGTGCTATGTAACCGCACCTTTGAAAATCTTTGCTGACAGTGTGTTCTCTTGGAGAAGCAAGCTGTACAGTTCATCATGGTTTTTTGCTTTGTGGGCAGCATACCCATCAACACCAAATACTCGATCGTACGCTGAAGCATTAAAGCTGCACGCCTCTCTCATGCAAGAAGATGGTGCATGTTTTCTTATTTTCCCTGAGGGAAAGCGTACTGATCCCACGAAGGAAGATCCTGTTTTTCACGGTGGCGCAGGATATCTTGCCAGCTTAGAAGGAGTCGTTACTATTCCAGTTTCAGTTACCGGATTTAGAAATACAACCCCGTGGAATTTCCTTAAAGGAAGGCATAAGGGCATGGTGCAATTTGGAACACCTCGTGATATCCCCCCCTCATCAAATACTGCTGAATTTTATCAATCGCAAGTAGCTTCGGTCATGGAAGAGGTGTATGAGAAGATGAATATTCGAAACAAATGATCCCTTCTCGCTTTGTTAAATCTTTCACAATATACTCAACTGAACATACCCGCAGTGTGTTAGCAACCCACTTAACCAAACTATGGGTATGTTCATTGTTGCACTTGAGGGTTTAGATTAAGATATTACTTTAAAAATCCCCTTTTGGTGCTACTATACATACTATATGTTAAGTAAAGAGGCACTAACACAAATACTCGGTATCACTGACTCAATACAATTGAATCCAAAGAAAATGGCCGAAAAACTGACAGTTACCTTCTATCCGTCCAATAAGGCGGTATTAAATGAAAATATCACATCGTTTGCTCGGAATCTTGAGCGAGTCCTTAAGGAACTGGGAGTAACAGTAGTGCCTTACGCGGAGGCAAAAAATCTCATACCACTATCAAAAATACTCAGCCGATTTATACGAATTATGATGAGTAATTTCTTGTACATAGTAGAAAAACTCCTTTTAAAAGACACTGGTCGCATTTATATACATGGAGCTGTTTTAAAAAATCTTGTGCGTCGCAATAGAATAAAAACGGGAATATCAATTATTGCACTTGGTGAAGGGGTACAAAATGATTTGCCTATGGATCACACCGCAAGTTTTACCAAAAGTCAGGTTGTTTCGATTGTTGAAAAGCCAGCACATATACAATCAACTACAAGTTTCCACGAACATTTTGATACTGCAATGTCTTTGTTTGCACACCATATGTCCAATATTATATTGGCGGTGGATGATACAACATGGACTCTTTATAACTTCAATGCTTCGCATCCGACATACAAGCGCCATGTGGGAGTCGAGGAGTTTAAGCGTGAATTGCTTGAGTCATTGATCTCTAAACTAGCAGCTCCAATGCAGCCCCAACGTCTAGCAGACTTCAAGTTTTTACGAACACGCTTTGATGCTGCTACAGAACCATACGCATCATTAACCGCAGATATGTTGAAGAGCGGGGTGGTACTGGAGAAACTTGGATTGTATCCAGCGGGAAAGAAAATTGACGACCTGCCTTTTCGAAATAATTTTTATCGTTGGATTGGAAAAATACACCTCGATAACCGCAATGGTATGAGTTATGGATTCTTAGCATGGCAGCTTCCTACGAAGTTAAGTGAACTACATTCAGTTGATCTATTGGAAAGCAAGTACCGGGAGGAAATTGTTGATAAGGACTATTTTTATGACAATAGTAATAATCTAAATATTGTAATATACCTTCCTGAATTCGGAACATTCTTTATGAAAGTTCCAGAAGTCACCGTACTCTCTCAGCGCTCAGGATGCGATAAGACAAACTTTACTCCAGAAAAAGATTTGCTCAAAATGGGTATTCACAACGGAAAAATGTTTATGGAAGCACCAAAGGGAGCGCGTGTGGCGTCAGATTACAAACCATCCTTTGACACTAAGGTTATTTTGGCACATGCAGCAGGCAACGCAATTGTGGCATCGATACTGGCTCATATAAATCCCGATGCTGCTTTTGCTCGACAAGTAAAAGATACCGGGGTTGCTCTCAGTCACTGGCATGGGTATTTGAGACCAGAAGATATTCCCACGGGATGGTATGTCCATGGATTTAATAATCCTCACGTCGCGTGCTCAACACCTCATTCAGCTCTATTTGCTATTGATGGCAAGATGAAGTCATTTTTACGGTCACTAGAACCAAATGCTCCTGACTTCCTTGGCGACGTACATATCGAACCTCAACATGGGACAAATATCAACTTTACCTCACTGTCGCATTTTGCCGACTTTCTTGAAGCTCACCCAAGAAACGCTACTGTTGGAAACATTCACTTATCTCAATATTAATAACATATGCCAATTCCACTCGAATATTACACCATATCACTATTCTCTGGAGGAGTTATTGCACTTTTAGCGGGATTTCTTCCATATCTAGATAATAGTTCGAAAGCCGAGAACAAAGCGTGGCTCCTTTTAAATGTAAGTTCGGCTATTTGGAGTTTTGGATATTACTCAATGATTACAGCAACAAGTTCTTCCGATGCAATGTACAGTAACATAATTTTGCACGGAGCGGCAGTATTTATACCACTATTCTACCTTTTGTTTGTACTCCATCTTACTGATACATATCGAAAAGTCTATCAGATCTTCTATGCAGGGATTGTGGTTTCATTATTCTTTTTCCTCATCAATCCGTCGGTTGTTTTTGTAAAGGAGGTGATTCCTAAACATATCTTCAATTATGCACCAGAACCCGGTTTTATGTATATATATTTTACATTCTATTTCTTTGTTGTGGTCAGTTATGCTATTTATATTCTGTACAAAGCACAACTTGATGCACCAAGCAAGGAGCGCTTAATGTTGCGTTTTGTATTGTATTCTTCTCTTGCAGGTTTTATTGGTGGAGGAGGTGTATTTTTGCTTACCTATAATATTTTACCTCCGTTCTTGTTGGTATTATTTACACTCTATCCAATTATTATTGCATACGCTATGATTCGTCATGAGTTTTTGGAAATCAAGGTCATTGTAACTGAAATATTTATCGCTCTACTTTGGTTACTGCTCTTATTCCGTATATTTGCATTTGGAGATATACAAGACAAAACAATCAGTGCTATCGTATTTATCGCTGCATTGATCCTTGGAATATCGGTGATACGTAGTGTGGTGCAAGAGGTAAAGATCCGCGAAGAACTAGAAAAAATTACCAAACAGCTGAAATCTGCAAACGACCGCCTAGAAATACTCGACCAACAAAAATCTGAATTTCTCTCCATTGCAACACACCAGCTACGCGGACCTATTGCCGGTATTCGTGGCCATCTTTCCCTTATCCTCGATGGCTCATACGGCAAAATTCCGAACAAAGCGCGCACTATCACCGAAAAAATTTTCGAATCAAGTGGCATGCTTGCACAAACAATTAACGACTTTCTCAATGTGTCGCGTATAGAACAGGGAAGTATGCAATACGACATGAGCGACTTTGCGATACATGAGCAGATTGCTGACATTGTCACCGAACTACAACCGATTGCGGATGAGCGCAAACTCAAACTCACATTCAAAGACGATTGTGCCGATGCGTCATGTATCGTGCATGCGGACAAAACAAAACTCAATCACATATTCTTTAATTTGATAGAAAATGCAATTAAATACACTGAGAAGGGATGGGTGAGAATACGTATTGCAGCAGAACATGGTACGGTTCGTGTTTCAATAACAGATAGTGGAGTCGGTATTTCCAAAGCACAACTGCCGGCACTTTTTGAGAAGTTTGTGAGAGCTGAAGGCGCATCCAAGGTGAATGTAAACGGAACGGGACTTGGGTTATACGTCGCACGACAAATGGTTGAAGCGCACAAAGGCAAAATATGGGCAGAATCAGAAGGAGAGGGAAAAGGATCGACGTTTGTTGTAGAATTGCCCTCCAAATAACTGACCAATATTTTTTCTACTTACATTAATGGCTATAATTGCTGTACAAACCCTCATTCCTAAGGTACGGTTCCAGCAGATATGAACAACTTAGGAGGCTGAGATGGCCTACGTCAAAACGGCGCTCTTTCGTATTTTGCTTGTGTTTTGGACAGCACTCTTTGTGCTTCCCATTGCATATCACATAGTTGCAAGAAGTCCGTATGTACACATACGAGTTTCGGCTCGTGTCTGGATATGGGGTATTGTATATCTCCTTCAACTGGTATGTGGATTGCGCCACGATGTCTTCTATTCTCGCGAAGCGGTTGTGCGCCCGGTTCTCTATGTCAGCAATCACCAATCTATATGGGAAACGATTGTCTTTTTTGCTCTGTTTCCTGATGTGGCGATAGTGGCAAAGAAGGAATTGTTCTCAATTCCCATATTCGGCTGGTATTTGAAGAAATTGGGAATGATTCCGGTTAATCGTGAGGGTACGGGTACCAACAAAGCAATGTTGCGTATGGTTAAGCAGACACTTCATGAAGGCAGAGACATTCTCATCTTTCCTGAAGGAACACGTGTGCCGTACAAAGAAGAACGTGTGTACCAAAACGATGGTATTCGTGTAATTCTGCATTTTGCACGCAACGTATGTGGTCGCGAGATACCGATAGTTCCCATCATTCACAACGCCGGAAGATTCTGGCCGCGACATGGCAACATCATCTCTCCCGGATGCATTAAGGTATATGAGTGTTATGTGACACCTCTGGAGAAGACTGAGCGAATGGTGAATCATCTGAAAGATCTTCTGTGATTTGTAAGGACCCGTGTGTACACGGGTCCTTATTCTTTTACAAATCTTTTGTCACCACATACATCAATGAGCAGAGAAGGTATGTTTCCGAAGTTGGGATAAAGAATTAGTCCAGGCGCATACGAGAAGCGCTTGGGTTTCTCCCAGAATTGAAGGGAGTTCGTCAGAGAAAACCGCTATTGGTCGTTCCCGACGTCGCTACGATGAACTAAACCGAGATGATGAGTCTTTTTACAAAAATTTCTAAATGCCCTTCGACCTATCGGAAGAATATTTATAACTACCAAAAGCTTTTAAAAAATGGGTGATACTGGTACTATTTCCATACATGACCAACAAAAAGCGACTACTCACCGGACTACAGCCATCGGGATCTATCCATATTGGAAACTACTTCGGGGCACTCAAACCATTTCTTGACATGTACACAGAATATGAGAGTCATTTGATGGTTGTTGACTACCATGCACTCACCACACTACGTGACAGAGATGCACTCACTGAAAACATTTACAGCATTGTAAAAGACTACCTCGCAGCGGGAGTTGATCCTGAAAAAGTGATTCTCTTTAAGCAATCAGATGTTGCAGAACACACCGAACTCGCGTGGATTTTGCAGTGTCTTGTTACCGTACCCTTTCTCATGCAAGCACATGCATACAAAGACAAAGTGGCAAAGGGACTTGAAGCAAATGCCGGACTCTTCAGCTACCCAATGTTGATGGCAGCAGACATTCTCCTCTATGACACAGAAATCGTACCCGTGGGTGAAGATCAACGACAACACATTGAGTACGCCCGTGAAGCAGCGAACAAATTTAACAATACCTACGGAGAAACCTTCATCACTCCGCAAGAACATATTCTTAAAGGGGTTGGTGTCGTACCCGGTATTGATGGTAAAAAAATGAGTAAAAGCTACCACAATACTATTCCACTGTTTGCGACTCGCCAAGAAATTGAGAAAGCGGTCATGAGTATTGTAACCGACTCAGACGGAGAACGCCCTGAAAACGTATATGCTATTCACCAACTCTTTGCTTCAGAGGACGCACTCGATGCACTGTACAAAGAGAATGAAGGAAACTACAAAGCACTGAAGGAGGCACTCATTGAAGACATCGATGCATTCATAGCACCGATGCGAGAACGGCGCGCATCAATTACCAACGAAGATGTGGCGAACATACTGGAAGCGGGGGCGCGAAAAGCCAAGGAACGTGCTTTGCGGAAAATGATGGATGTAAAAGAGCGAATTGGTGTAATACTATAAGTATATGGAGAGAACACTCATTGGTGATATACCACACAAGAAAGATACGGAAATACTCATTGAAGGGTGGGTGGAGGTTCGACGTGATCACGGAAAACTCATGTTTCTCGTACTTCGAGACAGGAGCGGATCGGTACAAGCAATGGCAAAAGATGACGCGCTGGAGCAATCACAACCGCTACGCGAGCAATGGGTGGTACGTGTTCATGGAATAGTACGCGAGCGTCCTGAGGAAATGAAGAAAGATGAGCAAAACGGTGATGTGGAACTACACGTAAATTCTGTTGAGATTCTCTCGGAGGCGGCTGAGTTGCCGTTTGATATGGATGCCGAACTGAATTTGGACACATATCTTGATTACCTTCCACTCACACTTCGCACGCAACGCGCTCGAGACATTTTTTCGATACAAGCAACCATTGTGCAGACATTTCGATGGGCACTGATACAGAGAGGGTTTATCGAATTTCAAGCTCCCGCACTTACCGGAGGAGATGCGGAGGGGGGTGGAGATGCCTTTACTGTTGCATACTTTAACGATCACACCGCCTATCTGGCGACGAGTCCGCAATTGTACAAGGAAATAATGACAGGGGCATTTGAGAGGGTATTTACAATCGCAAAGATATTCAGAGCTGAAAAGTCCGCAACCACACGACACCTCGCCGAGGTAACACAGATGGACTTTGAGATGGGGTTCATTAAAGATTACACCGATGTCATGAAAATGCTTGAAGCAATTATGCGTGACGTGTGCGCTGCCGTCGTCAAACAACACGCTGATGTGTTTGCACGCTTTAATACCAAAGCGCCGTTGGTGCCTCAAGGTGCGTTTCCGGTACTCACACTGCGCGAGGCACAGGAAATCATTAATGTGGACACCAGCGAACCGGATCTTGAGCCGGAACACGAACGACAGATTTGTGCGTGGGCGAGGGAAGAGCATGGATCGGATTTTGTGTTCATTACACATTTTCCAACACATAAACGTGCATTCTATTCTCTCCCTGATCCCAAAAACCCAGAACTTTCATACAGCTTTGACCTTCTTTTCAAGGGATTGGAGATAAACAGTGGGTCGCAGCGGTTCCATAACCATGATGCGCTTGTCGCAACTCTGAAGGAACGGGGACTGGATCCGAAGCATTTTGAATACTATTTACAACTCCATGCGTACGGCGTACCGCCACATGGAGGATGTTCCACCGGTCTTGAGCGCATCACCGCTCGTATGCTTGACCTTTCCAATGTAAAAGAGGCGGCTGCATTTCCACGAGATATGAATCGAATTGATTCTCGCCTGAGCGAGTAGGTGTAAACCGAGAAATCTCGGTATCTCGGCAAAACGCGCTATAATACACTCAATGACGCAAACGTTTACTTTAGAAATAGAAGGGTTTCGCGGACCACTCGAACTGCTCCTCAATCTCATTGAGCGACAGAAGCTGCAGATTAATGATGTATCACTTGCACAAGTGGCAGATGATTACATACGTCATATAGAAGATCGGGAGCGCGTTCCACTTGCACAAACCGCACAATTTGTCGTGGTGGCTGCGACGCTTCTTTTGATAAAATCAAAATCACTGCTTCCAAGTATCGCATTGACCGAGGAGGAGGAGCAGGATATTCTCGACTTGGAGAGACGACTGGAACGATATGCTCACGTGCGCCGCGCATCATTGATACTCAAGAACAAATGGCGGAAGCGGTCGTTCCTTCCACGTGTTGCACCACAGAGGGAAATCGTATTCGCACCGGGATCGAACATCTCAAAGGAACAGATACATCACCATATCCGTGCCCTTGCGGATGTATTGTACACATTCATACAAAAACCCACCGCAGAGATTGCACACACACTTCGTCTGGAGGACGTAATCGAGAGTCTTGCCAGAAGAATGCGCACACGTGGCAGTGGATCATTTGCGCGCACCGTGTCAGGCACTGATAGGATGGAGGCAATTGTTAATTTCCTCGCACTTCTTGAGCTGGTAAAACGTGGGACCCTTGAAGTGATACAGAAAGATCATTTCGAGGATATACTGATGGAAAACGAAGATATAGGGATGCCGCGATATGACTAACCACGGACGACTCCAAGCGCTCCTCTACGCTCACGGCGGAGAGATGAAGAAAAAAGAGGTGCGCTCAATACTTTCCTTCTCCGACGATGAGTTGATAGCAGCTGCAGCCGCTTTACGCGACCACCTCAAGAACCAGGCACTTGAACTGTACGAAACCGATATGACGCTTTCGTTGCGTACCGGAAAAGCGTATGTACAAGACATTGATGCACTTTGTCGAGAAAGTGTCAAAAGAGATATTGGCCAAGCCGGACTTGAAGTGCTCGCCATAGTGCTCTACAAACAGTCTGCCTCGCGCGCGGATATCGACTATATACGCGGTGCCAACTCAAGTGGTACACTACGACAGTTAGTACTTCGAGGTCTCCTTGAAAGAAAGCGAAGTGCCAAAGATTCAAGGGCGTGGGTATATACGGGCACACCCGAGGTCTTTGCACACCTTGGGATAACGAGCCCGAATCAATTGCCAGAATACGATACACTTAACGGAGTATTGGAAAATAATTATGAATGAGAAAAAGGACAACACCACATTGCAATACATCTCGGTCTTTGCCATGATCGGCATTTTTGTGTTTCTCTTTGTAGCACCGACTACAAAAAAATCCATCGCCTTGGCTCCGGATGAAGTATCGGCGAGCGTGCTGCTGGCAACACTGCCAACACCGATACAAGATACGATCGAAATCACTGCGGGAGCCGCGTATGTTATTGACACAACCAATGACCTCGTCCTTTTTGAAAAAAATGCGGATGCACAACTGCCACTCGCTTCAGTCACCAAAGTCGCTGTTGCGCTTCTTGCACACACCTATCTATCTGATACGGAATACATTTATCTCTCTGCCTCCGCGATCGCAACTGAAGGTGAATCCTATCTAAATGTAGGAGATGTGTGGAACACACAAGATCTTATTGATTTTATGCTCATCACTTCTTCAAATGATGCGGCTGTTGCGCTTGCAGAAGCCATCGAGGACGTCTCTAAAGCTTCAATTGATGTACTCTTAAATGAGCTTGCACAGGACATTGGCCTCTCGCAAACCTATTTTTTGAACGCGACTGGTTTGGATGAGAATCTTGCTCTGAGCGGATCATACGGATCCGCTAAAGACATGGCCATGCTCTTTTCATATATATATGATACTGCTCCTCAAGTACTCGAGGCATCTTCGGTGCCACAGGCAACATTTTACAATACATCAGGAATCGCATATGAGGCGGAAAATACGAATACAGTTTTGGGAGATCTGCCCGGACTCTTGTTTAGTAAAACAGGGTTCACTGATCTTGCGGGAGGAAATTTGGTCGTATTGATGGAAACAGAGCCGGGACATCCGATAATCATTTCTGTCCTCAACTCAACACCGGAAGGTCGCTTTGAAGATACCGTTCAGATTGTGCGCTCACTCATGCGCAACTAGTTATGGATATCGTCAACCTCACAAAAGTAATGGTTCCCGCGTTTGTGGCCTTTACGGTTGGTATCGCCATCACCCCCGTTATTACGCACTTCTTGTACCAGTACAAGGTGTGGAAGAAAAATCCCGGTAAAACCACACTTGAGGGAACTGACGCGATTGAATTTAACAAACTCCATAAGGAAAATGAACGGAAGACGCCGCGCATGGGAGGTGTGGTTATTTGGGGAAGCGCACTGATTACCATCCTCAGTATCTGGATTATCTCGCTACTGTTTCCAACAGCGGAGACCCTCAAAATGGATTTCCTCAGTCGTGAGCAGACGTGGATTCCACTGTTTGCATTGGGAATCGGTGCATTGACGGGATTTATCAGCGACCTCTTTGATGTTGCATTCCATGGGCGCGGGGTGTCTCTACGTTATAGATTGCTCGTTGTCTTCGTGTTGTCTTTGTTTATTGGATGGTGGTTCTATGCCAAACTCGCTATTTCAACTATTGGAGTGCCGTTTGGACAACCACTGGAAATTGGATGGCTCATTATTCCCGCATTTATACTCACGTCACTTGGATTGTACGCTAGTGGTATTATCGACGGTATTGACGGACTCTCAGGAGGGGTATTCTCTATGATATTTGGTGCATATGCTTTTATCGCACTTTCTCAAAATCAAGTTGATCTCGCTGCCTTCTCAGCTATGCTCGTGGGAGCAATACTTGCTTTTCTATGGTTTAACGTGCCGCCGGCGCGTTTTTATATGACCGAAACCGGTTCCATGGCGCTCACTCTGACACTTGCCACAATCGCCTTTATGACCGACACCCTCGGCGACGGTATTGGTATTGCACTGTTGCCAATCATTGGCTTTCTCCTTGTGGCGACCGTTGCAAGTACAATACTGCAGCAACTTTCAAAGAAATTCCTGAAAAGAAAACTTTTTAGAATCGCACCGCTGCATCACCACTTTGAGGCACTCGGATGGCCAACTTCGAAAGTAACATTTCGCTACTGGATTCTTGGAGCTATCTTTGCGCTCTTTGGTATTATTCTTGCTCTAATAGCATAGGTTCTGTATGCGTGGTTTGGGCAACAGGATGGATCGACCACTTCTTATCATCATCGGACTATTGGTCCTGATTGGCTTTTTTCTCTTCACTTCCGCTTCGCTTGGATTGCTCGCACAAGAAGGAGCACGCTTTTCCTCAGTTGCGTTTAATCAACTCTTCCTCGGTGTTGGTCTTGGAACAATCTCGATGTTCTTAATGAGCAGGGTTCACTATCGATTTCTTAAGCGCTACGCACTGCACATATATATTGCGTCGCTCATTTTAACCATTTTGGTATTTGTACCGATGATCGGATTCTCTGCCGGAGGTGCTACACGATGGCTTTTGTTGGGACCAATCTCACTGCAACCCGCTGAAATCCTCAAGATTGGCACCATTGTGTATTTGGCAACATATCTTGCAAGTGCTCGTGCTCATCTGCACAAATACCAAACCGGACTCCTTGCGTTTATATTCATTCTTGTACCTCCTACAGTCGTTTTACTACTACAACCTGATACCAGTACTATTTTGGTTATCACCGGAACTGCATTGGGAATGTTTTTTGCCGCAGGAGCACGGTGGCGCGATATAGGTATCCTGGTATTAATTGGTGCCATTGCACTGTCTGGACTGGTTGCGATGCGACCATATGTTTTGGACCGAATTACCACTTTTATTAATCCATCAACGGACCGACTTGGATCCGGATACCAGATACAGCAATCACTCATCGCGGTGGGAAGTGGAAAAGTAGTGGGAAGAGGATTTGGTCAAAGTGTGCAAAAATTCGGATACTTACCTGAACCAACCGGAGATTCAGTCTTTGCGGTGGCTGCAGAGGAATTTGGATTTATTGGTGCAGTACTGATTATTTTCTTATTCATTGCACTGATTACTCGAGCACTGCTCATCTCAACACGAGCGCCTGACTATTTCGGAGGATTGGTAGTTGCCGGCATCATACTGCTCATCGCCACGCAAGCGCTTATTAACATGGCATCAATGCTTGGCGTGATGCCCCTTACCGGACTTCCGCTGCCATTTATCAGTCACGGAGGTACTGCTTTATTCGTGATGCTCTCCGGCATGGGAATCGTACTCAATGTTTCCAAATATGCGAAATAGGTTTCTATTTACTCCGAAACACATGTGTTGTATGTTATAACTCAGGTCTGATTAATCACAAAGGTGAGAAAATGACAAATCGATTTGCACTGTTCCCGTCCCCTGAAGAAGCGGGGTATGAAAAGGCACGAGTCCTTCTCAAAAAAATAGAGAGGGCGAGCACCTTCGAAGTCAAGATATTCGAGGTGTCAGAGCAAGACCTTGTCAACGCAGCAGATTGGCTCACGAAGCCAATTGAAGCTCGTGGTGTCGCTGCTTTTTTCGAACAACACGACTGCTTGGAGATGGTGAGATCCATGTCTTCGTATCTCTATCATAAAGAGCCCCTGAACTTCGAAAATTTTTCGATCTTGCTTCTTACGAAAGATCGAGAAAAACTTATCAACGTCGTGCCCGAATCCATTCTTCTACACGGCGTGGAGGCGCTGATACGGTGAGGAAAACGAAAATCGCTGGTTGATTCCGGCGATTTTTGCTTTCCCTGTTCACACTATTCTCATGATATACTTAGTCGTATTATGAGAATTGTATTCACAGGAGGAGGGTCGGGAGGTCATTTCTATCCACTTATCGCCGTTGCAAAAGCTCTCAATGAAATAGTTGAGGCGGAAAAAATCATTTCTCCTGAGTTGTACTACATCGGTCCTGATGTTATCGACCCCGAAGCTCTGATGGAGCAGGGGATTGTATGGAAGAAGACAAGTGCGGGAAAAGTACGTCGTTACCTTTCGATACGGAATGTGTTTGATGTTATTAAAACCATTGGAGGTATTTTTCAAGCGACGATTGTACTCTACCTGTTGTTTCCGGATGTGGTGTTTAGTAAAGGGGGATATGCAAGTTTTCCGACCACGGTGGCAGCGCGTATTCTGGGAATCCCAATTATCGTTCATGAATCGGATGCACATCCCGGACGAGCGAACAAAATTGCCGCAAGGTGGGCAATCGCCGTAGGAACATCATTCCCCGGAGTCGTCAAATATTTTAAGGGTGTTGATGCGGATAAGTTTGCACTGGTGGGACTCCCCATACGTGATGAACTCTTCACACCTGCGCGTGAAGGTGGACATGAATACTTAGAACTTGATCCGGCCGTACCCACCATACTCATTCTAGGAGGTTCACAGGGGGCTCAGGCAATTAACGCAACAATTATTGATGCGCTTCCGGAACTTCTCAATACCTACCAGGTCATCCATCAAACCGGCACGGATAACTTGGAAGAGGTGCGGCATCTCTCCAGTGTCGTACTTAAGGACCATCCTTACAAAAACGGGTATCGTGCATTTGGATTTTTGAATACACTTGCACTTCGTATGTCAGCGGGTATTGCCTCGTTGGTCATTTCGCGCGCGGGAACCGGCACTATTTTTGAAATTGCCGCATGGGGCATTCCTTCCATTGTTGTTCCAATCCCGGAAGATGTCTCTCATGACCAAACGAATAATGCGTTTGCATACGCTCGTGATGGTGCAGCGGTAGTACTGAAGCAAAAGAACCTTTCCAAAAACATCCTCCTTGCGGAAATTGATCGTATCCTCAAAAACCCCGATGTGCGTGCGGCGATGACTCGGGCGGCAAAGCAATTTGCACAACCAGGATCGGCACATAAAATGGCACGCATTATCATCGACACTGCGCTTAAACATGAACAGTAATATGACTGAAGTAATTACACGATTTCCACCATCACCAACAGGAAACTTGCATATCGGAAATATACGGACACTTCTGTTTAACTACCTCTATACACGCCACCACCAAGGGAAAATAGTAATGCGCTTTGAAGATACTGATACTCAGCGCAGTAGTACACAGCATGAGGCGGTTGCTCTTGAAACTCTCGCGGCACTGGGACTTGAATATGACGATGGTCCGTATCGTCAGTCGCAGAGAACCGAGCGTTACGTTCGTGTACTCAATGATTTGATTGAAAAAGATTTGGCCTATGTCGCAGAGGCATCTGAGGAAATGCCCGGTGAACATGTGATTCGCTTCAGAAATCCCAACCAAAAAATTACCTTCACTGATTTGGTGCGAGGGGAGATAACCATAGACACCACTGATTTTGGTGATTTTGTAATTGCACGTTCGCGCAACAACCCCGTATATCACTTAAGTGTGGTCGTCGATGATGTGGACATGCACGTGACGCACATCATTCGAGGAGAAGATCATATCACCTCAACCCCTCGTCAGATTCTCCTCATTGATGCCATTGGCGGGAAGCGTCCATACTATGCACACCTTCCACTCATTGTAGGAAGTGATAGAAAAAAACTCGGTAAACGACATGGTGCGACGACGTATCAGGAGTTTGTTGATCTGGGAGTACTGCCAGAAGCATTGATAAATTACCTTGCACTTCTCGGGTGGAATCCGGGAGATGATCGGGAAATTTTTTCAAAAGAAGAGCTTATAAAAGAATTTACACTGGAACGCGTCAACAATTCACCCGCGACGTTTTCGTACGAAAAATTGGCGTCGATTAACAAGCATTACCTGCAAAAACTACCGATGGAAACGTACGTGCAGAAAGCAAGAAATGTCATCAATTCAGAAGAGCTGCTCGCACATCCTCGTCTTGATGAAGCAATCGAATTGGTGCTTCATGAGCGAGTATCCTTGCTCTCGGAAATTCCACAACTGATTGAGCAAGGAGAATTGCGATGGCTCATCACCGAATCCCCACCACGCAGTGAAGATCTACACTACAAGGATGCGCCAACCGCTGCTATCGTTGCACATCTTGAAAATCTCCTCGCCATACTCTCTGGTGCTTCTGTGCAATGGAGTGTGGACTCATTGCGGGAATTGATTTGGAGCTACATACATGGTGCGGGAGAGCACTCGTCGATTGTAGGCCAAACATTGTCTCCACTGCGCGTCGCCCTAACGGGAGCAAAGCAATCACCCGATCCGTTTACCGTCGCGTATTTGATAGGAAGGGAAGCTACTCTTGCGCGTCTGAGGTATGCGCTTGAAGTGTTACAATAGGGAAGTATGTTATTGATGCGTCGCACACTGTCAATACTGATACTCACCACCATTATCACGGTGCCTTGGTATACCCGAGCACAAAGTGCGACTGCCATACAAGAGAAGATTGCAAACCAACAAACTGAAATTGAGGCACTGGAAGGCGAAATAAAGCAATATGAGGCACAACTCACCGAAATCGGAAAGGAAAAGCAGACACTCGAGGGAGCAGTACGAGAATTGGATATCTCAAGAAGAAAGGTGAGTGCAAACATCTCCATCGCTCAGAAAAAAATCAACGCAACCGCATCTACCATTTCAGAATTGGATGCTGATATTAAAAACAAGGAAGATCTCATTGGAAAGAACCAAAAGGCACTCGCCGAGACCATTCGCACTATGAATGAAGTTGAAACTGGTTCTTTTATCGAAACAATGCTCAGTGCGGATGATATCTCAACATTTTGGAGTGATATTGATACCATCCAAAAATTCCAAGTAGTGGTGCGAAATGAAGTCGAGGTACTCTCAGAACAAAAGAAGGTTCTTGAGGTCGTAAAGGTGGAAAAACAAATTCAAAAAGGGGAGTTGGTGACTCAAAAGACGCAACTCTCCACACAGCAGCGCTCACTGGATATTAATCGCGATGCAAAAAACAAGCTTCTTGAAGAGACGGAGAACAGGGAATCAACATACCAGGAGTTGCTGGAAACGAAGCAAAAGGCCAAGGAAGAGTTTGAAGCTCAGTTGAGGAGTTTTGAAGCGGAGTTGCAATATATACTTGATCCGACATCCATCCCTCCGGCAGGGAAGGGGGTCTTTATGTGGCCGGTATCGAATGTTCGTATTACGCAATATTTCGGAAATACTAAATTCGCAAAGTCAGGTGCATATAACGGCAGTGGTCATAACGGTGTCGACATGGGAGTACCAATCGGGACTCCGGTCATGGCAGTACTCTCGGGAAATGTGCGTGCAACAGGGAACACCGATGCGTATCCGGGATGTTATTCGTATGGGAAGTGGGTTCTTATTGAACACGTAAACGGGTTAACAACACTGTATGCACACCTCTCTGATATTGCGGTTACTCCGGGGGAGCCGGTCGCTACCGGGCAGGTAATCGCATACTCCGGAAATTCCGGATTCTCAACTGGCCCACACCTTCACCTGACCACCTATGCCAGCGATGCTGTTGAGGTTGTTCGTCTTGGTGATGTGAAAGCGCGCACCAGTTGTGCTGATGCGAAAGTTCCCGTTTCCTCATGGAGCGGCTATCTCAACCCGATCGACTACCTCCCATAGTATAGTGGTGTCTGTATACCTGGAAAGTAAATGTCGCACAATATATTAATCCATTGATATGCATAAAAACACGGGGAGCGCGCATGGTGAGCGTCTCGATGGGTCGCTCAAGATGATTATGGGAAGAACCCTATCTCTTTTTTTAAAAACCAGTTTTTGCGATCAGTAATTTCTCACCAACGCGCGAGTGGAAACGTACCGGATGTTTATGTGATGTATATAATGTCGCAAAAGATATATTGTACGACATAGAGTACAAGTGAGAAAGGGCCGCCTCGTTGCAGCCCCTTTCCTTTTTCAAATGTTTTCGGCCAGGCACACATCCTCCCCCGTCCGCACGAGGTACTCCTCTGCGGTGCGAAGATAGGCCTCGTCAAAAATTTCGCTGGGAAGGAACGCGTATCCGTGGATTTTTCCACTGAACGACTGTACTTCCGTCAGCACTGCCTCCTCTTCGATGAGGATGAATCCGCCTCCCTCTTCCCTCACGAGACTGCACCATTCGTCCACACGCACCACTTTGAGTACGATGACGAGTTTTTGCGGGCCTGGGGGAAAAATGACGCAGGACCCTTCCTGCAGTAGGTTCTTGAAGCGCTTCATTCCGGATTGCTCGTCGATGCGATACGCTTTCATGATGCTTTTTGCGTCTTCCTCCTGAAAGCACATGGCAAAACCATCGTAAATTACAACGGTATTCTCCTCCTCTGTCAGGAAATTGGTCGACGCTGCCAAAACGACCACGAGGGCGAGAGTGATGAAAATCTTCATTGCCTTTCTCCTTTCTTGACTACCCTCTTTGTACCCCAGGAGCACTCTTTATCTCAAGATATTTTTGTGTTGTAACTTTATTTCCCGCTAAACTGTTCAAATGCACGTAATACTTCAATAGGAGTTGCAAATATCACCGTATTGCTTTGATCGGATGAGAGGTCGTTAAGTGATTGAAGCGTCCTGAGGTGGAGTGCTCCCGGAGACGTATGTAGTATCTTTGCGGCCTTTGCCATGTTATCAGCGGAAATAACTTCTCCTTCCGCTTTGATAATGACCGCGCGCTTTTCACGCTCCGCCTCTGCCTGTTTTGCAATCGTTCGTTCCATATCCCCGGGGAGCACTACATCCTTTAGCTCAACATTATCTACTTTAATTCCCCACTCATCACTTGCTTCATCCACAATTGATCGGATTCTTTCAGAAATCTTGTCTCGTCCCGCAAGCAACTCATCTAACTCGACTTCTCCCACCACATTACGCATGGTTGTTTGTGCCAATTGGCTCATAGCAAAGAAAAAATCTTCAACATTTAAGATAGCGTGATCTGCATTTGACACTTGGTAGTAGATAACGGCGTTTACCCCCACTGAGATGTTATCCTTCGTAATTGCTTGCTGCTGCGGTACATCAACCGCTTTTACTCGCATATCCACCTTGTTCATTCTTTGAAATACGGGAATGACCATTCTCCATCCCGGTTCTCGTATGCCGGTAAACTTTCCCATGGTGAACATGACTCCCCGCTCGTATTGATTGACCTGCCGCACCATTGCAACTGCAAGCCCGACTCCCAGTATGAGTATTGTTACCAGTTCCATATATGCGCATTATACATTACCGCCACGGTATATCATAGCGCTCAAATTCGGGAAGCAATTTTCTCCCGTACAGCAACCGATTGATTACCTCGGCATGACTTAACGCACCTGTAAGAGCATTATGGGGCTGTGGTTCTTCGGGAATACCGCAGTAGTTAAGCACGGCATCGAGATTTAAGGCGCTCCGCTTGTGCTCGGTGTCAATAGGAGGGTTTAATCCGTGCATGATGTGATGCATCCATGCCAGCGAATGACTGTCGACTGTGCGGTATGCAAAGGTGTAGTTAAGTCCTGCCCGTTCGCATGCGGCACGTACATAGTCGCGATCAAAAGAAACATTTTGCCCCCCGAACGTCCTATCCTCAAGCGTCTCGGCCCAGTCCAAGAACTTTTGTATTAATTCCCCTTCAGTCTGCTTGTGCGGATCGGTAATTTCTTCCTCGGTAAACCCGTTCACTTCCAATGCGCCATCCATAATGCTCGCTCCCTCCCAAATGCGACATTCTCCGTAGAAGCGATTTTCCGGATTACGCAAATCAAGCGCTCCAATACTCACAATTGAGTGCTGTTCGTAGTTTGTTCCGGACGCTTCGATATCAAGTATCAACATAGTGGTGTAAGTGTATCATGTTACTTCAACCCCTTACAATTCCCCGCCGGCGTGTATCCTGCAGCACGTGCTGCTTCGATACTCGTAAACCAAACCTTGTTGCGCTCCTTGATGGTGCGCGCTCCCGAGCACCACGGGAAGTGATACTTGGAACCCTGCGATGACGCAACCACTTCCCCTCCCCGGTACATCGGACGCATGGTGGTAATCGGAGCTTGCAATACTGTTGTAGGAGTATGTACCGAATCGAGCACGGATAATCTTCCGAGTCCAAAGGACGCAACACTCACGAGAATCAGAAGTGCTATGATGAAATAGTCGGTAGGGATATACTCTCCATACCTCTTGATTTGAACGTATCGTTCAAGTATACTGTGCCACCAGTTCCTCATTAGGAACCATTTTACCTTATACTCACCATATGGCACATAGAAAAGCTGGAGGTTCAGCAAAAAACCTACGAGATTCAAACCCCAAATATCTGGGAACAAAACTAGGCGACGGTCAGAGAGCTCAGACCGGTTCTATTATCGTGCGTCAGCGCGGAACCAAGATTTGCCCGGGAAAAAATGTTGGCATTGGAAAGGATCACACACTCTTTGCCCTTACCGATGGCATGGTTAAGTTTCGAAAAATGAGAAAGACACGATTCAATGGCGCGATAGTGAAAAAAAAGGTGGTAGATATAGTTGCATAAACGGCTCAGTACATGAGCCGTTTATTTAATGTGCCGCAACAGTAACCTTCACATCACACGTATCTCCTCCTACTGCAATGTGAACAACGTGTTCGCCCAACTCTTTTATGGGCGCATCAATGCGTATATCATTGGATGCAACTTCAATTCCCGCAACGTCTCTCAGGTGTGCTGCAATGACATCTTCGTGAATCGCTTCAAACAAGGTATCTTTCTCATTAGCGGATGCGTGAATCACCAATGCCTCTCCCGCAAGTTTTTCCAGTCCCTTATGTACAGAAGCAATCGCAGCTTCTTTTTCTGCTCTATGCGCTTGTGCCAACTTCTCAGCATGTGCTATTTTTTTCTCGGTTGCTTTTTCCGCAAGACCTTGTGTAAAAAGAAAATTCTGCGCATAGCCGTTTGACACTTCATGTACTGTTCCTTTCCGGCCCACGCCTGCAACATCTTTCAAAAGTATTACCTTCATAGTTTCCGTATGTTAACTTATTCCTCGTAATAGTACGCGGAATTACTGTTTGTGCAAGAAGGTAACTGCGGCTTCTAGAATAAGATCTCTTTCGGAGGTGGGATCAAAATCTTCTGGAAACTCAACAGATATATCCGGCTCCACGCCGTCTTTGGTGATAAAGACGTCTCCGGCGAGCAACCATCGAGCAACCGTTACCTTCAGCGACGTATCCGGTGTAATGTTGACCAATTCCTGAACGGAACCCTTTCCAAAACTTGCAGTGCCGATAAGTGTCGCCTTGCCGTATTCCTTCAAAGACCCTGCAAGAATTTCTGATGCCGATGCGGACCCCTTATCAATAAGAATAACCAATTTCAATCCATCGTTTACACTGTCATATCCTCGTGAGCGATGAATTCGATTCTCTCCATTGCCTCCGTAATCTTCCGTCACCACTATCTTTCCCGCCGGCAGGAACCAACTCGCCATATCCACTGCCGCATCCAAGTACCCTCCGGGATTTCCTCGCAGGTCGATGATGAGTTTGCTGTATCCTGATCTTTGGAACTCCTCCATGGCATCGGCGAATAATCCTGCTGATTTTGCAGAGAAGTTATACAACTCGATGACAAAAATCTGATCAGCTCGTTTGTATGTCTTAATTGTTGGAATTTGAATAGTATCTCGCGTCACGACAATCTCAAGTAGCTCATTTTCGTCTTCTCGATATATTTCAAGAGTCACCTCTGTTCCTTTCTCCCCCCGTATCAACTGCACTGCCACATTGGTGCTCATATCTTCAGTTGATGTACCGTCAATTGAAAGAATCTTGTCTCCCGGCTTCAGTCCCGCACGAAATGCCGGGGTGCCCTTCAATGGAGAAACAATAGTGAGCATTTGATCACGAATTGCGATTTCCATTCCCACTCCCTCAAATGACCCGCTAATATCAGCGGCAAACACCTCGGCCTCAGAGGGTGGTAAAAAGACCGTGTAGGGATCTCCCATCGACGCTGCCAATCCCTTCAAAATTCCCCACACACGCTCTTGTCGATCTTCTTGAGTGACCACTTCGGTGGTGGTTGCATATGCATCCACAAAACGAGCGTCCAAAATGTTCCATGCTTTCCATACCGGAGCAAAATCAATTCCTTCAGGTTGCACACTGGGAGTGATGCCGGCGGCAATCGCCGAGAGTCCGTACCGATTCAGTTGATCTGCAAGTACGCCCTTGCTGCCCACGACAATTCCGGTAACGAACGTCAGTGCGGTAATGAGTACGATGGTGGTCACCAATCTGAGTGTTTTCTTTGTCATGAGAGTATTATGGCATGCTCTTCTTTGCTATTCCAATGCGTATTGGTTATACACGCTCCATGCACCAACTTACGACGATATACCCTATACTAGTACATATATGCTCCGCCGACATACCTACAAAAAAATTACCTGGATTGATCTCGTATCACCAACTCAAGATGAGGTTCGTGAAGCGGCACAGGAGTTGGGTGTCGATGCACAAGTTGCCAGTGAACTCCTCTCCCCCACGCTTCGCCCACACATTGAAAAATATGAAAATCATCTCTATCTGGTACTTCATTTTCCCACGCTCAAGCCCACCACTCACCTCTCCTCCGCCGAACAGGAAGTTGATTTTGTTATCGGAAAAGATTTTCTCATCACTGCCCGTTACGAGGAGTTGGAGTCTTTTTCAGAATTCAGGCAGGTATTTGAAGTGAATGCAACACTCGAGGATGATCATATCGGGGATTCTCCGTTTGATATTTTCCTTCTGCTCACGCGACGGTTGTATAAGGGAGTTGAGGCAGAGATATATACGGTACGAGAAAAACTCGAATACATCGAAAAGGAAATTTTCGAAGGGTATGAGAAAGAAATGGTGGTTGCCCTTTCACACGCAGGACGTGATATTCTCAACTTAAAGCAAGCCCTTGACCCACATCAGGAAATATTGCGCTCACTTGGTGAACTCACTGAAGCATTTTCCGGACGTGAATACGTATCACGCGTAAAGAAAATTGAAAACATGTATTATCGATCTCGTAAACATATCATTAGAATTTGGCAGACGCTCAGTGAACTGCGAGAAACTAACAACTCCCTGCTTTCGACAAAACAAAATGAAGTGATGAAGAAACTCACTATCATGGCTTTCGTAACTTTCCCACTGATGCTTATCTCTTCAATCTTTGGAATGAATACCAAGATCCTTCCCATTGCCGGAATGGATAATGATTTTTGGATTATCACTGGCGTCATGCTCATTGCCACGTGTATTATGTTCTTGTTCTTCAAGCACAAGAATTGGCTATAATCTACCCTTTTGCGTATACTAGAGAAGATGCAGAGACCACTGTTTTTCCATAACACCCTCTCAAACACCAAGGAGCAATTCACCCCACTACGCGATGATGGCGTGCGTATGTATAGTTGTGGTCCAACCGTATATGATCGAGCGCACATAGGAAATATGCGCTCATACATTATGTCTGACATGATACGACGTACCCTTGAGTATAACGACTATATCGTTAAGCAGGTCATTAATATCACTGACGTGGGGCATCTTGTTTCTGATGAAGACGATGGAGAGGATAAACTTGAAAAGGCCGCAAACGAGTCCGGTGAATCGGCGCAGGCAATTGCTGAAAAATATACCAATCTCTTTTTTAAAGATCTCGTCCGTTTGAATGTACAAACTGAGGGCACTCAATTTCCCAAAGCAACTGATTACGTAGCGGAGCAAATTGCAATGATTCAAACACTTACCGAGAGTGGTCATGCGTACCGTATTACTGACGGCGTATACTTTGATACGTCCGTGTTTAAAAACTACGGCCAACTCGGAGGGGTTGATACCAAAACACTGGAGGCGGGTGTGCGCGTAAAGAAAAACGAGGAGAAGCGAAATCCAGCCGATTTTGCACTTTGGAAATGCTCACCTGAGGGAGTGAGACGACAACAGGAGTGGAAATCTCCTTGGTGTGTTGGTTTCCCCGGGTGGCATATTGAGTGTTCTGCAATGAGCCGCGCACTCCTGGGACGACAATTGGATATTCACTCAGGCGGCATCGATCACATTCCCGTCCACCACAACAATGAGATTGCACAGAGTGAGTCAGTGAATAAAAAGCAGTTTGTGCAGTATTGGATGCACAACAATTTCATCACCGTTGAAGGGCGACGAATGGGAAAATCTCAGGGAAATCTTATTACACTTGATCACGTTATCGATCGTGGATACGCTCCTCTTTCATACCGCTACTGGCTCTTGACCGCACATTATCGAACACCTGCAAATTTCACCTGGGAGGCACTTGATGGATCTCACACAGCTCTTAAGAAGCTGCACAAATACTTTATCGATGAACTCGGTGCAAAAGATGGCACAGTCGATGTTGCCTACCAAGAAAAATTCCATACATTCCTCAATGATGATCTTGACACTCCGAAGGCGATTGCACTCATGTGGGAGTTGGTAAAGGATGATCGTGTTTTTGCCGAGGACAAACGGGCGACGTTGTTGGAGATGAGCAAGGTACTTGGTTTGGGTCTTGCCGCATCAGATACATCTCTCACCCAATTACTCACCGGCAACGCAAAAAAGATTGAGATTGCACATGCACCCGAGAAAATACAGGAACTTGTTGCAGAGCGCGAAGAAGCACGAGCACAGAAGAACTTCGACCATGCTGATGATCTGCGACAAGCTATTCTTGACGCCGGATATGAGATTACCGATGGTGCAGACGGCCCTTCTGTTGAGCGACTTTCGTAGTTGTGCACAGCTACATCACATACTCACATGTGTGATCATGGGAGCTTGTAGAGGAATCGTGATAGAATCCTTCTATGACCAAGATGCGAGTGCCACCACAGGATTTGGAAGCTGAGCGTGCGCTGCTTGGCGCCATTATGATTAAGCCGACCGCAATGTACGATGTTGCGGACTTGATGGCTCCCGATTCTTTCTATGCCGCAAAGCATGGTGACATATTTGAAAACATGCTCGCTCTTTTTAACAAGGGCGAGCCCATTGATCTGGTGACTCTGGCAGGACGTCTTGAATCTCAAAAAAAATTGGAATCCATAGGTGGTCGCGGATACTTATCCGAACTGGTGAATGCAGCTCCGGCAGCAACAAATGCCGCTCACTACGCACAGGTGGTGAAGGCGAAACAAATTCACCGTGCACTAATAGAAGCAGCTGAGCACATCGGCGAGCTTGGCTACAAGGAGGATGCAGAAATCGAGGCCCTACTTGATGAGGCGCAGTCAATGGTATTTCATATCGCCAACACGTCCACGCTTCAAAAGTTTACCTCCATCGGTGATGAGCTTAAAGATGCATGGAAACGACTTGAGCATTTGCAGGAGAATAAGGATACGCTCCGTGGCATTCACACAGGATTTCGGGATCTTGATAATCTTCTTGCCGGATTCCAAAAATCGGATCTCATTATCCTCGCCGCACGACCTTCTGTTGGTAAAACCTCTCTCGCACTCGACATTGCTCGACAGACGTCAATTCAACACGGAAATGCCGTGGGTATTTTTTCCTTGGAGATGTCTGCTCAGCAACTTACCGACCGAATGCTCGCAACCGAAGCAAAAGTGGATTCGTGGAAATTGCGTACCGGACGTCTTTCGTCCGATGAAGAATACGACCAGTTGCGTAACGGAATGGACCGACTGTCCTCTGCCCCAATCTACATTGATGATAAGTCTGACCGTAGTGTATTGCAGATGCGCTCCATTGCTCGTCGACTTAAGGCGGAAAAAGGACTCGCCCTTATCATCGTTGATTACCTACAACTTATCATGCCGGGGGCGACGCGACAGAGTGATTCAATGGTGCAGCAGGTGACCGAAATATCACGCTCTCTTAAAGGTATGGCTCGCGAACTCGATGTGCCCGTACTTGCACTCTCACAACTCTCTCGTGCCGTTGAGCAGCGGGGTGGCACTCCGCGACTTTCCGATCTTCGTGATTCCGGATCAATCGAACAGGACGCTGACGTGGTCATGTTCATTCATCGTGAGGACCGAACGAATGAGAATTCTGATCGACAAAATATAGCCGATATTTTGGTAGAGAAACACCGTAATGGTCCCGTTGGACGTATTGAGCTTTTCTTTGACGAGAAGCGTGCTTCATACAATACTATTGAAAAAAGTGATTTCGGTGATTTTGCTGAAGTTTCCGAAACTCACGTTGATGATTTTTAGGTATGAATGAAATGGACAAGCTCACCGAACTCTTTATGCGTTTTCCCGGAATTGGACCTCGACAAGCGCGAAGGTTTGTTTTCTTCCTGTTGCGCCAAGATGCAGGATATCGTGCTGCACTAATTCGCTCGATTGACTCCGTTGCAGCACACATTCAACAATGCTCAAAGTGTCTTCGTTACGCACCACTCCACAAAGAACGTCCTGTGTGTGCTATCTGCGGTGATACTCACAGAGATACGACGCAATTAATGCTTGTTGAGAAGGATACTGATGTTGAGCAAATGGAGAAGAGCGGTGCATATGCCGGTCACTATTTTGTACTCGGCGGAACGCTTTCACTAACGGGAAAGAAAAGTTACTTGCGAGAAAAAGAACTTGACTCATACTTGAAACATCACGTGTTCGCTGAAATTATTTTGGCACTTTCCACCACTTCCGATGGCGAATTTACTACCGCTCATTTGGCCGAACAATTGAAGTCGAAGGCACGTATCACTGTACTGGGACGAGGACTCTCAACAGGATCTGAACTTGAGTACGCAGATGCCGCGACACTGGTACAGGCATTGAAGAATAGAGCGTAACCCTGTATGGTGTGGGTTGCATATTACCAAGAAAGGAGTGCAACAAATGCTGTTCTTTTTATTTCTGCTTTTCTTCGTTTTATGGACAATAGCGGGCTTCCTCGCTATTGTGCTGCATTTTGGTCCGGTTCTCAAATACGGAATTATGGCCTTTTGCATTGTTTTGGCCGTCATGGATCCAATTGCCGGCGGAGGAGCGCTTTCCGGATTCGTGTTCGGACTGATACTTGGTCGTATCGTTATTCTTCTCAGAGAATAGTGTGAAAAGGGCGCCTTCGGGCGCCCTTTCTTCTATCCAATTTTTCCAATCTTCACCCGAGTGTACGGTTGTCGGTGTCCTCTGTTTTTAAAATAGCGACTTTTTGCACGGAACCGTATAACCGGAATTTTTTTGCTTCTTCCATTTTCCACAAATGTTGCAGTGACGGTAGTTCCTGAAATCGTTGGTTCACCCACTTGCGTGGTTTTTCCGTCATCTACAAGAAGTACTTCATCAAAAGTAACCTTTCCCCCTTCCTTGTACTCTCCCGATAATCTTTCAATGTTGAGAAAGTCACCCTCTCGAACGAGATACTGCTTTCCTCCTGTTGCAATTACAGCGAAAGAGTTTGACTGCTTCTTTACAGACGCCTTTGGAGCTTTTTTTGTTGTTGCCTTTTTTTCTGCCATACGTGCCCAATATCCTACTGATTTACAGCAAAAAAGCAAGCTATATATCCCTATCGGGTCGCTCGACCTCAAGTAGTTCGATTCCCGTAGAATCTCCTGTTATTTTCATAACGTCCTTGTCAATTTTGTGTAATTCCTTGTATCCCGCGTTGTAGTGATTTACGGTGGTGGCGAGTTGATTTCCCAATTTTGCATAGTACTCCTCGTATCGTCCAATATGCGAAGAAAGTTTAGAGACATTCTTTAAAATATCTTGTGCCTTCTCTTCTATCTCCATTGCCTTCAACCCTTGCAATACTGTTTGCAGATATGCCAAGAAAGATGTGGGAGAGACAATAATTACCCGATGCTGACTCGCGGCTCGTTGTATGAGAGAATCTTCATCTGCACCAACCGTATTAGTGATGAGATCATAGTATATTCCCTCACTGGGAATGAACATAAACGCAAAATCAACCGTTCCTTCATCCGGTTTTATATATTTCGAAGTCTCTTGAATGCGGAGTTTTAGATCGTTCACAAACGTTTTTTCATACGCCGCCCTTTCCGTAGCATGTACACTTACCATTCGATTGTAGTTTTCGAGTGAAAATTTTGAATCAATGGGAATGATTTTATCCTTCACCCGCACCACCGCATCGACAATCTCCCCATCCTTAAATCCGTACTGCATGCTATAGCTCTCCGGTGGCAAAACATTCTGCAGAACGGTTTCCAGGTAGTATTCACCGAGTACTCCCCTTTGCTTCGGATTTTGCAGCACATCTTGCAATTTCTGTAACTGCTCGGCAAACGATACCACCTGCTTATTCGTCTCCCCGAGCTCGGTGAGGTGTTTGGTGACGTCTTGAACAATCTTGTTCGACTCACCCAACTGCTGCCTGACTGAATCGTGAATTTGCTTGGTGCTGTCACCAATTTTTGAATCGAAAGAAGTTCGTAAATGTGCAATTTCTCTTTGAAGAAAATCAATTCCCTGATTCCCTCTCCCGATCATCATCCTCATCATATAGAATACAGCGACTATGTTGCCGATGAACAATACGATCACCACCGCTATTACTATCGTTGTTATACTCATGGGATTAGTATACCAAACTACTCATTGAGCACATGTCGTTGGAGTATGATCTTTGCTCCCTCGACGATAACGAGGTTCAAAATACCCAATCCGATGAGTATCCCAATCTCCCACAATGTTAAAGGAGTGAGGGATAGCAACTTCTGTAGTGGGCCGAACGAGAGTGCTACAAAGAGGAGTGCCATGCTCGCAGAAAGCGCAATTACCAGATATGCATTGGAGAAAAGTGGTATTTTCCACACCGGCCTCGTGAAATCTTTAAATGAAAACGCAAAGAACATCGAATCAACGGAAAGCGCAACAAACATTACCGTGCGAATTTCTTCTATCGGCACCCCTACGTTGAGTAAGAAGAAGTAGAGCCCCAGCAGGAATAATCCCGTTATCGCACTCACGGTGAAAATAAACCATCGTACTTCTCGCGTCAGGATGCTCCTCACCCCGCGCCGCTCCGGCTTTCTTTTCATAACATCCTTCTCTTGCGGCTCAAATGCAAACGGAAAGCTCATAAATCCCTCTTCCACAATATTTGCCCAAAGAATCTGTGTTGGGAGCAAAGGGAGTGGCGCTCCAGCTGCTAATGCTCCTCCAATCACAATAATCTCACTGAAGCTCGTTGAAAGAAGGTAGGTGATGATTTTGCGTAAGTTTGCAATCACTCTTCTCCCCTCCGCAATGGCGGCAGTGATCACTGAAAAGCTATTGTCCACTAAAATTAAATCCGCGGCAGCTTGCGCCACCTCGGTACCACTCCCAACGGCAACACCAATATCGGCTGCCGCCAGTGCAGGAGCGTCATTTACTCCATCACCCGTCATTGCGACCACTTCACCGTTATTTCTCAGAAGTCGCGCAACTCTTAGTTTCTGCTCCGGCACGACGCGTGCGATAATAGCGTGTTCGTAAAGCGCCGTGAGCAGTTCTGCGTCATTCATTTTGGCAATCTGGGCTCCCGTAAGCACCGGAGCGTCGTCTCTCATGTCAATACCTGTTTCGTATGCGATTGCACGTGCAGTTTCTGGATAGTCTCCGGTTGCCATAATGACCCGAGCACCGGCAGTTTGTGTTTGCATCATTGCCTCCACTACATCCTCCCTAACTGCATCAGCAAAGGCGATGAGACCAACGAAGGTGAATGTTCCCTGATACTCTGGTGCGAGCACTGCTTCAGGAATGGTTTCCTCTGTTGTTTGTACGTATGCCACGGCGGTAAAGCGCATTCCCTCCGAAGATATGCTTTCTTGCGTTTTGGAGAACATCTGTATGACCTCATCTGTCATGGTATGCTCGCGGCCCTCTAGAAAATATGTTCCTGATTGCTCAAGTATGAACTCAGGTGATCCGGAAATATACGCTCTGTTCCCCTCCCGCAAACAGTTGTGTAACGAAACTGCATACCTGCGCGTTGGTTCAAACTGCACGAAATCAATTCGCTCATACCCGTTCACAAACAGATCTGTCTGTACGAGGCCTGCTGTCATTCCCGCTTCTACGATTGCTTTTTCAATGGGTCTTCCCTGAACCACCATCCCTTCCGAATCCTCTTCAATGAATGCGTCAGATGAGAGAACGGCCATTTTCAAAAGCTCCTTATTATCATCAACCGCCTCCTCGGTATTATGTTTCAAACCCTGTGCTGTGTAGAGCCCCTGAACGGACATTTCCCCTTGTGTGAGTGTCCCTGTTTTGTCAGTCAAAACAACAGTGGTGGATCCAAGAGTTTCCGCGGCAAGTAGGTTCTTCACCAACCCTCCCTTGCGCAACACGGATTCCATTCCCAGGGCGAGCACAACAGTCACTGCAGCGGGAAGACCGGCTGGTACTGCGGCAACAGCTACCGCAATTGCCAAAATGAGCATTTCAGAAAACTCCTCGCCTCGATATACTCCAAGAGCCAAAATGACAAGAAGTGCAACCAGTACAACCCACATGACGAATCTTCCGATATGTCTGATACTTTTTTGTAGTGGTGTTGTCTCCGCAACGGACTCCTGTGTCTTTTGAGCGATCTGTCCAAATCGAGCACGACTTCCCGTGGCAACCGCCACTCCCACGCCGCTTCCTTGTGTTATCAGTGTCCCCAACCACACCATATTTTTTTGTTCCGTCACGGAAAGTGATCTTCCAAGCGGCGTTGCAATTTTCTCCACCGGTAACCACTCTCCGGTGAGTGATGATTCGTTCACCTGTAAATCCTTCGCGTCAAGCAGTCGAATATCAGCTGGAATCGAAGCTCCTCCGTGCAATACCACTATATCTCCGGGGACCACGTTTTTCGCCGGAATGACTCGCTGGCTCCCTTCTCGCAACACCGTTGTATGCTTCTCTTGTGATTTTTCAAGATTATCAAAAATACGCGCTGCTTTCCCTTCTTGGAACATACCGACTGCGATATTGATCATCAGTGCGATTAGGATAACAATGGTGTCCAAGAATTCGTACAAAACAACAGTGGCGATACCCGCGGCGACAAGTACGAGTGCCAAAGGACTTTTTGTATGTCGAATGATTCTGGCGATAACCCCTTCTTTTGCCTGTTCAGGAAGCACGTTACTCCCGTACATTTTCAATCGCTTCTTCACCTCTCCCTCAGAAAGGCCATGTGTTTGGTTGGTCTTGAGTTGCATCAAAACCTTTTCCGAAGCAAAGCTGTGCCACATATTCATACGTGCATTGTACCATCCACGAATAGTGCACTCGTGGTATAGTGTGAGCATATGTTACATACACAACTCAAAGACGACATGAGAGAATCGTTGCGTGCACGCGACGAGGTGCGCCTCAGTACATTACGAGGACTTATCAGCGCCATTACCAACGAATTGGTTACTCGTAAACAAAAGCCCGATGAACACCTAGATGACGATGGCGTACTCACCGTTATCAAGCGAGCGGTGAAGCAGCGGAAGGACTCAATTGAACAGTTTGAAAAAGGAGATCGTGCGGATTTGGCAGACAAAGAGCGAGCAGAGCTTGCTATTCTTGAAGCATACATGCCCGCACTGGCATCACGTGAAGAAATCTCAAAAGCAGTTGCAAGCGCAATGACAACAATGGGACAGGTTGATCCGGGAAAGAGCGGGATTATTGTCGGTATGGTAATGCGAGAATTGGACGGAAATGCCGATGGTGCTCTGGTAAAGGAAATTGTGTGGGAGATGCTCAACTAACTTTCACTCCTTTGTTTAATACGATCATAAATACAGCGACAATGGCGGCGAGAACAAACGCCACGCGCAGATCAAAAAAGACGAGCAGTGTTGAAATGATGAGTAGCATCACGATGCGACCAACACTGAGTGCCATTTCCTTCACGGCAGTGTATTCATCTATGTACCGTCCATTATCAGCCGATTGTTCATAGGTGGTTGCGTCAAATGACAGTGTATTCACTGTGCGTCCAAAATTATGATAGCTGTCTGCAGCAAATATCTGCAACGGAGTTTGTACAAACAATTTGGAAACCCAGCCGGTGGTTGCCATTACCACACCCACAACGAGTATTTTCTTCTGACTCCATGTGTCAAACAGTTTTCCCGCAAATGCCCGCAGCATGATGACTACCAGTACGGTGAGAGAGGCAATGATTCCCAGTGCGGTGTACCGTTCATTAAGGAGCGTAAACACATAAATCGGCCAGAATATGGTTATCGCAACTCCTTGCGCTCCCGACGCTGCATTGGCCAAAAAAATAGACCTGTTTCCACGAGCGAAGAGGTGTCGAAATGATTCAATATAGTTCCAGCTAAAACGCTCATACGTGTTGTGCATAAAGAACAACGGAACAATTGAAACCAGCATTATGACAATTGAGAACAGAAACACCATTGAGAAACCAGCTGAAGTAATAATCACTCCTCCGATCATGGGGACTGCAATGAGTACTACACTGGCAATATTTCTCAATATCGCCAGTTGCCTGCCACGCATTCGTCGGTCAAGCGATGTTGCAAAATCTACATGATACGGAATCCAATAGAGTGCACGATATATAGCGGCTAACCCGATATATGCCAAGACTGCGATTGTTGGATTAAGGGGAAAGTAATACAGTGCGGTAATGGATCCGGTGACAAACAAAACACCGAATATCAACATGCTCCGTGTCCCGATTATCTGTAAGAACTTCGCGCTGATTGGTGTGAGTAATAGTTGGATACCAAAAAGAGAAAGGTAGATTGCCAACACTACTTGCAAGTCATAACCAAATTCCTTGTAGAAGAAAATGGGAAGGAAGACCCCGAGCGCTCCGAGAGATATGCGCATGAGCGTCCTACTGGTATAGAGTACCGCTAAATCGTGTGAAATGTGCGTGCGTGCATACAGACTATGCAACACATCCTTCACTTTTGTAGAGAGGTCGTGCATACACTTTATTATAACGTACGCACCGTATGCGTATTCTGTGTGTGTAGATAGCTATATTTTACCCACCAAATCAAGACCCGGCTCAAGAACATCATCTCCCGGATTCCAATTTGCCGGACATACTGCTCCCTTGTGTTCGGCAACAAATTTTGCAGCTCGCACCTTGCGAAGCGTTTCGTTGGCATTTCTCCCAATGTGATCAGCATTGATTTCCGCAACGATAACCATCCCTTCGGGATTAATGATAAATGTTCCGCGTCGTGCAGTGCCTTCATTTGCAACATACACTCCAAATGCGTGCGAGAGCTCATGTGTCGGATCAGCAACCATGGGATAGGTGATGGTGGCAATTGCCGGTGATGTGTCGTGCCACGCCTTGTGCACAAACACCGTATCAGTAGACACCGAGAGTATCTCGGCACCTTCTTTTTGAAACTCGCCATGTAGCTTTGCCATATCCTCAAGCTCGGTGGGACATACAAAGGTAAAATCAGCCGGATAGAAGAACAATACAGTCCACTTTCCCTTAAAATCATTCATTTTCATTTCTTGCACTTCTCCTTTCCCTTCGGGAACATATGCTGAAAACGCAAAGTTGGGAACGATATCACCGACGGTGAGTGGGGTGTATATTTCAAATGCGTCACTCTGTTCCATATAGCTATTGTATATGTCACTATAGTATCACAATGGAAAAAATAATCGTACTAGTTGGGACAAACGCATCAGGAAAAAGTACCTTGGCGGTTGAATTGGCCAAGTTATATAATGGTGAAGTGATTTCTGCAGATTCCAGACAGGTATACGCAGGACTTGATATCGCAACGGGAAAAATTACGAAAGAGGAAATGGATGGAATACCGCACCATCTGCTCGATGTTGCACATCCACAAGAAGTGTACACTGCGGCTGACTTTGCACGCGATGGGCGTACAGCACTTATCGACATCATCTCTCGTGGGAAGCTCCCGATACTTGCTGGCGGCACCGGCTTCTATATCGACGCACTTCTACACCCTGAAATGCTTGCTGCCGTTCCCCCAAATGAAGCACTCAGAGCCGCACTCGAGCAAAAATCTTCCGAAGAATTGTTCTCTCGGCTCGAGAAACTGGATCCGGTACGTGCGGAAAACCTGCGGGATAAAAATGAGCAGAATCACCGACGTCGTTTGGTGCGCGCAATTGAGATAGCGCTTACCCCCGCTCATAAGACACCTCAATCTGTCAAGTACGATATTCTTTGGATTGGAATATCATGGGAGAAGGATGTGCTTGAAGAACGCATACGTGAGCGTACACACCAACGCATGCAGCAAGGTATGATTGAAGAAGCAAAACAGCTTCACAGAAACGGTATCTCGTATGAGCGCATGGAGGCACTTGGGTTGGAATATACGCACTTGGCAAACTATCTTCGCCAAAGAATTTCCAAAGAAGAACTCATTGAGAATATTATTATCAGCGATCGTCAATATGCAAAACGCCAACGCACGTGGTTTAAGCGAAATAAACAGATACATTGGTTTACACAAGAGCGCTTGAAGGACGTTCCATCACTGGTACGTACATTTCTTTCCGAGGCGGGCGATGAGGGAATCGAACCCCCGACGTCGGTTTTGGAGACCGAAATTATACCACTTAACTAATCGCCCATGGGTGCGAGTATACCACATGGAAAAACTCGAGGGTATCTCGAGTTTCTCTATTTCTTTAATTCCTTGTGCTTTTCTTTAGCGCGACACCACTTACAATACTTGTGTAATTCTAACTTTTCAATACCATCACCCTTGATTCTGCGAGACGTCCAATAGTTAATACGGTTGCATTTCGAACAAGCAAGTTTTTTCAGTTTGTCTTGGCTCATATGGCGACCACATTACCCAATTATGCGTTGTATGTCAACGGTGGTAGTACGTGCGTCACTTTCTCTTTCCTCTATTCCCTTCCCGGTGAGTACCTCAAGAAGTGTGTTCACCACCAACCATGCAATGAGTACGATAACGAGCCCTATCGCAACCGAGCTAAATATTTTCTTTCCGTCAGAGATTTTTGATGTACTTCCGGCATCGGATAGGAAAAGCCATCCTGCATAGGCAAACATGATTGCTGATACCACTATCGATGTGGTTACAATGAACGTTAAGATGTTCCGTGCCAGTGTAATGAGTGCGGCAAAATCACACGCTGCGGCCTCTTGAGCACAATCTTGGGGCACTAATTGGGCAGACACAACAAGCGGAAATATGAGAATAAGTCCTAGGGTAACAAATGTAGCGATACGTTGCATACTATAATGGTAGCATCAATACGTCATTTGTTTTGTTGTTTGTGGGTAAAAGACAAAGACCACCATCGGCAGTCTTTGCTCGATCGTGGCCTCGTTATTGTTTTGGGTATTCAGCAGCTTTTTCGATTTCCGAGAGGTCAAAATCCCAGAAATCCTTTTCGATCTTCAATCGGAGGAGTTTGCTTTTTACCTTATCGTGCTCATCCAAAAAAGCGATGAGTTTTGCAAACTCGTACGGCTGGAAATAATCGTACTTCCTCCGCACCCCTGAATACAATTGTGGCTCCGTAAGATTCAAGATTCTCTGTAGATCTACCTGCGAGACCTTGAGTACTTCCCGAAACCAGCAGATCAGTTCCTGATCTCTTTTGCTCATACCTGCCTCCTTTGCTATGAGTATTCAGTATTAGACATCAGATCTTCAGTTAATTCAAGAGTTTCGTGACGGTTCAAAGAAATGTTATATCTCCTGCCACTTAGGCACCACAAACACTGTCGCCGAGTCT
>CESG01065107.1_pt1 | contig 42448 bp, 42 predicted proteins | sample 531121 | NCBI WGS metagenome assembly CESG01 (sample SAMEA2621287, study PRJEB7988) | marine metagenome | biome: marine biome (ENVO:00000447); feature: mesopelagic zone (ENVO:00000213); material: "saline water (ENVO:00002010), including plankton (ENVO:xxxxxxxx)" | depth 800 m
TTTAGATTGAAAATGAGTTCGAGCTTGGTACAATAGAGACACCAATATGGAACGAAGCGGTCTTTGACCGACTTCTGCATGGGCGGCCCGCAGGGCTGCCCATTGCGTTGGTGGCTCCACAGAGCCACCAACCGAGGACGAGACAAACACGCGACGGCCGCTGAGGCGGAGGTGCGAAATCAGAAGCAATTTGAACATAGTATTTGCTTTGGTACAAAAAGAATTTTTCTTGCTAATATAGAAAGGTAGAAACCGTTATTAGAAAAGTGGGCAGAAAGGGCTATTTCAGCTATCTAGCTTTTCGTTAGGTTTCTACACTGAAGTGGCCCTTTCTGCTTTTTAAGTTCTTTAGTTATGAAAGAAAAATTCTTTTTGTACGCTCGCAAGTCCACCGATGTCGAGGATAAGCAGGTAATGAGTATTGATGCTCAGTTAGTTGAATTGAGAACATTTGCCCGAGAGCAGGACATAGAGATTGTTGAGGAGTTTATCGAAAAACAGTCAGCTAAAACACTTGGAAGAAAAGTATTTGGGCAAATGCTCTCGCGTATCGAGCAAGGTGAAGTATCAGGGATAGTCTCTTGGGCACCAGACCGTCTGGCACGCAACTCCGTTGACGGTGGGCAGATTATCCACCTCCTCGACACCGGAGTGCTTGCGAGCCTAAAGTTCCCGATCTTTTGGTGTGACAATACCTCGCAGGGAAAGTTTATGCTCTCGATGGCGTTCGGACAAAGCAAATACTATGTTGATTCTCTTGCGGAGAATACGAAACGTGGGCTCAGGCAAAAAGTCCGCCTTGGACACTGTCCGAGCAAAGCGCCGATTGGATATATCAATGATGTGCGGACGAAGATGATAGTTCCTGACCGCAAGCGAGCAAAAGTGATCAAACGAGCGTTTGAGCTATACACTAGAGGAGATCAGCGACTAGAGGACATCGCGGACTTTTTCGCCGCTCACCACGTCACCACCCGTACCGGCAAGAGAATATCCAAGACTAGAGCGTCTTTTATCCTCTCGAATCCATTTTATGTTGGTTTGTTTAAGTATGCTGGCGAAGTATACGAAGGAAAGCACGAGCCAATCATTACAAAGCCACTATTTGATGAGGCGCAGGCAGTGCTAAAGAAACGTGGTCAGCCAGATAGAAAACCAAAGAATGAACCACAACCATACTGCGGACTGATATCCTGCGCTTCTTGCGGGATGATGATAACGGCCGAGAACAAGACGAAGCGACAGAAAAATGGGAACATTCATCACTATGTTTATTATCGGTGTACTAAGAAACACAAAACCATTGATTGCCAAGAGAAGTCGCTTCGGTCTCATGTTCTCGACGAACAATTATCATCCCTTATCAAATCAGTGGCTTTGCCCAAAGACTGGGCAACCAAACTCAATCAAATGGCTAAAGCTGAACACATGCAGTCTAGCCAGTCGGTGGCACAGCGTGTGAAAGAGAAACAGCAAGAAATACAGAATATCACTATCAAGCTAGACCGCCTTTTAACTGGCTACTTAGAGCAAATTGTCGATGAGCTCGATTATCGAAAAGAAAAAGCTAAGTTACTGTCCGAAAAGAAGACTCTGGAGTCTGAAATCGCTTCTCTTTCACACGCTGTGAATGATTGGCTCGCACCTTTCCAAAACTGGCTAAAAGACGCTCAAAGTCTTGGTGAAATCGCTTCTGATTGCAACCTTTTTGCCAAAAAGGTTGCCGCCAAAGAAATCTTTGGCTCGCACCTCCGCCTCAGCGGCCGTCAGGTGGTTGTGTCTCCTTTGGTTGTCGGCTCTGTTGAGCCACCAACGCAATGGGCAGCCCTGCGGGCTGCCCATGCAGAAGTCGGTCAAAGACCGCTTCGTTCCATATTGGTGCCGAGGGCGGGATTCGAACCCGCGCGGCCTCGCGGCCAAGGGATTTTAAGTCCCTCGTGTCTACCAACTCCACCACCTCGGCAATGTACTTGAGAAAACTCTCATGAGGCTCGGGGGGGAATCGAACCCCCGCATGGGGGATTTGCAGTCCCCAGCGTTACCACTTCGCCACCGAGCCTAATTAAATGTTCTATACATTATCGGCCACCGCCTGGGACAAGATGGACTAATAGCGCAGTTCCCGTGCCAGCACCTATCACTTCCACCACAGAGCCGCGGCTTGGCAAATCGCCAATAGGCACCATACTAGCACGTGCCAATAGCGCAAAAAAGGTTTTATAAAGAGAGTGTATCAAGATGTTGTCGATGCTTTTCGCCGCGGTCTATCTCAAAGTCAAAGAAAGGAAGACGGCGTAGTTGTGTATGCTTCTTTACGAATGTGCGAAACTCAGTTCGTTTACGCTTAGCAAAATCTAGCGCAGCCCCCTCATATTCGTCAGGTATTACTGTAAAGAAAACTGTTGCGTTCTCCAAGTCTGGCGAAATGTCGGCGCGCGTTACTGTTAGCATCGATTGCCGGTTAGATTCCTTCCCGAGAAATTCTGCTGCCAGATGAGCTATTTGCTCCGATACTTGCTGTTGTCGCTGAGTTCTCATATTTACTTAACCACCACCTCATAACTCTCAATCGTATCTCCGGTCTGCAGTTTTACATCAGTCTCTATTTGGGCACCAAACTCACCCCCTTCTTCTATGCTGTCGACATCTTGCTTTCCACTCTGCAGGTTGCGTACCTGCCCTTCTCCGACTATCTCGGCGCCCCTCCTCACGCGCACGCGTGAGCCCTTTTTTATTCGACCTGTCCTAACTTTTCCGCCAACAACATGCCTGTCTTTCATTGAAGAGAAGTACATGAGGATTTTTGCTGAACCCATCTCTTCAGCCACTTCACGCTTTGGGGTACGCTCTTTGACGACTCCGTCAAGCCATTCACTAAGCTTATAAATAACATCGAAGGAATGGATATCTTTTTTGTGTTGGATTGCAATATCTCGTGCGGCAGCATCCACGCCAACGTTGAATGCGATTACAAGTGCCTCGTGTTTTGAGGCGAGAGCTGTTTGCACATCTCCTTCGGAAACATTACCGATTCCTTCTTGTATCACGCTGATGAGCACACGTTCGTTGCCAAGCTTCTCTATCTCATGAGCAATTGCCTCAAGTGTTCCTGTGGTGTCAGCTTTGATAACCAGGGGAATGAGGTGTCGCTCGTCGTCGTCTCCAAGGACAGACGTAACACCGCGAGTCCCTTTCTGTACTGTCTTGGCAAGTTCTGCGTCCTTTTTGCGTTCATACGCACGAAATGTACTTCCAACGCTTGGCAGGTTGTCAAAACCAGTAACCTGTACCGGGCTTGAGAAACTAGCCTCCCGTATTGAAGTTCCCAGGAAGTCTTCAAAAATACGCACAGGAGCCATTGCAGCATCAGCTACGACGAATTCTCCGCTTTTCAGCGTACCGTTTTTAATTATCAGGGTTGCAGCTATTCCTTTCTTGGGATCTCGGTGAGCTTCGATCACAATGCCTTCTGCGGCTTGCTCAGCAACGCCCTTGAGTTCTTCGAGTTCTGCGACAAGCAAAAGAGTATCTAAAAGCGTGTCGATGCCTTGACCGGTTTTTGCAGAAATTTCGCTCCATGGTACATCGCCGCCCATGCCCTCAATATATATCTCATTTTCAATGAGGCTTGCTTTAGTTTTGTTCAAATCGGCGTTTGGCTTGTCGATTTTATTTATTGCAACCACGTATGGAATGCCCGACTGCTTGATTGCACCAAGTGCATCGAGTGTCTGGGGCTTCACGCCCTCTTCTGCCGAAACAACCAAAATTGCAATGTCTGCAACAGAAGCACCTCGAGCGCGGATTTTGGCAAATGCCTCGTGTCCTGGAGTATCGAGGAACGTGATGCGCTTTCTTTTGCCTTCATATTCGTGCTCAACTTCGTATGCACTCACATGCTGAGTAATGCCACCGGCTTCAGATTCAACCACGTTGGTATTACGAATATAGTCCAGTAGCGCAGACTTTCCGTGGTCAACGTGTCCCATTACCGCGATAACTGGCGGTCGAATTGTTTCGATTTGAGCGCTCATAACTAAAAATTAAGCGCCGAGAAGCGCCCTATGTCAGCATTTCTGACCCATTGGTCGGTCAAGTATGCAACGAATCCTTTGCTTTTTCAAGTGCCTGTTGTTCCTCGTCCGTGAGCTCTTGTTCGCCCGCAAACTTAACAATATTCTTTGTGAAAATGCTCACACTATCCCGCGCGTGGAGTGTTGAGATAACCAGGCCATCACCGCTCTCCGATAGAAACGCTGCCGCGAAAGACGGTTTGCTTGAGCCGCTGCCCGCGAATGGATTAAAGCGAACCATACCCACACCGCGCAAGCTTCCTTGTACGCGAGTATTGATATCCTCGATACGACCTTCCATGGTTTTCTTGAAAGCTGTGAACTCCTCATAGTCACGCGCGATGGACGAAATGTGTGCTTCCAAGTTGTTTCCGTTTGCTCCTTTGCAAAGGCGGCGAAGACGCCGCTCGAGCATGAAGTTCCAAATGAGAAGAAGGAGCACTATTACAAGGCTACCTGCAAAAAACGAGAAGAGTTCGCTAGAGAGTGCCGTTTGCAGAAAATTACTCATGCGCGGGATTGTACCCCGTTCTGCAACCTTAAACCAGACTTCGTCTGTGCACTGAAGGCCACCACACCCGTTTTTCTAGACGGCTCAGCCGTGTCGAAAAACGGGTGTGGGGGCATGGACATTATCAATTTGCCCCTTACAATGCGCACAGTGTTCAAAAAGAACAACAAACGAATATTTCTTGACTATGCAGCAGCGACACCAATTTCGGACACTGCGCTAGCTGCATACAATGAGGCATTAAAATATTTTGCAAATCCGCAGGCGCTGCATTCTGAGGGGCTTGAGGCTGCCCGCGTGCGCGATGAAGCACGCAGCAAGATAGCAAAGGTACTCGGCGTGAAGTCGCAGGAAATTGTGTTTACCTCTGGGGGGACTGAGGCAAATAACTTGGCGCTTGCGGGGTACCTGCGGGCTCTTGAAGGAAAGAGGATTGATATGAAGGATTGCCATGTTGTTATCAGTACAATCGAGCATCCGTCGGTTTCTGATGTGTTTGAGCCGTTTGTTACTCGTGGTCTTTCTGTTACAAAAGTGCAACCAAATAAACACGGCGAAGTAAAACCAGAGGCAATCGAAGCGGCACTGCAAGAAAACACGGTATTGATATCACTTGCGCTGGTAAACAGCGAGATAGGAACAGTGCAGCCGATCCACGCTATAGCTAAGCAGCTCAAAGGCAGGAAACCAACAATTGGTGCGAAGAACTTAGAAAAGATTATTTTTCATACCGATGCATGCCAGGGGCTCTATCAGTCACTTGTGCCACAAGGACTCGGGGCGGATCTCATGAGTTTTGACTCGGGCAAGATGTACGGTCCCAGGGGCATAGGGGCACTCTACATACGAAAGGGGGTGACCATAGCCCCAGTGCTTCGCGGAGGTAGCCAGGAGGGCGGACTGCGTCCTGGGACCGAACCTGTGGCACTGTGCGCTGGGTTTGCGGCTGCCTTCAAAGAGTCATCAGAAATGCGAGAGAGCGAAGCACAGAGATTGGGAGAGGTTCGCGAGAACTTATTAGAGGAGCTTCAAGCAAATATTCAAGACATCGTATTGAATGGGAGCGGGAAGAAACAATCGCCGCATATTTTAAACATTTCAATACCAGAGATAGACGCTGAGTACGTGGCTATGTATTTAGACCAGCGAGGACTAGCACTTTCAACAAAAAGTGCTTGCCTTGAGCGAGCGGATGCGAGCGAATCACATGTAGTTAAGTCGCTTGGAGGGGAGAGTTGGCGCGCAAAAAATACTTTAAGATTATCATTTGGGCGCGACACCGACGGGAGGGACGTGTCTAGGATAGCAGGGAAAGTGAAAGAAGCAGTAGATACGTACGGAGGTTTTAATTGACAAGCAACAATTTCGATAAAACCGGTTAGCGAAAGATTTATAGAACCGTGGTTTTGTTGACACACGCGTAAAGTAATTGTATCGTGCGAATACCGCAGAAACTCCTTTGGATAAAGGAGTGTGTGCGATAGTATATATGGTGATGGACCTGGAGCATCTCAACAAATCACAAATCGTACTGCTCACGATGTTAGTTTCGTTCGTTACGTCAATTGCCACAGGTATTGTCACCGTGTCTCTCATTGAAGAAGCGCCAACTGATGTAACGCGCGTAGTGCAACGTGTCGTGGAGCGGACGGTTGAGCAGGTGGCACCCGCAGAGCAGCAGGCTACCGTCATCACCAGAGAGAGAACGGTTATCATTAAGGAAGCCGATCTGATTGCCGCAGCTATTGCCGAAAATAAACCGAGAATTGTGAGCATAATTGATGCAGGTTCAGGATCATTTGTGTCACTTGGCGTGTTTATAGATGACAAGGGGACACTCGCTACCGATGCATGGGCCCTTGACGAAGAGGGAAGTTATGGAATAGACGTCGGTGCAGAAGAGTTAATTCCGGCGACTATTACGTATTCCGGAGGAGCCCGAGGGGTCGCACTGTTGCAAACAGAAAGCGATTCTGGCGTTGAACCCATCAAGCCTTCTGAAGTAGCATTACAATTGGGACAAACACTTGTAGCATTTGTGGGAGGAGGGAGCATCACCCAGGGAATTGCAACTGAGCTTGGTGAGAGTGGGTACATTGGTACAAGCATAAGCGGTGCCAAAGTTGCACCCGGTGCGCCTCTTATTAATGTCGACGGGAAAGTGGTTGGAATAAGTACGGGTGCTTCGCGCGCAGTGGGTTCAGGTTCGTTTGCGCCAATACGAGCTGCATATGCTGCGGCGAACCCGGTCGAGGGAGAGGAGGCCTCCAAAGAAGAAGAGGGAACGACCGCGACTACCACGAAAGGATCGACTCAGTAAGAGTTGCATTCAACTCACGTTATCTAATACTATAAAGTTATGCCATTTCAGAATTTCACAACGAAAGCCAAAGAAACGGTGCACAGAGCGCACCAGCTTGCCATTGAACGTGGACAATCACACGTGAGCCCTCTCCACCTGCTCGCAGCGCTCTTACTGCAAGACGAGAGCATGACACTCTCGATACTCGAGAGACTTGAGATTGATACCATTCACTTTGCAGATTCGATTATAGAAGCGCTTGACGGCAGCAGTACAGGTACGACGATATCGCCGTCGTTTCAGCTGTATCTGACACCGGAGCTGGCACAAATATTGCAAGATGGTTCTCCCCGAATAGCGGGAACATTTGGAGACCAATTTGTTTCCACCGAGCATCTTCTCCTTGCTATTCTTGATAATCCGGGTAATGCTGCCGAGCTACTCGCTCGGTTTCAAGTTAGTCGCGAGGAAGTTGTGCGCATTTACGAGGATGTTAAAGACGGGAAAATTACTGACATGGAGGCTCCTAAGCAAAATCGAGCGCTTGCCAAGTTTACCCGCAGTCTCACTGAGCTGGCGCGAGAGAATAAACTCGACCCCGTCATAGGGCGCGACCGAGAAATAACACGAGTTATTCAAATACTTTCGCGAAGGACAAAGAACAATCCAATTTTGATAGGAGAGGCTGGCGTGGGAAAAACCGCAATAGCAGAAGGCCTCGCACAGCGCATGGCAACAGGAGATGTGCCAGAGTCGCTCAAGGGGAAGGATTTGGTATCTCTTGATTTGGGCCTTCTCATCGCGGGCACGAAGTTTCGCGGGGAGTTCGAGGAGCGCCTCAAGGCAATTATGAAAGAAGTAGAGCGTGCCGAAGGCGACATTATTCTCTTTATAGACGAAATCCACACTATTGTTGGCGCGGGAGCTGCTGAAGGTTCAATGGATGCCTCTAACATGCTCAAGCCAGCCCTTGCTCGAGGCGAACTCAGGGTTATAGGAGCTACCACATTGAACGAATATCAGAAACACATCGAACGTGATCCGGCACTCACCAGACGTTTCCAACCTGTGCATGTGAACGAACCTTCGATTGAAGATGCAATAGCGATTATGCGCGGACTCAAAGAAAAATATGAGCTCTACCATGGCGTGCGCATTACAGACGACGCTATTGTTTCTTCTGTGCAGCTTTCGAGTCGTTATCTCACTGAGCGCTATTTGCCCGACAAAGCGGTTGATCTGATAGACGAAGCAGCTTCGGCATTGAGAATTTCTCTAGAGAATAAGCCTCCGAAACTTGAGGAGGCGCACCGAAAAATTATGCGTCTTGAAATAGAACTGGAAGCCCTCAAGAAAGATATCAAAGAAGGCGAAAAAGGGGCAAAAACCCGGGCGAAAGCGGTTGAAAAAGAAATTGCAGAACTCAAGGAGGGAACACATGAACTTGAAGTCAAGTGGAAAAACGAGAAGGAAACGCTAGTGGAGATTAAGACTATCAAACAGGAACTTGAGGCTATGCGACTCGAGGCGGATAGCGCTGAGTCTCTGGCTGATCTTGCGCATGCTGCCGAGATTCGCTATGGGCGAATTCCCGACTTGGAAAAAGAACTCAAGTCGAAATCATCTCGACTTAAAAAGTTGCAGAGTTCGCGCCGCGTACTTCGTGAAGAGATTACAGAAGAAGATATCGCCGATGTTGTTTCTCGTTGGACTGGGGTTCCGGTAACGCGCATGCTTGAAGAAGAAGTAAGCAAACTTGCCCGAATGGAAGACGCATTGCGATCTCGGATCGTGGGACAAGAAGAGGCGATACAAAAGGTCGCGGACGCCGTGAAGCGGTCGCGTGTGGGTATTGCTGACCCGAATCGCCCAATCGGCTCGTTCCTCTTTTTGGGACCAACCGGAGTAGGAAAGACCGAGCTTACCAAGGCACTAGCCGAATTTATGTTTGATGACGAAAATGCCCTTATTCGTGTTGATATGTCTGAGTTTATGGAAAAGCACTCGGTTTCAAAAATGATTGGTTCTCCTCCAGGATATGTGGGTCATGACGAAGGAGGGTCGTTAACTGAGCGTGTGCGCCATCGTCCATATTCGGTGCTGCTTTTCGACGAGATAGAGAAGGCACACCCCGAGGTGTTTAATGTGCTTCTACAGGTGCTGGATAATGGAAGATTGACCGATGCCAAAGGGCGCACTGTGAACTTCAAGAACGCCATCATCATTATGACCAGTAACCTCGGCGCTGAACACATCGACAAAATGAGTAAGCTTGGATTCACGGATGATAGGGGAGAAAAGGCCCAGTACGAACACAACAAGGAAAAGGTGATGCAAACATTACGCGGTTTTTTCCGTCCGGAATTCCTCAATCGCCTCGATGAAATTGTTCTTTTTGACATTCTCTCTGAAACGGCAATTAAAGAAATTGTGAAGATGCAGGTAGAGATAGTTGAGAAACGTCTCGCCGAAAAGAAGATAAAGCTGCAATTCACTCCGGCCGCACTCACGTATTTGGCTAAAAAGGGTTACAACCCACAGTATGGTGCACGGCCGCTCAAGCGGCTCATTCAAAGCAAGGTGTTGACACCGGTAGCCACCATGATGGTTTCGGAGGGAATGATGGAAGGTGGGGTGGTGAAAATCGGGGTGAAGGGAGAGGAGTTCACATTTGACGTAAAGAGAAAGAACGCAGCTAAAAAGCGAGGTCGAAAGCGGGTAACCACGCGCGGTCGTCGCAAGGCGGTAGCCGCAGCTTAGAATCGAAACAAGGCGACGACCCACAAAGGTAATCGTGGAGCCCATACACCCGGGAGGCTTGTAAGTGACAGGCTGAAGTTTATCACCTCGCTTGTTTTAATCGGGGGAGTTGCGGCGTGTCATCGGCACATTCTCATTTCCAATTGAGTAGAATGGGTAGAAGGCGATCATAAATGTCTTCAAATCGGGAACGTAATCTGATAGACTCCTAACACTGCGTCGGTGGCGGAGTGGTCAAACGCACGAGGCTGTAAACCTCGCGGCATTGCCTACGGGGGTTCGAATCCCTCCCGGCGCACAAACGATAAACACGGGTCTTGCACCCGTGATTTTTCGTTTGTGTCTTGTTCGAGCGGAGTCGAACAAGGACACATTTTCTACCCACAGTCACTCTGAATAAGGACGCGCTGGAATGCTACGATTGGAGTATGCAAAGAGCAATAACTTTTTTGTTTGTGGGGCTTCTGGCTCTTGCGCCGGTGGTCGGTTTTGCTCAAATAGTGCAATGTAACGGGCCTGATTGTGACTGGGGGGCCCTTATAACTCTAGGGCAGAACATACTCAATTTTATGGTAACGCTCTCCGTGTTCGTTGCGGCAGTGATGTTCGCCTATGCTGGTTGGCTTTTCTTTTCCGATACAGGCAATGCGAGTAATGTAGAAAAGGGAAAAAAGGTATTCGGAGCCGTCGTCATAGGACTTATTATTGTACTTATTGCGTGGCTGGTGGTAGATACTATTCTCGACACCCTCACTGGCAGAGGCTTAGACGAGCGCGCTGCACAACAAGTAGACGATATTGGAAGATGAGGTGATCCTCTCTTTCTCGTAGCTTTGTTGACACTGCGTAAACCATTGGGTAATGTAACCCCATCATGAGTCAAGACAAATTAAAAAAACTCGCGTGCACAGATTGTGGGCGAATCAACTACTGGACGTCGCGACGTATAAAGGGGGAACAGATTGAGAAGCTTGAATTGGACAAGTACTGTAAGTGGTGCCGCGGTAAGAAGACTCACAAGGAGCTCAAGAAATAGACGGTCATTTTTGCTATAGTAGGGGAGCTCCATTACGGAGCTTTTTTACGATTGGGGCGATTAGTTAAGTGGTATAACTTCGGTCTCCAAAACCGACGTCGGGGGTTCGATTCCCTCATCGCCCGCACATGAGAATTTGTATTTGGGGAGACAGTATAGCCAACGGGTACAACGATTTCGAAAAGGGAGGTTGGGTCGAGCGACTAAACCTTCGTTTTTGGAACACCCTAGAGTACAAAGGCCCTAATGTGATGAATTTAGGAATCAGCGGGGATACTAGCGCGGATATGGTCATAGTCGGCTTGACCCCAGTAATCGATAGCATGCTGCAGCCTTTTCCTTGGAGCGATTCAGGAAAATGTTACGCCACAAAATATGTAAAGGAATATAATGGCGCTCTCGAATCATTGGCAACGAAGGTCGGAGTTGATTACATAAGTCTTTTTGATGAGGTTAAGGAAACCGAGTTGCCTGATGGTTTACACCCTGACGAAAAAGCACACGAACGCATCGCAGAGAAAGTGCATGCAGCGCTACTTCAAAAACTCCCGAACTAGCTCTTGGGCATCGTTGAGCTTACCACCGTCAAACCAATTAATTTCTGTATTTCGCTTAAACCATGTGCGTTGGCGTTTTGCGTAGCGCCAGTCATCACGATTGATGAGTTCAATGAGCTCCTCTTTTGAGATCTTGTCACGCAGATAATCCGCCAAGTGTTTGTACTCAAGGCCCAGCTCCTCCATGCGCTCCCAGGAGAGCCCGTCCTGGAGTAGTTGCTGAGCCTCTTCTATCATTCCACCTTCAATTCGCTGGGTTGTGCGTGTGCGAATACGCTCTTTCGAAGTGTTGTCGTCCCAGCGGACCCCAATCCAAAGTGCGTCGAAGGGCTCGTTCTCGACAGTCTCTCGATGGTGTTCAGGGGCGGTGAGTGCAACTTCTACAGCTCGTACTATGCGCCGCTTAAGGTTTTTCTCTCCCTTGCGCTCGAGGTCTCCTGCGCGGTCGGGGTCGATGTCTCTGAGTTGCTCAAAGAGGTCTTCGACTGAGCCTTTTTCCAGTTCAAGGCGCAGATTTTCGTTCGGAGGGACGGTGGCAAGCAACCTTGGGTTCAGGAGTGCGTCTATATAGAACCCCGTGCCACCTGCGATGATCGGAAGTTTTCCACGAGCAATGATGTCGTCTAGCACTTTCCGTCCGTCTCTAGCAAAATCGGCGGCAGTGTAGCGCTCAGTAGGGTCCGCGACATCAATAAGGTGATGGGGAACACCATCCATCTCCTCTTGTGTTATCTTTCCCGTGGCTACATCAAGGCCTTTGTATACTTGTCGTGAATCAGCGGAAATTATCTCACCGTTGAATTTTTTGGCAAGTTCTATGGCAAGGCCGCTTTTTCCTGAAGCGTTCGTACCAACTATCACAACTACCTTATTCATATTGCCCATAATGCTGTATTTCGACCCAGGTGCCAAGCCTGTGTATTGTCACTCAGAGGGCCGCACAAGCGCGGTATAATACGTCGCATGAGTACCTTGGAGGGGAAGATAGGCAGGGTCATAAGATCGCTGTATAAGAAAACCCATTTTTCTCAGGACTTGCTTGAACTGTATGCGAGCAGGACTCTTATGCGTATCTCACTTGGTGCGCTTGGGGTCTTTTTGCCAATTTTCTTCTTTAAAGAATATGGCTACGATTTACAACTAGTTATTGCCATCTATATTTCCATCTTCGGATTATATCTGCTCCTAACACCCATTAGCGCCCGGCTACTCAATGTGCTTGGTACGCGCCGAATGATCATGATGGGGGTCGTCTTCGTTATTTTGGCAATTGGCTCGCTCTACTATTTCCCGGAGATTCCGATCTACGCAACGATTGCATATGTACTGTTTACTGCAATTTATCGGGCACTATATTGGGTCCCGTACCATGTCGATTTTGCTAACGCTCTTGATGAACACATGCGTGGGCGACAGTTGGCCATACTGCGCAACATCGCCAGTGTGATACTTATAGCGGTGCCAACAATTGGTGGAGTCATCATTACTTCAGCTGGTTTTTCTGCGCTGTTCTTGTTCTCCGTTCTAGTAATGCTTGTAGCCCTGGCACCCCTGTGGTTTATGAAAAATACATACGAACGCTACAGCTGGGGCTACGTCGATACGTTTATGCACCTCTTTGCTCGTGGTAATCGGCCAATACTGTTGGCACATGCAGCAAACGGCGCACAGGGGGTCGTGGTGACTATCTTTTGGCCGATCTACGTATTTACACTTCTTGATGAAAGATTTACAGTCTTGGGCATTATAGCGTCACTTACTGTGTTGGCAGTTATTGCCTTGCGCTCGTTCGTGGGAAAGATGTTTGATAAGTGGAGTCAAAAAAAAGTATTGGTAGTTGGAGTAGTTATGGCAACAACGGGGTGGGTGTCGAAGCTATTCGTGCAGACCCCACTCGAGATCTTCGTTGCAGACAGCTACCACAACTTCGGTCGCACTGTGAATTCGCTTTCGTTCGACGCCACAACATATGAGCAATCTGCGGACAATGGGCGCTATGTGGACGAATACACGGCACTCAAGGAAATGGCGCTGGGAGTCGGCCGACTCGTTATGCTCCTCCTTTTGGCGGCCATTGTTGCAACCTTTAGCTTGAAAGTCGCGTTTGCGCTAGCTGCAGTAGTTGCTCTCTTTATGCTGGTACTAAACACGAAGGTGAAGGTGCAATAACAACTAGGAAAGTTTCGTGCTCACGATCTCTTTTACGAGCGCCCCATCGGCATTGCCCAGGAGTTCTTTCATCACGATGCCAACGACGATTCCCGTTTTGCTCGGACCATCGTCTCCAATGCTAGCGAGGGCTTTATCCACCGCAGCTTCAATCTCTTCACGAGAGGCCTGAGCCGGGAGGTACGCCTCCAAAATTGTTAACTCCTCTTTCTCTTTGTCCGCCAAGTCGCTCCTTCCACCTTTCTCGAATTGCTCTATAGAGTCCTTTCGCTGCTTTACAGCCCTTCTTATGACCGTTAGCACAGAGTCATCTTCAAGAACTTCGTCTGGTTTACGTTTAAGTGTCACGAGTTCATTGGTGCATGCACTCAAAAGACCGCGTAGTGTGGTTAAGCGCACCTCTTCGCGCGCCTTGAGCGCTGCTTTCATATCTCCTTTTAGCTGTGCATGTAACATATGTGTATTGTAGCACTTTAGCACCCACTCCTAACTGGTACAATCTACACATATGCTATCTAGTACCAACTGGCACAGTTTTGCCGCAGACAAGGTCATTGCTACTCTTGGTACCAATAGAGAGACTGGGCTCACACAGCAACAGATCGAAAAGTTGCAGAGACGGTACGGACCAAATGAGATCCCCCGCAAGGGAGGCTTTTACTTCATCGGATCGGTCATTAAACAGATCAGAAGTCCATTATCTCTTGTGCTTATTGTGGCGGGGATTACTACCATCTTTTTAGGAGAATACCTCGATGCCACGGTTATTTTTATAGCACTGGCAATAAATGTTGCCGTGGGAGTGCTGCAAGAAGGCAAAGCTGCGCGTGTATTTGAAGTTCTTGAACAGTCACAAGAGAAGGAAGCGACAGTAATACGTGACGGGAAACAAGTAATTGTACCTGCGTCAACCCTTACTCCTGGTGACATATTGGTGCTGCAGGGCGGAACCGCTGTGCCGGCGGACGCAAGATTACTTGAGGCGAACAACCTAGCCATCAACGAATCTTCGCTGACGGGGGAATGGTTGCCGGTCGAGAAGATGGCACAACCACTGGGGCGAGCGTTGCCGCCGACCGAGCAAAAGAATATGGTATGGATGGGCACTTTGGTTTCTGAAGGGAGCGGCATTGGAGTTGTGGTGGCAACAGGAGAACATGCTCGTCTAGGGCAGATAGCTAAAAGCACGTATGAAACTGCAGACTCGCTCACGCCGCTGCAAAAAAGCATTCGCAGAATCGCCCGATTTCTTATGGGGGTTATAGGGGTGGCTCTTGTAATAATTTTTATACTTGGAGTTTTGCGTGGAGAACCGCTAACCTCGATGTTATTGCTGGCAATTGCCGTGGCAGTCGCAGCGATGCCGGAGGGGCTTCCGGCTGCCGTGACGGTGGTGCTTGCCATTGGAATGGAAGCTGTTCTACGAAAGGGGGGGTTGGTAAAAAATTTGCTTGCGGCTGAAACTCTTGGTTCCACCACAGTGATTCTCACCGATAAGACAGGAACGCTTACACAAGGACGAATGTTGGTAAGCGGCCTCTATACAGCGCAAGGGCATGAGAACAACGACACTTCAACAACAGCGGACAATAAGGAGTTGCTCAAAATGGCCGTACTGGCCTCAGATGCATTCGTCGAAGAAGATCCAGAAAAAGCGGGACACCTAATGGTACACGGAAGGCCGATCGAGAAAGCAATTACGGAGGCGGGTCTTGAGGCCGGACTTTCGCAGCATGATCTGTTTGCGAACGGAAATAACCGCATAGATTTCGTGCAATTTGAATCGTCGCGACGCTATGCGATTTCACTCAACGAATGTCCGCAAAAGGGAAATCGAATGTATCTATCTGGTTCTCCAGAGCATCTACTTGAGCGCTCAAGCAACTACTTTGTAAATGGGCGGGAGAAAAAACTAGATGAAAAGACCAGAGGAATGTTCAAGGAGACACAGGCTCGCATCTCTGCAGAAGGGATGCGCTTTACCGCTGTGGCTTACGTAAAAACGGATGGAGATGTTGTGTCAGATGACGTTAAGCAGCCAGGAAAGGAGCAGAAGTTTGTTTTCGCAGGACTGGTGTCATTCGCCGATGCGGTCCGTCAGGATGTTCCGGAAGCGATTCGCGAAGCCAAGGGGGCCGGGGCCCGCGTCATCATGGCCACCGGTGATTATCCAGAAACCGCACGTGCAATAGCTAGGGAAGTAGACATCGATAAAAGAGAAGGAGCCCCAGTACTAACCGGAGCAGAAATAGCCCAGATGGGCGACAAAGAACTGCTCAAGGCGTTAAGGACGTACAGGATCATCGCACGGGTACTTCCTGAGCAGAAGCTGCGTGTTGCCCGCATGCTAAAAAATAATGGAGAGGTGGTCGCAATGACGGGAGACGGCGTTAACGATGCGCCCGCACTAGTATCAGCCGATATCGGTGTAGCGGTTGGAAGTGGCACAGACGTTGCCAAAGCTGCGGCTGACTTGATCCTGATCGGTAATAGTTTTTCAGTTATAACGGCAGCGATAGCAGAGGGGCGTCGCATTATTTCAAATTTGCGTAAAATAGTCACCTACTTACTCTCGACTAGCTTTAGCGAGATAGTGGTAATCGGAGGGGCGCTTGCCGTTGGTGCACCTCTGCCGTTGCTTCCGACCCAAATCCTGTGGGCCAACATAGTCGGCGAGGGGTTCATGAGCTTTCCGTTTGCATTTGAACCACAGGAAAAAGATGTGATGAAGCACAAGCCGGAGCGTCGTGGTGTACGCAGTATCCTCACGAAACAAGTGCGCTGGCTTATTTTCATCGTGAGTACTATTACCGGAGTTTTGCTGCTTGGTTTGTTCTTCCTGTTGCTTTGGGGTGGAGTCCCGATTGAGAAGATACGCACGCTCATGTTTGTCGCGCTCTCAATCTATTCAATATTCTTCGCATTCTCATTCAAAGATTTTTCGCGACCGATTTGGCGAATATCACTGCTTTCGAATAAGTTTCTGCTCGCAGCACTGGTGGCAAGCCTCGCGCTGCTTTTCGTGGCGGTATCTTTCGAACCGCTGCGGAAACTGCTCTCTCTTACTTACATCTCGGTCTTCGAGATGTCCGTACTTGCCGTGCTTGGTATCTTGAACCTGATGGCAGTAGAGTTTGCCAAAATGGTGTTCAACAAGCGCATTGCACAGACTGCTTAGGCAATTTGGTATACTACCGCCATGACGACAGTAACCGTATTTTTGGGGATTCTCATAATTGTAATAGTTGCGCTGTTGGTGGCGATTTTGTACGTCATACGCCTGGTAAAAGGTGCTGGCAACGCAGCCGCGGAAAAAGGTTTTGATTTTCTACAGAAGGAGATTCAGAACTTGCGCACATCTTTTGATACAAAGATTGAGGGGAGTACGAAAGAGATCCATGCTTCGGTACGCCAGCAGTTGGGCGAATCAAACAAGATCGTACAAGACGTTACCGAGCGGTTAACGCAGCTGGGGGAGACTAACAAACAGGTGGTCTCCTTTGCAGAACAGCTACGACAACTCCAGGACGTACTCCAAAATCCAAAGCAACGGGGAGTTCTCGGCGAGTACTATTTAGAGACTGTGCTACAAAACGTGTTGCCACCAGGGAGCTATAAAATGCAGTATCTTTTCGAGAACGGAGAGATCGTTGACGCGGCGGTGTTGGTAAAGGACAAGGTAATTCCAATAGACTCTAAGTTCTCGCTCGAAAACTATAATCGTCTTCTTGAGAGAAACGACCCAAGCGAGAAGGCACGGCTTGAGAAACTCTTCAAAAATGACCTCAAACTACGTATCGATGAGACGAGTAAGTATGTGCGTCCGAGTGAAGGAACGACAGAGTTCGCGTTCATGTTCGTACCGTCAGAAGGTTTGTATTACGACATCCTTGTTGGCTCAGTGGGGACAGGAGTCTCGGCACGTGACCTGGTAGAGTATGCATTTAGCAAAAAGGTGATTATTGTCTCACCGACATCATTCTTAGCGTATCTTCAGACAGTCTTACAGGGACTTAAAGCGTTACAAATTGAAGAATCGGCCAAGGATATTCGCAAAAGGGTAGAGGAGTTAGGGCGACATATTAGCAAGTATGATGACTACTATAAGAAACTGGGCAGCTCGCTCTCGACCACAGTGAATCATTACAACGCAGGTTACAAGGAGCTAGGGAAGATAGACAAAGATGTGCTGCGCATTACCAGGAATTCTCCAGGTATTGAAACGGAAGAGGTCGACAGACCGGTAAAGGAAGAGTAGTTGATTTTCCTGTGAGAAGTAGTAGGATACGAATGTGTATCTTTGTCAAATTTGACTAATCTGACCCATGGGAACAACTGGGGGTAACGGAAATGACCATCGCAGAAGTAGTAACGAGAGACACAACAGAAGATGCATATGAGCACCTGGCAGACGTCGTGGTAACTCCCGAACGCGTTCATGCATTTGCCGAAGCGACGAGGGACTTTAACCCCATTCACTTCGACAATGAAGTCGCGCGGAAGTTTAACCTTGACGGCGTCATTGCTCACGGCGGTCTCATCACCGGCATCGTATCGCAGGTGATGTTCGAGAGATTCGGTGATGGAGTTATGCCACGCCGAATTGGCGAAACAAAATTTCTCCTGCCTGTTTACACTGGCAGCAGGATCTCGATCTTCTCTCGGGTAACGAGGGAGCGTTGCAATGTGAAAATGGTGGACGTGGAAGTCCGTGCGGACGGAAACGTTGTCCTTGTGCTCAAGGACATCATGCTCCTGGTGCCCTGAGAGGAAGAGGTGTTGGAGAAGTATCGGTTTTTAGGGCCCTGGATTACCTCCTGGGCCCTTGATTTTTGCCTGTTTTACGGTAGTATTTTGCGATTATGGCTGAAAAGAAAGCAGCAAAAAAGGCAGCTAAGAAAGCTCCGGCCAAGAAAGTGCCTGCTAAAAAAGCAGCGCCAAAGAAAGCTGTAGTTAAGAAGGCTGCACCAAAGAAAACTGACACCAAAAAGTCAGGAACTTTTGCTGTAATCGCCACAGGAGGAAAGCAGTACGTGGTACACGAGGGAGACTTTCTAAATGTTGAGAAAATCGCAGGCGACCATGGCCATAAAGAAGGGGCGAAAATTGAATTTTCTGAAGTGTTGTTGGTGGATGACGGAAAAAGCACCAAAGTAGGAGAGCCAACGATTTCAGGAGCAAAGGTTGTAGCTGAATTTGTAGAAGAAGGGCGTGATAAGAAGGTAGAGGTCATTCGATTCCGTTCGAAGAGCCGCTATTTCAAGAATCGCGGACATCGACAACCATATACTCGCATTAAGGTAACCAAGATTGGATAAAAAATCGCGCTCAGGCGCGATTTTTTAGTGCATGCTCGAGAGTGCGCGTGTCAGCGTACTCCAATTCCGAGCCGGTCGAGAGGCCGCGGCCAAGAACCGTAACTTTTGCGTTCTTTATGCTCGTGCCTTCCTCTAGTTTCAAAGCGAGATGCTCGGTTGTGTACTCGCCATCTGGTGTAGCAGAGAGGGCGAGGATGATTTCCTCGAGCTCATCCCCGTGCTTCTTTAGGTAGCTGGCAAGCTCTTTCTCTCTGATAAAGCTTTTCTTCCCAGTTAGCGACAGGGTATCACCAAGTACAAAATATTGGCCACTGTAGGCACCGCTTTTCTCCATTTGTTCAACATCGGTGTCTTTCTCTACGATCATGAGTTCGGACTTTGAGCGACCGGAATTAGCGCAGATGTCGCATATAGGTTCTTTTGCCTGGAGCTGCGCATATCGCAAGCAAAGTGAGCACTGGCGTATATTTGCAGCAATGTCCTGGATCGCACGTGTTAGAGTGTTTCGGTATCCCGCATCTTGGCGCAACAAGAAGAACACGAAACGTCGAGCTTGGCGGGGGCCGATTCCAGGAAAGCGAGTGAATAGCTCAGTTAGTTTATCGACTTCCGACATATTTAAAACTCGGCTTCGTCAGCACTCGTTGCCGTTTCGGCATAGTCACCAAAATCGCTTTTTTCAACTGAGAGGAACGTTGCTTTTTCGTCATCAAAGAACAGCTCGACGCGACCTACGGGGCCATTGCGATGTTTCTCAACCATGATGTCGGCAATGTTGGGGCGGTCAGAGTCCTCCTTTATCTTATCTTCACGGTGAATGAACATAACTACGTCGGCGTCTTGTTCGATAGAGCCGGAGTCGCGAAGGTCTGAAAGACGGGGATGGTCGCGCCGCTGTTCAACCGCGCGGGAAAGCTGGGAGAGAGCGAGAACGGGAACGTCTAACTCGCGAGCCATTCCCTTGAGGGAGCGCGAAATCTCGGTGACCTGTTGCACCATTGAATCACTTTGCCGAGTTACCCCGGGAACAATGAGTTGCAAGTAATCTACGATTACGAGAGACAAACCTTTTTCGGCCTTGAGCCTGCGGGCAATTGAGCGCATCTGTAGCACGGTGCGCTCCGCTTTGTCGTCTATATAGATTGGAGCTGAAGATAGCCGGTCCATGCCGTTTCGAAGCCGCTCATATTCGTTATCTGAGGACAATTTTCCAGTACGAAGTCGCCACGAATTTACTTTGGCTTCAGCAGCGAGCATGCGATCGGTGAGCTGCTGCGATGACATTTCAAGAGAAAAGATACCAACAGCGTTGTCGTGATGGATGGCGGTTTGCCGGGCAATATCAAGCGCAAGCGAAGTCTTGCCCATTGAAGGACGGGCGGCAAGAATGATAAGGTCGGACTTTTGAAAGCCCGCAAGCAGATTATCGAGCTCGCGGAACCCTGTATGGATACCACGCAGTTCGTCTTTATTTTCCTGCAGGGACTCGAGACGTTTCCATGCGTCTTTGAGCTCATCACCAATGGAGACAAATTTCTGAAGTGTTGAAGTATTGGCAATTTGAAATATGGTTGACTGAGCCTCATCGAGTAGCTTGTCTACCTCTCCATCTTCTTGATAACCAAGTTCACCTATGTGCTCAGCGGCTTCAATAAGATCGCGATGGATCTGCTTTGCCTTTACTACTTGTGCATAATGTACAGCATTGGTTGCTGCTGGAGCCGCATTGGCCAGCTCGGATAGATATCCGCGGCCGCCAACTTGATCCAATTTTTTCCGTGACTCGAGTTTTCCTGAAAGTGTGACCAGGTCGATCGGCTCTCCCTTGTTGAAGAGGGCGAGCATAGTCTCAAATATATCCCCGTGCTTTGCAGCGTAGAATGAGTCGGATACTACCATGTCCGCAATGTCATACATGGCATTGGGCTTGAGCATAATTGCTCCTAAAAGCGCGCGCTCAGCGTCGAGGTCCTGCGGTGGTACACGAGTCTCGGTCATAAGGAGATTCTACCACGATGCATCTATTGACCCAGAAACAGGTTTGTGTGGGTATGTGGGGCCCGTGGGGATAGCGCCCGGGTCTTATTTCGAGAGCTGTGGCCCCTTGTCGGTATCCTCAATGGTGTAGCCTTCTTTCTTTATTTTCTGGCGCAATTCATCGGAGCGCTCAAAGTCTTTTTGCTCGCGAGCCTTTTCTCTCTCTTCAACAAGTTTTTGGATGTTCTCAGGGGCGTCAGATATAGATAGCTTTTGACCGCCTCCCTTCAGAAGCTCAGCTAGCCGATCTTTCGACTCATTCAAGCCTAGACCCAGCACCGAGTCGAATAAAAGAAGTGTTGCTCGTTTGTCTTCTGGGGTGACATCCTCATCCTTCACTAGCTCCCACACCAAAGCCACTGCCTTGGGCGTATTAAGGTCGTCATTGATAAGCGCGGTAAATTTCTCCTGGTATTGGGTATCTACCAATCCGTCATCGACATTTAGTTCGTCTACAAAGTATCTATGCAACTTCTTCAAAGCTGCATGAGCACCCTCCAGTGCGTCCCAAGTAAAGTTTGCTGGAGTTGAATAGTGGGAGGTAAGAAGCCAGTAACGATACGATAGGGGAGAAAACCCACGATCACTGATTTGTCGTAGGTACACTGTATTTCCAAGTGACTTTGAAATCTTGCGTCCTTCCACTTGTATATGTGCACGGTGCAGCCAAAAACGCGAAAATGGCTTCTTGCCGGTGGCAGCTTCAGACTGTGCGATCTCGTTATTGTGGTGGACTCCTATATGTTCGATTCCGCCAGTATGTATGTCGATTTGCCGACCCAAGAGCGCAAAGATCATCCCACTACATTCAATGTGCCAGCCTGGAAATCCCTTGCCCCAGGGAGAGTCCCAGCCAAGATCAGGGTTCTTCTTCCATAGAACGAAGTCGCGAGGGTCTCGCTTATCTGGGTTCGCCTCTACACGAGCTCCCGTTTCCTGTTCGGACTCTGATTGTCCGCCTAGCTCGCCGTACGTGGGGAATTGCTGCGTGTCGAAGTAGACTCCATCTTCGAGTTCATATGCATAGTCTTTTTCCACGAGTGTTTGGATGAGCACTACCTGTGGTTCGATGTAATCACTTGCTCTAGGGAACTGAGTGTCTGTGGAGTTGACGTTCAGCGCCTTAATGTCTTCCAAAAATGAGGCGATGTACGTGTCGGCTAAGGACCGCATATTCTCAAGGGTTGGCTCGAGACCTTCACGCTTTAAGCCTACTGCCATTTTGTCTTCACCTTCGTCCGCGTCTGATGTTAGGTGACCAAAGTCTGTGAAGTTCATCACCTGCTTCACGGAGTAGCCATTATACTCAAGAGTACGACGTAAAATATCCGCAAACACAGCTGCTGATAGATTACCAATGTGCTGGTGGTCGTACACTGTCGGCCCACAGTTGTACATTTTTACCTCGCCTATGCGCAGCGGAACAAACGCCTCTTTTTTCCTCGATAGTGTATTCGTCAAATACAGCGGATTCTTGTCCATACGGGCTTAGGGTAGCATGTTCTGCCACTTTAGAGCCAATGCTTGTGCCGAAAGTAATAAAACATCCCGAATGTTGCTATAAACATGATGCCGATAATTATCCAAAAGTCATTATCTCGGCCGACAATAGGAAGTATTTTAGTATTCATTCCAAATACTGAAGAAATGAGCATTAATGGGAAGGTAACAAAAGCCATAATCGTGAGAGTCTTCATAACCTCATTTTGCTTAGTTGAGAGTAGAGAGTTATTGGTTTCGCGCAGCTCGGATAGTGTTTGCCAAATACTCGTTATGTGCTTGCGTGATCGGTAGTACATGCTTTCAATTGCTCGGACACGGGACACGTACTCTGTGCCGGTAAATTCAGCCGTTAACGCAACCAGGGAACTCAGAACATCCTGATGAGGGTCCAGCGCTTGCTTTAGATTGAGAATATCTCGGCCAGCTCGTGAAAGGGATACCACCATTTCCTTCTCTTGCCCGTTGAAAATCGCAGCCTCGATACTTTCTAGAGTTTCTCTGACCTCATCAATCTCGACGTCGACTGTCCGGTAGAGGCGCTTGGCAAGCAGAAGAAATATATCGAACGAGTTGTCGGGGAAATGATTCTCAGCAAGCGCTGCGTTTACCTCAAATACCTTTCGGAATTCAACAAACGAGGCGAGTTCCTCATAGCGTGTCGTGACAATAAAGTTCTTGCCAATAATGAAGTCAACTTCCTGCTCGGGCACTACAGCAGTTGCCTTGTTTTTTCGAAGTGTGGGGAAGTGCAAAACCAGGTAAAGGTAATCACCGTATCGTTCTGTATGGGGCCGAAGTGTAGGTGACAGAAGTTCGTCCGCGACCATCGTATCAATACCAAATTCTTCCACGATACTGCGTATTTCATCGACGGTTGGAGATTCGAGGTCGACCCAGACGAGGTCCTTATACTCATGCCTATGCAACATACTTTTAAGTATACCCCCACACTCGTTTTTCTAAACGGCAAAGCCGTGCACAACGTGCATATAGAAGAGCGGGCGGGGGTATACTGCACAAGCTAAATTTGTAACTTAGTAATGTCGTACATAACCAACGTGTAGTTTGAAACGACACGCACCCGTGGCATAATAGCGCAATGAAGGATACGTCCACGCGTTTTATTTTGGGCGCCGCCTTGATTATTGTGGCATTTGCTGGAGGTGTCTTGGTTGGTGGGAAAGGAATTTTTGCCGAACAGCTCAACCGGTACGGTCTTTCAGCCTTTGCAGCCGGTTCAATATCTGGTACACAACCAGAGGGGGTTGACTTTCAACCCGTCTGGAAGGCGTGGAATATACTTGACAAGCGGTTTATAGATGCGTACACCACGAGCACACCTGGAACCGCGACGCTAACTCAGGATGAAGTGGATTCAAGCCAAAAACGGGTATGGGGAATGATAGCTGGGCTCGTTGACTCGATGGGTGACCCATACACCGTGTTTCTTCCCCCCACTGAAGCGGAGATTTTTCAAGACGACATAAACGGGAGCTTTGAAGGGGTGGGGATGGAAATATCCATACGAGATCGAGTACTCACAGTGGTATCACCGCTTAAAGATACTCCTGCCTTCAACGCAGGTGTCAAAAGTGGTGACCAAATTGTAGGAATTGATGGCAAAAGTACCAAGGACATAAATATTAATACTGCAGTAAAACTAATTCGTGGGCCGAAAGGGTCAGATGTTACCTTCACAATAATTCGCGGCGGGGAAAGTGAAGCGCTCGAGATAGTAGTGACACGAGACACAATACAAATCCCAACAATAGAAACCCAGCGAAGAGCTGACGGTATATTTATCATTGAGCTATCAAACTTTTCGGCAAAATCCCCGGATCTTTTCCGTCGTGCTCTTGAGGAGTTTGCTGCGACAAATTACAACAAGTTAATAATTGATTTGCGCGGCAACCCAGGAGGCTTCCTGGAAGCTGCGGTTGATATGGCGAGCTGGTTTTTGCCAAGTGGAAAGGTGGTCGTAACGGAAGATTATGCTGGCAATGGAGAAAATCGAATACACCGAAGTCGCGGATACAGCCTGCTTGATAACGATGTGCAATTGGTAATCCTAATTGACCGAGGTACCGCAAGTGCATCGGAAATTCTTGCGGGAGCTTTACGCGAGTATGGAGTTGCAACCCTGGTGGGAACACGGACGTTTGGCAAGGGTTCCGTGCAAGAACTCGTGAACCTCACTCCCGATACCTCTCTGAAGGTTACAGTGGCCCGTTGGTTGCTCGCGGGTGAAGTATTTATATCTCGCGAAGGAATTGAGCCAGATATTCTAGTCGAAGCTACAGAAGAGGAATCGATAGGAGAAGATCGTGACCTCGTTCTTGAGGCAGCAGTGCAATTCTTGCAGAAACGCTAATCCTGCGTACTATATGGAGACATTAGGAGTGGATTCGTAATCTTTATGAAAATAATTCTGAAGAAAGACATAGCAGGGTTGGGGCTCAAAAGCGAGGTGAAAGAGGTGGCAAACGGATATGCACAAAATTTCCTCATCGGCCGTGGCTTCGCCGAGATGGCCACACCGGCGAAGGTAAAACATGCCGAAAAGCAGGCAGCTAAACGGGCTGCGGAAGCTGAAGCCGCTAAAGCCACGCTTGAAAGCGCCTTGTCTAAACTAAAGGGGAAGGGACTTATAATACGGGCTACCGCCAACGAGAAAGACCATTTGTTTGAAGCAGTGAGTGCGGCGACGATTGCGGCGCATCTAAAAGACATTGTGGGGGTTGAAGTAGAGGCTTCATCCATTCATACAGAGTATCCAATAAAAGCACTGGGGGAACACATGGTCGCAGTTATCGTTGGGAAAGACAGCGTGCCAGTGAAGATCAAGATAGAAAGTACCTAGTTAATTACTTTCATAAAAATAAAACAGCGCCCGAGGGCGCTGTTTTATGCTAGATGATGTCCACTATCTTTTTTCGCACAGTATTTCCGTCAAAGCGTGTTTTCCGGGCTTCTCGAAACTTTACGACTCCCTCTTTAAGGGCAAACAAGGTGTGGTCCTTGCCGAGTCCTACATGCTTCCCGGGGAGAATTTTCGTCCCGCGTTGGCGCACGATAATAGACCCGGTCTGTGCATTTTGACCGTCTGCGAGTTTCGTTCCAAGGAATTTTGGATTTGAGTCACGTAGGTTTTTTGCCGACCCACCAGCTTTTCTATGTGCCATACTGAAATATAATGTAAAATGTTCGCAATGACGAACTGGGTTAGGAGTATACGCGAAAGGGCCCCCCAAATCAAGGAAAACATCATACCAGCCGGAAAGGAAGATAGTTTAATTATTTTTGCAATTATTCTCGTGGGCATTTCAGCTTTTGGTTTAGGAAGACTGTCGAGTTCAGTTGAAGAACGCCCTGCTGTTACGTTGGTTAGGTATAGCCAGACAGACCAAGTTCCCATGCGAATAGGAGGCAAACTTGTTGCCTCGCGCATGGGCAGCAAATATCACTACCCTTGGTGTTTTGGTGCCAGGACCATGAAGGAGGAAAATAAAATATGGTTTGATTCAGAAGACGAAGCAAGAAAAGCCGGCTACACCCCAGCGGGGAATTGCAAGGGATTGAGGTGATATACTACCACTATGTTGATTCTAGACGTAGAAGCATCGGGAACCGAATATGACAAGCATTCAATAATCAGTCTTGGAGCGCTTGACTTTAGGAACCCCACGAATAGGTTTTATGAAGAGTGCCGGATTTGGGATGGAGCACACATCATGGAGGGGGCACGTGAAGTACATGGTCTTAGTGACAAGGATATCACCGACACGAAGAAGCAAACAGAAGCTCAGCTCATTGAGAAATTTCTCGTGTGGGCCGAGATGTTGGAAGACAGAACTCTCGGTGGTCAGAATGTATCTTTTGACCGAGACTTTGTAAAAGCAGCAGTTGAACGCGCAGGGCTTAACTACTCATTTGCATACAGAACCGTCGATAGCCACTCACTTGCGTGGATGCATATGATACGTCGTGGTCTGGAGCCGCCAATCGACTCTGAGCATAAACGGAGCGCTCTTAATCTTGACTCCATACTTAATTACTGTGGTATCCCCGAGGAGCCAAAGCCTCACAATGCTCTCACAGGAGCGATTTCTCACGCCGAGGTGATTCATCGGCTACTATACGAGAAAAAGTTTCTGCCAGAATTCGAAAAATACAACATACCGTGGAAGTAGGCACGCGCCTACGCCGATGTCCTTGCAATTTGCTTTAGTTTCTCCTTTGTTCACCCATACTGTTTTGTGGACTGGCATACCAAGGGGGGAGTGGGGTATACTGCCACACATGGAGATACTCGCGATTCTTGCCCTTGTTATTGGTATTGCTGTTGCAATACTACGGCAAGTCAACCAGTATGAAAAAGGAGTCATGTTTACGATGGGACGCTTTACGGGCATCCGAGAAGCGGGATGGAGAATCGTTATCCCTGTGTTTCAACGCATGCAGAAAGTCGATATGCGGATTAAGGCAGTTGATGTGCCCCAGCAGCAAGCTATCACCAAGGATAACATAGCGGTAGGTGTGAATGCCGTAATTTACTACAAGGTCGCTAATGCGGATCATGCCATATTAAACGTAGAGGATTTTTTCTTCGCTATGAGTCAACTTGCTCAAACAACTATGAGAAACGTGGTCGGGGAAGTGGAGCTCGACGAGCTGCTCGCCGGACGTGACAAAATCTCGGAAAGGATTCGTTCAATTGTTGACGAGGCGAGCGACGAGTGGGGTATAAAGGTAGACAATGTTGAATTGAAGGACGTGATTCTTCCAGGAGATATGGAGCGCACAATAGCAAAACAAGCTGAAGCCGAACGAGAAAAACGTGCTGTTATTATTAAGGCAGAAGGAGAGGTAATGGCGGCAGAGAACATGGCAAAAGCCGCTGGCATCCTATCCCAATCATCCGGTGCTCTACACCTGCGCACCCTGCAGTCTTTGAATGATCTAAGCTCAGACCAGAGCAATACTGTGGTGTTCGCGGTTCCGATCGAAGTACTCCGGGCGCTGGAGCAGACAGGACGATAAATCTCTTCTTATCGTTGACGGAGAGCCGCTATCTTTGCCTGGAGCGACTCAACTACTGATAAAAGTTCCTGTATTTGCTGCATCAGGGATGCTTGCAAGGCTGGCGTGTCGGGACGAGCAGCAGCTGAGGAGTTTCCGCCGCATGCTTTGGCGATCTTCGCGCGAGTCTTTGGCCCAACGAGACCATATCCAGTAGTGTCTGGAGAACCAGCGCTAACTATCCCTTGTTCTGCTTGAAATCTTTGTACCGCGGCTTGTGTTAAAAACCCGAAATAACCCGTAGTAGCTTTATAGGCGTAATCACCTGTTGACGTTAGGTATGCTTGTAAACTACGGACGTCCTCGCCACTAGAGCCTAGCTCAAGGTTGCGTGACAAAGCAGGGCAAGGCATTGAGGGGGTGGGTTCAGGAGTTTGTGCTATGGGAGAAATAGGGAGGGGGGTGTCAGGGACAGTAACTTCCGTTGGGGTCGGAGGCTCCGAGGACCCCGGATCATCGGATTCAACAGGAAGTAGTGCTTTGTTGTATATGCGAATGTCATCCATGCTACCCTCGTACGCGGAATCAAATCCCGATTCAGCTCGGTTGATCAGGTCCTGGTTGTTCCCAAGATATATGTACGGGGAATCTCCCACGAGAGAGCCTCTTGGAGCCAGTGTATTTGTGGCTGGTATTTCTATATCGTCTACGTAAAATTTCGGATTTCTAAACGAAACACTATCCGAGTTTACCAGAGCAGCACTAACGGTCACTTTTGACCATGTGTTTAAAGGTACTGTTGCAGGCTCCGTATACCATGCCCCGATCTGCTCTTTGAAGCCAGATCGAAAGTACAGACCCCCCTGTTCATTTATGCCGAAGCTGTATCGATCAAGGTTAGAATTGCCGGCACGCATAATTATACCTGCGTACTGCGTAGGATAGATCCAGGCCTGTATTGTTACTTCAGAAAGATTTTGGATGCTGCTGGATATCAGATCAATCGCTATGCGATCGTCGACACCGTCAAAATAGGCAACCAGGTCACTTATATTTTTTCGAAATTCGATGTGGCGTGTGGCTCCATTTTCGAAGGTGCCTTGGTTGCCATTGAATGACAAGTCTTCAATGAGCTTTCCAGACGGCTCATTAAATTGCCAAAACCCAACCAGGGCGCCATCGTCGGGCAAGATTTGTGCCTTACTAGTGGAGAAGGGGAGCGCGACGAATAGAGCAGAGAAGGCAAACAGTGTAAAAAAGTATCGCATGGTTACTATATTATTATACATATTAAAAACAAAATAAACTCAATAGTTCGCTTTGCTCTACCTACTAGTAGTATACCCGAAATACACACCTGAAGTGCTTTCTAAAACTAAAGTGGGGGATTTTATCCTCGCTATGACGAACAGCAGCCCTATAGAAGATGTGCAGAGAAAGTATTGCTTGCATTCAGTTCTCGGGCATGCAATAGTGCATGCAGAGAAAGGAGGTTCTGCCATGAAACTCATAGTTACCGTCGTCGCGCTGCTTGCGGCTCTTGCCTTGGCGTTGCCATCGACGACAGCATTGTCGTCGTCCGGCAAAGACGACTGGGTACAGACCCGGTCGTTTGAGATGGGCATATACATGTGCGATACCCAGTTGAGTGTCGCGCGGTTCATAACTCTTGTTCATGAAGAGAACAAGAGTTATGAAGAGGCTCAGCAAGAGATGGGAGCCTCACCTAGTGGCCTTCCACATTGCTCTGGGCAAAAGTTCATCTACGTGTTTTTGCCCGTCCTCGCCCCCCCGGAAGGGGAGAGAGAGCAACCCATGACATGGGTAGGCTCCAGCTCCAGCACGCAATACCAAATTGCAAGGGCGTTGATCATTGCCGTTTGGTCGAGTGATGTGGGCGGTTATCTAGTGCTTGGAAAACCGTATGTTGCATACTTAGCAGTTAACATCAACGACAACACTCCCGATGGCCAAGAACTATGACGACTGACACAGGCCACGCCCCAAATTTGGGGCGTGGCAGTTTTTTAATTTGAAAGTCCGGGTGGAAAGGGGGTATTATCTAGAGTAGAAAATCAGTGCGTGACTCTCATCCATACGTGCAGAAGCAAAGCTTAGTAAAATACTATTACTATACTGTAAAGTCGCACAATATACCTTTTGCGACATATAATTAGCAACATATCCAAAATTGTAGCGCAAATATCGAAGGTATTGTGGTCTACTCCCCAAGGGTCGAAGGTCTTGAATAAATTAGTCACCTTGCGTTGATGTTGAACTGAATTGCACTCAGCATTTTTCAAGAATTTTGGACTCCAAGATTTTTCAGGTTTTCCATGCATCTTGTTCACTTTTTTGTCTAAGCAAAAAGCTGAGAGCTCCAATGTCAGGACGCGTCCTCGCCGCACTGGCTACAGAGAAAAACATGCAAAACAGTGACCCACTCTCCCCCTGGCATTAGTATCCTACTGAAAATATTGTGCGACATTAGTGGCGTGCAGTCCCAAAAATAAGCTTACTTACAGTCACTCTAGGAAATCGAGGGGATTGAGGTAACCCTCCCACGCGGAGACTGGTATGCTGGCGTCGGCACAATTGGTGCGGGTTTTAACGTCGCCGAGACGAACCACCTTGACTGCGTCGCTTGCGTACACTGTAAGGTGGAGATGCGGTCCCGTTGAGAATCCAGTGTTGCCGGAATATCCTATTACCTCCCCGGTGTTCACAGCTTCTCCGGGACTTACCCCGATGTCTGACAGATGTGCATAGAGTGTTGTCAGTCCATTCACATGTTCAATCAGAATCCATTTTCCATATGAGTAGCATCCCGGAAACGCGTCTGTATTACCCGTGGCCCTCACACTTCCCGCTAGGACAGCTTTAACTGGTGTTCCTATGGGTGTTCCCATGTCCATACCATTATGTCCATTTCCGTTATATGCGCCTGACTTCGCAAATTTAGTGTTTCCAAAATATTGAGTAATTCGTACGTTTGTGAGAGGCCACTTAAATACTCCCTTCCCCACTGGTGGTATGCTGTTGGGGTCAAGAATAAACTGCAACTGCTGTTCATAACCCCGCAGTTGTGCCTCAAACTCTTCTTGAGCCTTGCGTTTTTCTTCGATCAGTTCCTGGTACGCTGATTCCCGGTTTTGAGTTTCTTCAAGCAACGCACTCTTTGCCCGTCGATTTATATCGAGAGAACGTCGTTGCGTTGAAAGCTCGGTTTTTTGGGATACGAGATTATCTTGTTCTAATTCCTTTAGCTCCTTCACTTCCTCAAGCTCCCCCCTTTGGAGGACGAGGGTATCCACCTCGGTGCGCACCACCGTTTGGAATTGTTGCAACGTATCAAGGTCGCTCCAAAGGCTTGAAATGTCGTCAGTGCCAAGAATTATTTCGACAAAGGAATCCGTCTCAGTTTCGTTCATTCTTCGTATGGTTTCAGCTAGTGCATTTTGATTTTGTGCTATACGGGTTTCTTTTTCCCGAATGTCGGAGAGGAGTTCACCAATGGTAGCGCTTGTCGAATCGATTTGTCGTTGAGCTAGCGATATACTTGCATTGACCTTGTTGCGTGACACGTCCAGTTCATACACAGCTCTTTGGAGGGTCTGTTTTTCCTTGCCCACTTTATCAAGTTGTTTCTCGTATTTTTTTATTTCCTCCCTAATCTTCGAAATTTCGCTCTGCTGTTCGTCAATTTTTCCCCTGAGCTCCTCTGCACTTTGGGCATTAAGGAAAAGAGGCGCGACTAAAAGCGCTAGCGCAAATCCAACAAGAAACCAATTGCGTGCAGTTACCGTCATAGTAGTTGCTCTGCTTTCTGAAGACGAGTAAGAGCTTCTTCCTTACCAAGTAGAAATGCCACAGTGAAAGGATCTGGTGATTTCTCTTGCCCAGTGAGTGCAAATCGCATAGGCCACAGTACTTCGCCCCTTCCATTTCGCTCTGCGTACGGCCATATGGCTTCTTTAATATCGTCCACAGTCCAATTTGAGACTTTGTCTAGTGAGTCTATAACATGCCCAAGATGTTTTCGAGTGTTCTCTGGCGAAGTGTCCTTCCATAGTAGCTTGTCTACCTCGGGCTCTGGTGCATGCAGCAGCCAGTCAAACTCTCCTGCTGCAAACATTGATGTAACTTCCGAGAACTTGTTAATGCGCTCGCGAATTACGAGCTTCACTAGATCCTCAAAGTTTACAAATGCACAAAGTTTCTCCCCCTCGGCATTTGCACACAGGAATTTCTTAACCTCTCCAAGGTATTCGTCTTCGGGCATCTGTAAAATGTGATGCCGGTTTATTGAGTCTAGTTTCTTGTATGAAAATGAAGCCGGAGAGTTGTTCACTCGCTCGAGAGAGAACTCTTTAATGAGTTCGTCTTTGGTGAAAAACTCTCTGTCGTCGCCTGGATTCCATCCCAGAAGTGCCAGGTAGTTCACAATAGCAGACGGTACATACCCAAGGTCGCGGAACTCCTGGTACGTGACCGCTCCGTGTCGTTTACCGAGTTTCTTCTTATCGCTCCCGACAATTAGCGGCAGATGTGCGTACGTTGGTACCGTGCCCCCCAAGGCTTCTATAAGTAGTATTTGGCGTGGCGTGGAAGTTATATGGTCCTCGCCGCGTATCACATGAGTGACTCCCATCTCTATGTCGTCTACAACAACACTTAAGTGATACACAGGGCTATCTTCCGAGCGAGCAATGACGAAATCTCCAAAGCCTGTTGTGTCTATGGTTATATCTCCTCGAATGATGTCGTGGAAAGTAATCGTCTTATTGGGGTTGCGAAAGCGGATTACGTGCTTTCCTGGCTCCCCTTCTGATTCTTCGGCAACAAACGCAAGATCTTTCTCAATCAGGGTGTTGAGAGCAGAAACGTATTTCTCGGTCCGTTCAGATTGCCTAAAAGGACCACGGTCAAAGTCCAACCCTAGAGCCTCAAGTGTTTCGAGAGCCACAGCTTCGTGTACCTTGTCGCTGCGTTCCTTGTCTGTATCCTCAAAGCGCATCACTATATTTCCCCCATGCTTGCGGGTGTAGAGGTAATTGAAAAGCAACGAACGAATATTTCCGATGTGAAGGCTCCCTGTGGGGCTGGGTGGGAATCGTGTGATGACCTTTTCCGTCATATAGCTTTCTTTACTTCTTCAAGCAACTCCGGGAACTCTTGTGTTCCCATATCCCCCAGGGTCAAGTGACCCATTCCGTCCAGTACGACAGCTTTGGCATTTAGTTTGGAAGTATAGAGCTCGGAACTGCTGACTATCCAGTCTGAGTCATCGGTCGAGTATATCACAGTTATATTTGCGACTTGGTTTGGCTCAAGAGGATTGACTTCAAATTCATAAATCTCGGAATGCTCCTTATTGGGATTTGGAGATTTGGCAGGCGCTGCGAGGATTAAAGCCCTGACCCTCGTCTTTGTATCAAGAAGCCAACGGACCAAAAAAGCTCCTCCAGCACTGTGGCCTATCAGGATCGAGTCATCATTTACTCCAAACTTCTCAAGCTCGCCTTTCCACTTTCTGTACTCTGGTTCCCAGGGCTCTGGCATTTGCGGAGCATGCGCATCTAATCCCAACAATATGGACTGTTCGATTATCCATGGAATCCAATGCTTTTTGTTGTCAGAAACTCCTGCCCCCTTCTCATCTTTCCCAGGCCTGCCGTGAACTATTACAATGTTTCCAGCCATACTATTGTTCGTGTTCAAGAGCCGTTTTAAGCAGCATCCGAGCTATCTTCTTCGACGCATCAGGGCGCGCGAAAGCATGGGCCGCTTCAGTCATTTGGGATTGAATTTCAGGGTCGCTCATAATGCGATCTAGTTCAGCCAGAAGGATATTTTTAGTAAGGTTCTTCTGTTTAAGGACAATTGCCGCTCCACCACGTGCATACGCGAAGGCATTCTTTGTCTGGTCGTGTGATATTTCTTCCGGAAGCGGAATCATAATAGCCGGCAGACCCCAAGCGGCTATTTCAAAGATAGTTCCCGCCCCGGCGCGTGCAATAATGACCGAAGCAATGCCCGCCGACATTCGCATAGCAAGTATATTAAGAAATCCAAAAACGCGGTAGCGATCTTTATTGGGATTGTCTTTAAGAATCACGTTTGCAATCTTCCGTACCTGTTCGACGTTGCTCTTCCCTGCTTGATGTATGACCTGATATTTTTCGAGTAGTTCAGGGAGGGCGTCAAGAACCACCGAGTTTATTGCTTGTGCACCCTGGGAACCTCCAAGGATGAGGATGGTCGGCTCCCCTTTTTTCAGATTAAGGTATGTGTGAGCACCTTCACGAGCCGGCCGAAAGAGCGCCCGACGGATTGGATTCCCGACAAGAGCAAGTTTAGATGCGCCAATACCTTCGAAGTATTTGGCGACTCCCGGAAAGGAAATTGCTACTGCCCTTGCCCACTTGGCCGCGATGACATTGGCTCGACCTGGATGAGCGTCGGATTCGTGGATAATGACCGGAATATTAAGTAAGCGGGCAGCAAAAGTAGTTGGGAAACTTGCATACCCTCCCTTACTAAAAACCACGTCCGGGTATAGGAAGTACATCTGGACAGTGGCTTGTATAGTGCCGATTACAATTTTAAAAAGGTCAAAAAAGTTTTGTATAGCAAAGTAACGGCGAACTTTTCCTGCGCTGCTCTGCTTCCATACAATGTTTTGCTCGACGAGGGCTTCGTAGTCGAGCACATTGGGTCCAATGTAATACAACTCGGGCGGAATGAGCTTCTCCTTTTCAACAATTTCGTGTATTTCTTCGGCTACAGAAATTATTGGGTAAAAGTGACCTCCGGTACCACCTCCTGTGAAAACTATCCTCATCTTCTCAATTATACCTTTCAGCCAGAGAGCGACAAAATGCTATTGGCGACAGAGAGTGAGTAAATTGATAGACCGCTCTCGATTTCGAGCCTAGGAGCTAATATAAGGGGTACTGACCTGCTTTCACTTTGCGTATTTTGAAACGTTCAAAACTATACCCATGCCGGCGAGCATTACAAGCATGGCAGTGCCCCCGTGGCTTATAAACGGCAGTGGAAGACCAGTTAACGGAATAACCCCGAGCATGGACGCGATGTTTACAAATGCTTGTATTGCGATCAATAGGGTGACTCCCACAACCACAAGCCCACCAAAGTAGTCAGGAGCGCGAACAGCAACCCAAAGAGAGCGAATGACCAGAGCTACAAACAAACTAATGATTAACACTGCCCCTAAAAACCCAAATTCTTCCGCGGCAACGGCGAACACAGAGTCGCCTATGGGTTCTGGTAGGTATCCAAATTTCTGAACGCTTTGCCCGAAACCTCTACCGACGACTTTTCCCGACCCAACTGCAATAAGGGATTGCTTTATTTGGTATCCGGAGCCAAGTTGGTCTGCCGCTGGATTTACAAATGTTGTTATTCGGTCGAGTACGTACGGACGAGTCATTATCAACGCTCCTAGAGCCATGACAGCGATGAGGGTGAGTATTCCTATGTCGCGCCATCGAGCGCCGGAGGCGAAGAACATACCAACTGTAGCAGCTGCAATGACCACTAACGTGCTCGTATCTGGCTGCAGCAGAAGTGCGATGGCGGGAACGGCAAGAATCAACGCAAAGGCCAAGAGACCAGTCTTAAATTTTCCAAGATGAGCACGCATGTTCGACAGGTATGTCGCCATGTACAAAATTGTGCCAATTTTTAGTATCTCAGCAGGCTGTATAGACAGTGGGCCAAGAGAGATCCATCGAGTTGCTCCACCAGATGAAAATCCAATAAAAGGAACAAACACCAATAAAGTTAGGATCGCGGAAAATATGAATATATAGAGAGAATACTGCTTTAAGAATCTGTAGTGCACGCGGCTCATAATAAAAAGAGCTGCGGTTCCGAGCCCTATACCGAGCATAAGTTGGCTAAAGGCGACCGATGAGAAGCGTGCCCCCTCACGCGCAAGAAGACCTAGAGAGGCAGATGAAAAAAGGAAAAAACCGACCACAACCAAGAGACCGATAATAATCATGAGCGGTCGGTCAACCTTGTTCCCTACTCCTCGCATACGAACTTATCCTACAAGTGCCAAAATAACACCAAAGAAAGCAAACACAGCCCCAAGGATCCAGTACCGCATAGTCACTTTTGGCCCGGACCACCCCCCAGCTTCGAAGTGGTGGTGGAGCGGAGCTATACGAAACACTTTCTTGCCCAAAAAACGCTTTGAGAACTCCTGGATTATTGTACTTGCCACAGTAGCGACCAGGAGAAAGCCGATAACGGGCAATGCGAATATCCCTATTCCCTCTCCGAGGGTATCTGTCATGAATGCAATTGTGGCCAAGGTAAGCGTGAGAGCCATCGTGCCCGTCTCGGTCATAAAGAATCGAGCAGGAGGTATGTTGAACCAAAGAAAAGCTAAAATAGCTCCAACGAGCATGGCAGAAAAGGCAGCGAGGTCTATTTGGTTTTGAGCGAGGGCGATAACCGAGTATGCGGCAAAAATTGTTGCGAACACTCCGCCAGCCAAGCCATCGACACCGTCAATTATGCCGCTTGCGTATAGAGCTAGAGTCACAATTACAAAGAAGGGGATGATTAACCATCCTATCTCCAGGGGCTGAGCAAATGGTATCCCGATTGCGATAATATCGAGCTTCTCATAAAACCACCACCCGATGAAAACAGACATGGCGATTACAACCGCCAATCTGCGTTTTAGCGAAAGGCCGTTGCCGTTGTAGTAGATGTCTAGAAGGTCATTTGCAAGCCCAACAACCGCGCCAATCATTAAAGCAAATAATGGAATCCATGTTTGAGAACGACTAAGGAAGTCCATCTTTATGGTCTCGGCAGTAGGGAAAATTAGCGCGATGACCCAAATGCTAAAAATGGTTATGAGGGAGCTCCCCCATATCAAAGTACCTCCCATTCGCGGCACCTCACGCTCCCGTTCTTGATGGAGTTTATTAAATTCTATCGCCTCGGATCCATCAAGGGTTACCTTACCAGCTTTCTTTTTCCATGCTTTGTGAGCGTAAAGTTGCTTGGTAATAATTGGGGCAATTACAATTCCAACGGTGAATGCAAGGACAGCCGGTGACATTACTTTTATAAGATTTATGAGGTCCATAAGTTATTTTGGGGGCTCTTGCAAGGTGGCACGGACTAATGTGACTACATCGTCGAAGCGATCAATAAGAGTTGACCCCAAGACAACTGTTGCAAAGGGGTGCCCTGGTTCAGACTCAGTTACCACTACTAGATTTCCTCCAGCAAGATCGGTGAATCCGGTTTTGCCAAAAACCAAGCCTGGCAAATCAGAAACCCCTTTGTTCGTGTTAATAGCCTTGTATGTCTTCCCATCCGCACTTGTAAAGGCACGTTCGTTCATGGTAGTAGCAGCTAAAAGGTCAGGAGCAGTTTTATATACATATGTAAAAAGAGTTGCTACGTCTTGTGCTGAACCATACGCTCCGCTAAATAGTTCGTTGCTATCGAGACCTGTTTCGTTAACAAAATAAGTTTGCGAAAGCCCAAGATCTTTCGCCAGTTCATTTAGCAAAGTAGCAATATCGGAACCAGTAGCATTCTCTATTGCCTCGGCCAGCGCTGAAGCACCGTCATTTGAAGAGGTCATTAAGGTGAAGTCAATGAGCTCACGCACATTCCACGTCTCCCCTACCTCAAATCCAGAGTCACCCTCGGGGAGTAGGTTGCGCTCGGAAAACGTAATAACACCATTTTCCTTTAAGTGTTTGTCTGCGAGTAGTGCGAGCGCTGCCTTCGTGATGGACGCCAAAGGAAGTTGTGCCTGTCCGTTCTTCTCAAATAGACGTTCTCCTGAACTAATGTCGAGGACATACGCGGCGTCGGCAGTTACGCTCAGGTCTGTAAAGTCATTGTTCAACTCCAGAGTAGCAACTGCCCCTGCCAACTGATCGACCTTATCGGCGCGTGGCTGAAGCTCCTGCAAGGAACCAATGACGAAACCAGAAACCCCGAAAAAGGAAAGGAGTGCAACATATCCCAAGAATGTTCTCATTTTTTTGGTGTTAGATATCGTCATTATTTGTTTGTTGCTTCATGGCGTTGTTGAGCGCCAGGGAAAGAGCATCAAATTCCGGCAACTCCTCACCTGAGGATACACCAATATGGGCTAGAAGTTCAGGTGTCGCGCTGTATAGCCACGCTCGGGCATCGTCTGCATTGCGCCTGCGCTCCAATAGTCCCCGAAGCACCAATTGTCTTAGCGTTCCGCTGGAGTTTACTCCTCGAATATAGTCTATTGTCGCGCGAGAGACCTCTCCTTTATAAAGTACTATTGCAAGCACCTCAAGCCCTGCTGTACCGATGTCTTTCTCGTAGTCTTGTTGCTGCATTTGGGCTATAGCTTCAGTATATTCACGTGCAGTACGCAGTGAGAGGCTCGCAGCTGTTTCGGACAGCTCCATCCCCTGTCCAGCCATGGCTTGCCTCAGTTCATTCGCAATTACGATGAGCTCATCTTCAGACACGTTCATAAGCGAGACAATCTCTCGTTTGTTCATCTCGCCGCCATGGGCGTAGAGAATGGCTTGCAGCATTTGTGATCTATTCTCCATAGTGTGGCGTTCCTATTTCTTCGTGGTGGATGGTTATGTCGGAAAAATTTGAGCTTTGCTGTACGCCGAGTGTCCCTCGTTTTACAAGTTCGAGCAAAGCCAAGAAACTAACTATGGCTTCAACTCTGCTTGCGCCTTCTGTGGCCTTCCGGAACGAGTCCTTGAGTGCCGAGCGTATGCGCTTTGTTAGGTTTTCAATAACATCGTCGAGCTTTATCTCTTTTGCTATACTGGTAGACGGAACCCTCTTAAATGAAGGGATCTCGGCGGCCAAGGTTCGTATTGTGAAAGCAAGGTTGTCAATGGTTATGTCCGTGGCAGGAGCAAATACAATCTCCCTCTCCGGCATATGCATAGGTAAAAAGCTTTGCTTCTTCCATTGTAGGCGAAGCAATCGAGTTCTGCGACGGACTTCTGCATACAGCCGAAGGCGCTCTTCTAGATCGTTGATGTCAGATTCCTCCTCTTGTGTCAGCTTTATTGTCGGCAGCAGCGATCGTGATTTTATTAGTAGGAGCGTTGAAGCTACTACAACAAATTGTGCCGTCTCCGAGAGAGGGATGCGCGTTCTATCTTTTATATAGCCAATATAGTCGTCCGAGACTTGTGCTAGAGAGACATCACTAACATGCAGCTTTCGTTGCTCGATAAGGTCCAAAAGAAGCCCGAGAGGGCCTCTAAAACCGTCTATTTCAAGCGTAAATCCGGAATTCGACATTCCCCACATTATACAATGTATTCGGCGTTATTTTGCTGTGTATAAGGATTAATCCAGAAGAAATTGCCCGTTGTCGTATACCACCCGAGTTTTCCCATCCTTCAAATGTGCCGTCACTTTGCGGCGAGTTGTTGAGATTATGTCGGTGTGCACAGTGGAGTCGTTGTAGCCCAGTTTGTCTGCGAACTTCTTGTTGCTAAGTTTCGTTATATCTCCTGTATAAGTATCGTGGTATGACATACCCAAGGCAATATGTGTATTTCCCTGTGGGCCACCCATATTCTCGTCATAGAGAGTCTCGGCCATTGGCTTGGTGATACGAGAGAATCGTTTGTCGGTGAGCGAGAACTCCCCCACCTTATCTGCATTTTCGGTTTTTATCATTTCCTTAAGAAGTTTTTCACCTTTTGTTGCCTTGCTCTTCACAACTTTTCCGTTCTTAAACCACAACTCGATTCCTTCAAGGACATTACCGTATCGGTACAGTGGTTGATTGAAACGAATCCAACCTTCCGTTCCGCGCCAGTCAGGTGAGGTAAACACTTCAAAACTTGGGATATTTGCCCCGCGTCCGGAGAGCCACTTGCGCTTCTCACCAGGGGTAATCCAGAGGTCGACGTCAGGACCCTCAACGTGGAATTTCTCAGTTTTTTCGGTGACTTTCGATATCTTTTTACGGTGGTTCTCAAGGCCATCTGTGATCTCTTTCCACTTTTTGACAGGGTTTTTCTCGTCGAGGAAGCACGCCTTAATAATTTGGTTCCAGTACGCTTTCTCGCTCATGCCAACAGTAGCTGCCATCTGTGATGTTCCGTAGAGTGCGAGTGTCCAGGTGAACTTGCCCCGATTCTCCTTATCACGACGCCAATCCATGAACTGCTTCATAGCAAGGCCACGCCGCATTATTTTCTTGGGGTCGATACCCTTGAGCGCTTCCTTGTTGGTTTCAGCGATTAAGTAAATGGAATGGTCCATCGTATCGATAAGACCTTTCATATACTTGGTCGGAAAAAAGTCGATTTGATGACCATCGGCTTTAAGGTAGTAGTCACGAGATGGTGAGTACTTCTCGTCGTCGTCAGGGAGATAGTTGCTCATTACGTGAGCTCCCGCTTCAAGAATCTTACTTTGAACGGCTAAGAACAGAGGCTTGGTTACCTCCCCTCCAGTGAGGCGCACAACTTCGCCTTTCTTTACTCCCTTGCCGCCATTGAGGGCAAAGTTTACAAGAACATCCGCGTAGCGATCTAAGATTTTTTGTGGTGGTACGTAGGGTTGTTTGCTCATGGTTTCTATCAGTAGTCGTGCGTTAGCGCGACCTCTTTTTATATCATTTAGTAAGTTATGCTTACTCTTCCGAGAGACGAGAGTCAATACGGTTCATGTCTCGCGGGAACGGAACCGCTTCTTTCACGTTCGCAATGTTAAGCACACGAGCCGTAAAGCGCTCAAGTCCGGTTGAGCACCCACCGTGCGGGGGCACACCATACTTGTGCATCTGTAAGTAGAAAGAAAATTTCTCCGGATCCATTCCGCGCTCCTTGATTGTTTCCACCATTTGGTCGTAGTCGTGAAAGCGCTGGCTGCCGCTGTTGATCTCAAGTCCTCGGAAAAGTAGATCAAAGCTGTATGAGCGCTCTGGGTTGTTCGGGTCAGGGTATGTGTAGAAGGCGCGTTTTGCTGTTGGAAACTCTGTAATGAACACGAAGTCACTTCCCTTCTCCTTCTTTGCCCACTCACAAATCTGTCGTTCATGTTCTGGCTCAAGATCTGGCTCACCTACCGCCTTGCCGCCGAACTCTTTCTCGATTATCTCCTGTGCCTCAAGAAGTGTGAGTACAGGAAACGCTTCGTTCGGAAGCAGTGGTGCTTCCGTGTCGAAGCGTGCAAATACGTCTGGGTGCTTCTCTACAACGGCTGCGCACACGTCACGAATTACTGCCTCGAGCATTTCCATAACATCGAGATGGTCTTCAATGAAGCCCATCTCAAAATCCATCTGGGTCACTTCTGAGAGGTGGCGTGTCGTTGCCGATTTTTCAGCGCGGAATATTTTCGCAATGGTAAATGCGCGTTCGTACACACCTGTCATAATTTCCTTATACAGCTGTGGGCTTGTAGCGAGAAATGCGGTGCGGTCGTGAAAGTACTCTACTTTGAATACCTCGGCTCCTCCCTCGGCATCTCCACCTGTAAGTGCTGGTGCCTGGAATTCGGTGAACTCGCGAGTGATAAGTGCCCAACGATACGCCTGCACTATGGTTGCCGCGACGCTAAAAATATCACGCCCGCGCTGCGTTCGTAGGGTGAGTGGTCGATAGTCTAAGAGAGTATCTAGATTTAGCTCCGCGTCTAAATCGAACGGAAGCTCAGCTGCAGGAGCCAATACGGTAAGTTCTTCAATTACGAGCTCAATGTCGCCATTTTGCTCGTCTTTTTTCATATTGTCGGGACGCTCGTTCACTGTACCTTGTGCGCTTACTACCCACTGCTCGCGAAGTGGTTGGGCTGTCTCAAAAGCTTCCACACCACTTTTTACTACTGCCTGTGCTACGCCGCTGCGGTCGCGTAGCACCAGGAACATGAGCTTCCCGTGATCGCGGCGGACATCTACCCATCCGGCAATGTGCACTTTTTCGCCCTTCTTATCGCTAAGTTGTCCAATAGTCGTTCTCTCCATACCCTATCTATAGTGTTACTCCAACTTTCTGGCGTACGTCAATCATTTTTGCGGCCGCCTGCTCGTGAGCCCTTACTGCTCCTTGCGCTACAACATTCTTAATCTCCCCGTCAGTTATGCTTTCGTAACGCTCCCTCATCGGTGCAACGGACGCCTCGATATCTTCTATTAAGGCCTCCTTTAGCTCCTTGTAGCTTCCCTCCTTTTCAGAGTACAAAGCTTCGAGCTCACCTTCAGACTTGAATAGCTTGTGAATGGCGTAGACGTTCTCTGGGCGACCTCCTTCGGAGTCTGTGACGATACCCATTACCGCCTTACCAATTTCTTCTTTTGTGCCAAACAATGGGATTGTGTTGTTGTAGCTCTTGCTCATTTTCTGCCCGTCAGTTCCTGGTACTGTCGCGACACCTTCAAGAATAATGTGTTCAGGAACCGCAAATGTGTCGCCATAGAGATTGTTGAATTTCTCCGCAGTGTCACGTGCGTACTCGACGTGCTGCTGTTGGTCTTTGCCAACGGGTACGACGTCTGGATCGTACAGCAAAATGTCAGCCGCCATGAGCATCGGATAGTTGAACGTACCGACACTGATTTCCTTGTTCTTGGCCTCGGCGTCTTTGAATGCGTGCGCGCGCATCAAGTACGGCATTGTGGTCAGGCATTCAAAGATCCATGCAAGCTCGGTGTGCTCATGAACTGCTGACTGTTGGAAGAGAGTGGTTTTGTTTGGATCAATGCCGGCTGCAAGATACGTGCGCACCACATCTTTGATGGAGTTACGGACTTCTTCCGGGTTTTGTTGTGAGTGGGCTGTGGTGAGTGCGTGGTAGTCAGCAACAAACACGAAACTCTCGTACTCATCTTGGAGGTCAACAAATTGCTTTATAGCACCGAAATAGTTTCCTATGTGAGGCCGTCCTGTTGGTTTTACGCCCGAGAGAAGTCGCTTTTTTTGCATATAACAGCCTCAATAGTAGCAACAAACCGCTAGCTTGAAAAGCCTTATTTTACTTGACCTTTGCGGGTTCATGCGCGAACTGCGAAACCAAGGGTAGCTCCACTATGAAGGTTGACCCATGACCAACTCCCTGTGACTCTGCCCAGATTTTACCTTTGTGAGCCTCAACCATTTGGCGGGCGACATATAAACCAAGGCCG
>CESG01113698.1_pt1 | contig 42390 bp, 44 predicted proteins | sample 531121 | NCBI WGS metagenome assembly CESG01 (sample SAMEA2621287, study PRJEB7988) | marine metagenome | biome: marine biome (ENVO:00000447); feature: mesopelagic zone (ENVO:00000213); material: "saline water (ENVO:00002010), including plankton (ENVO:xxxxxxxx)" | depth 800 m
GTGGATTTGCCACTGCCCGACTCGCCCATGATGCCCAGAATTTCACCGGGGTGAAGCTCGAAGCTGACATCGTGCGCCGCCACCACCGAGCCACACCAACTGCAAATATTGGTCTCTTGCTCGGGGCCTGTGGTCTCGATGCACTTGGAGCAACCACGGCCATGAATTTTGCTTAAGCCTTGAACACTGAGAATTGGCTTCATGCATTGACCCCTTCAGCCTGATTCAACTTGAGCACCGCCAGTTGATCGTTGCAGTAATCGCTGTCAGAACATTGGTACTGACGCTCGCCCTGTTCACTGATTACTTCATCCAGAAAACTGTGTGTACAGCCACACCGCATGCAAGCATGGCGATTTCCCTGCGAATCCAGAAAGTTTTCCGTGCGGAACGGCACGTCTTCGAATGCCAAAGGCACTGCGCTTGTGTAAGGCGGTACTGCGTATATTTTCTTTTCGCGACCAGCGCCCAGCAAAACCAGATTGGGGCAATGGTGCAAACGCGGCACGTCGTATCGCGGAATCGGGCTGGGATCGATGACGTAATGGCCATTGATTTTGGTGGGGTAGCGGTGCGAAATCGTGATCTCGTTGAACTGCACAATGTCTTCGTACAGCTTGGTCAACAGGCGCGAGTAATCACCCTCGCCGTGCATGGTTTTGCGTTTTTCTTCAGAAGGCTCAACCACCACCAGTGGGTCGGGGTACGGTACTTGTAACACCAGCACCTGGTCTTCGCGCAACATCACTTCGGGTATGCGGTGGCGCGATTGAATAATGGTGGCTTCCACAGTGCGCTCGGTGGTCGAAACACCGGGACAGGTCAGTTCAACAAAATGCCGCAGGTTGACGGCATTCACGGAATCATCTGCACCTTGATCAATCACTTTCAAATTGTCATTTTGACCGATCAGCGACAAGGTAAGCTGCAAGCCGCCGGTACCAAACCCACGCCCCATTGGCATTTCACGACTGGCGTAAGGTGTTTGGTAACCGGGAATGGCAATGGCCTTCAAAATGGTGCGGCGTACTTCACGCTTGGCATATTCATCCAGAAAACCAAAGTTGTAGGCAGTGCCCTCATGCAGGTCGCTGTCTGCCTCTTGTTCGTCAATTGCGGGCAGTTCATAGTGGCGCATCGTGCAGGTCTCCTCTTGCTTTCATCTGTGTGGCGCGCAGGCGGTCCATGTCACTTTGGAAGGTGACGTAGTGCGGCATTTTGTAGTGGTTGGCAAAACCCATGGAGTCCACACCATCGATGTGAAGCAGCACAAACTCTGGGTCTTCCGACGGGTTGGATGGGCCATCGCGCATGCCTTTTTGCAAGGCACGGTCCAGAATAGCCATGGAAATGGCCTTGGTTTCGTTGTGACCCAGGCAAGCGCCGTAACCCAGTGTAAAAGTGGGCAGTTCGCCCGGCTCGGCACCTTCGTACATGGCCACCACTTCGCATTCGGTGATCAGCACTTCGCCCGCCTCGGTGGGCTCTCCAGTGACCGGGTGGGGCAGCAACACGGGCAGATAGCCCACGCGCAGCTCGGCAATGGTGGGGTGAATGTCGCCATAGCCCCGCATATTGGAATAGGCCATGGCCAGCAGTGAACCTGTTTCTGCACGCGCCATGGTCGCCAACGCAGCAGAGCGATTAACCGGAAACACCAAAGGTTCGCGCGTAATGTCGAACGCCTGTTCAGGCCTGTTTTTTGAAGCAGCACTGATTCCTGGAATCAGTCCTTCGGCGCGCAATGAATCGAGCACTTTGGGAAACGTGTCGGGCAAGCTTGCATGGGCTGCATGGTTTTTCAAGAACCGGCGTGCCATGTTCTGAAACACCTCGGCACTTTCATCCACCAGATCAAGCCGCATCAGGCGCAAAGCATAATCGGTTGTGGGGCCCAACATTTGGCCACCTGGAATGTCTTTGAATGCGCTGGAGATGCGGCGAATCAATCGCATACTGCCGGTGCTTTGCACGGGTGTTTCAAGCACGCGCGGTTTCGTCGAACGGTAGGCGCGCAATGCAAATGCGGCCTCCAGCGTATCGCCCTGCATTTGCTTGATGGCCAATGCAGCCAGACGCGGGTGGTACAAGCCACCTTCAGACACAATGCGACTGGTCAACAGGCGCAGCTGGTTTTCAATGGCATTAAGGCTGATTGGTGTGCCTTGTTCGCCTTCGGCGGTGCGCAGTGCTTCAAAGGCCAGTTCGGCGCCTTCAATGGCTTTTGCGCCACCTTTAATGGCCACATAACCCATCAGAATTCTCCTTGAACTTGTGTGGTGCGTGGCAAGGCCACCACCTGGTTTTCACCCACCAGAATGAAATCCACACCGGTGGGAAAAGCAGCGTTCCAGAATGCCCTTCGTTGCAACCAGGCCTCATTCAAGCCAGTCACGTGCAGTGTGTTTTCCTGCTCAATGCCGGGGCCTTTCAACACCATGGGGAGGGCCGCATCCGAGTTGTCAAAACCGTGCACCTGCAAAATCAGGGTGGCACCGTATTCGGGTTCTTCCAGCGTGCCCAGCATGGGCTGAAATGCCGGCGACTTACCGCCGTTGCAAACCACAAAATTTGCGTGGTCTGCCACAACCATTCTGGCCTCCAGCCGCATGCGAACATCCCCATTCAGCAAGGCATCGGGATCGGCCAAACCAACTTCGCCATCAATCAAGGTGGCCAGCACCTGTTCCAGCGCTGGGCCCTGGCCATGCAGGTTTTGAATACGGCCCGGATAGGCAAAGGCATTCATCAAGGCTTTGAAATTGAGCTGCTGCAGTTGAGGTGTGTAGGTTTTCAAAGCATCCGGATTTTCAAACATGCTCGTCCTCGTCCAGGGTGCTTAACAATGAAAAGTCCACCTTGGTGGCACTCAAATTGGCACGGCGAAGTGCCGCATCGGCCTGTACCTGGGTTGCGCCTACCTGCAGGCTGTGTTCAACCAGTTCCCAGCCGGGTAGTTGTGCCGCCAATACACCATCGAGAATTGCCATGGCGCGGGTCAGGCCCACACGGTCGTCCATGCAAATGGCCGCACCTTCTGCCACTTTGCCGTTCGGGCTGTGAATGCGGACATGCGCTTTGGTCACCGGAATTTCGCCCAGAAAATAAGCATCGCCCATGGCGCTGTCGCGCAGCTGTAGCAAGCCCAAACCTGCTTTCGGAATGTGAAGGTCGGTGATGGTGCAAGCGGCACTCACTTCTTTGGCCAAAGCCTTGATGCGTGCAGGCTCGCTGGCCTGCCACATGCGCAACCACTGGCTGCGGGGAATGTTGTTCGTCATGTCGCTTCCCTTAAATCAACTTGGCGCGAATGCGTGCCGACAATTGATCGAGCACAAACACGAAGATGAAAATTGCAATCAAAATGGTCATGACATGGCCATACTGGAACAGATCAAATCGGCCTTTCAGTTCCTGACCAATACCGCCGGCACCCACCAAGCCAATTACAGTGGCCATGCGCAAATTGCGATCCAGAATGTAGGCGGTGTAGGCGATGTACTGTGGAAACACTTGTGGAATCACGCCGTACCACAAGGTTTTCAACTTGCCGGAACCAATCGCCTCGAGCGCTTCCTGAGGTTTACGGTCTGCATTTTCAATGTCTTCTGCGTAAAACTTGCCCAAAAAACCCGCTGCATGAAAACCCAGGGCCAGTACCCCGGCGATAGGGCCGAACCCGTAAGCCAGCACCAAAAAAAGCGCCACAATGAGTTCGGGCATTGATCGCAACAAACTGATCAGGCCACGTGTTGCCGTGTATGTGAATTTGTTGGGGCTGTAATTCACCGCCGCGAAATAAGCCAGTGGAATGGACAGCACCACAGAAATAATCGTGCCCCAAAACGCAATTTCCAGTGTTTGAATCATTTTCACAAACACGTCCCACACATAACCCAATGGGCGCACCAGCACCTCTCGGGTTTCTGTCACGCTTTCCATTTCCAGCGTGTCGGTGTTCATGCGTTGCGTGGTAATTTCCTGCGTTTCAATGTACGCAAAGCCGGGTAAGTTCTCGCGATCCAGATCGGGCAGGCGGTTGGTTTCTTCCTGCGTGGCCACAACGGGTGGCCACATCACCTCGCCCACGCGGGAGAAGCCGCGCACCACTTGGGAATCGTCGTTGAATCCCATCAAATTGCCAAAAGCCTGGCTGGTCATGTTGACCATTTTGTCCATCTCGGTGCGGTGGCCGGTCACCAACAACAAAGCGAACACACAAATCAGAATCAACAGGTGTTTGGCGCTGTAGGGGGCTTCAAGCCGCCAACGCAGCTCCGTACCCGGGGGCGGCATGGGAATGGGTTTGCTACTCATGGTTGTTTTTCCGTATGGGGTATTCAAGCAGTGGCCAGGCGCAAACCCGGGACTTGCAGTTCAATTTCTTCATCATCGGCAGGGGTATCTTCCCAACGCGCGCCGTGGTACAGGTCGTTCACTTTGGCATCGGTGAATTCAGCCGGGGTGCCATCAAACACCACCTTGCCGTTGCGCATGCCCACAATTCGATCGCCAAACTCACGTGCCAAATCCACTTGGTGCAAGCTGCACAACACCGTGGCACCGCGCTCGCGTGCAGCGTCCCGAATCAGGCCAAGAATGTCGGCAGAAATTTTCGGATCCAGACTGGCCACGGGTTCATCGGCCAATACCACTTCGGGATCCAGCATGAAGGCGCGGGCAATGCCCACGCGCTGCTGCTGCCCGCCCGACAAATCGCCTGCACGGCGGGTCAGGTGTTCAGGCCTTAAGCCGACTTGCTCAACCAGTGCGCACGCCTTGTCGCGTTGTTCAGGTTCAAACCAACCCGACAATGCACGCGCCATGCTGACCTTGGGCAACATACCTGCCAACACATTGGAGGCCACGCTTAAACGGGGCGACAAATTGAAGTGCTGGTGAATCATGGCCACACGTTGGCGCAACATTTTTTCCGTACTTGAGTTCAACACCTCGCCATCAATTTTCACAAAACCCTCTGTGGGCTTGACCAAGCCGTTGACTGCACGCAGCAAAGTGGATTTGCCCGCGCCGGAAGGGCCGAGAATGACGCAAAACTGACCTTTTGGAATCTGCAAGGAAATATTGCTCAGTGCATGCGTGCCATCGACCCACTGCTTGGAAATGGTGTTGAACTCAATCATGGTGTACTCCTTTATCGCTTGCTGGCCTTGGCCATCAGGTCTTGCTTCACGTTCTCGGTAACCAGGTCGAACAACTTGCCGGCGTTGGCCATGTCTTCTTCGCTCACCTTCGAGGTGTAGGCATCCACACGCGTGCCGCCGTAACCGCGGATTTGGTCTTTGGTAATGCCGGGCATGGTATGCACGGTGTCAAATGCGGTGCGAAGCTTGGTCTTCACATCGGCATTCACCTTTGGGTGAATGGCCAGTGGTGGGTAAGGAATGGGCGCGCTTTTGGCGACCACCTTGAATTTGTTGGGGTCGATGGCCTTGGCGTTCACCGCTTTTTCGAATGAATCAAAAGAAGCACCACCCACATCGGAAAGACCTTCATTCAAGGCATTCAGCACATTGGCGTGGCTGCCCGCCATGTTCACGGTTTTCGCATCCAACCAAGGCTTCACGCCACCTTGCATCATCATAGCCACTGGCACGTTAAAGCTTGAAGTACTGTTCACATCACCCAGCGCAATGCGTTTTCCTTTGATGTCGGTGATGCTGTTCACATTGGCGTCTTTGCGCGCAAAAATGCCGCTGTAGTACACCGATCCACCGCCACGTACAGCGAGTGCCAACAACTCGGCACAATTTCGCGCTTTGGCTTGCAGGTAAGTGGCCGGGCCATAAAAGGCAATGTCGGCCGCGCCACTGCACATGGCCTCTACAGCAGCGGAATAGCTTTGCCCCACCTTGATGTCAAAGTTGATGCCAGTGGCCTGTGTAATTGCGCTGAACACGGGTTGGAAGTCTTTCTTGGTGCCGTCTTCGGTACCGCCATCGGCGGGAATCAAAACCACACGCAGGGGTTTGTTGGCGCTGCCGTCGTTTTGAACCTGGGCCGTGGCCAAGCCAGGTGCAAAGGTTGCTGCAACAGCCAGCGCGGTGAGTGTTTTCAGGGTGTTGCGTTTTGAAATCATGAAAGTTCTCCGGGTTTAATAAGGAGTGATTAAGGATTAATGCGCAGTTGAATTCGATCCGCGCGGAATCGCGTGATGGCGTACTCCACGGGTTCACCGGTTTTGCTACACAGGTTCAGGCTTTTCACGCGAAGCACTGGGCGGTTTTGCGGCATGCTTAACAGCCGTGCGTCATCGCCTTGGGGCAACACGGAAGTCACCAAGCTTTCAGTACGGCGCGGCGTGCAGCCATATTCTTTTTTCAGCAAGGCGTGCAGCGACCCGCCCTCGTACAGGTTTTCAAGATTCGGAAATTTTGCGGCGGGTAAAAAATGTGAAATCACACATAGCGGGCGCCCTTCACCAGTGCGGACAGATTCAATCCACACCACAGGGTCGGCCACTGCAATGTTCAAACGCTCGGCGACACGGTGAATGGCAGGTATCACTTGTCGTTTGTGAACAATGTCCTCGGCCTGCATGCCATGCGCCGCCAGGTTCTCGGTAAACCGGGTGCCCTGCCCAATTTGGTAATCAAGATAGGTGTCGAGCACAAAAACGCCCTTGCCATGGCGACGCTCCAGAAGACCCGAATCAACCAGTTCATCAATGGCACGGCGCAGGGTATGGCGGTTGACGCCGTAGTTTTTTGCCAGCTCGCCCTCGGCGGGCAAACCATCACCGGGTTGGTAGTTGCGCAGCACTTCCTGCTCCAGTTGGCGGGCAATCTGGAAGTAAAGGGCTTCACCGGTATCTCGGGCAAGGGCATACAGGGTCATGGCAGTGATCTAGACATGTAGACAATGCACGCAGTGTACGAAGAGGCTGTGAAGTTTTTATGACGCTGGCTGTAACAAGCCGAAGCAAGGGCGTAGAACTACGCCGAAAGGCCCATGAAACGGACCTTCCGGAGATTTTTTAAATTATTGTGAATCAGAATTTAGTTCAGGATTTATTGGACGTGCTACTGCTTTCAACCAAACGCGGTTGTTCATCCCGAGGCCATTCAAAACTGTAAAAACCCTGTTTGCCATTGATCGTGTAATCAAACTGACCACTGATCACACGGGGTTTCATTTCCAGATTGAACACGCACTGGTTGGGGGCTTCGCAACCGTGCTGCTTCACCAAGGTGCTAACTTCCGGATCAATTAAGGGCGCAGTGTGCAAGCCCTGAGGTGTCATGAAATACACCCCGGCATTGTTGCCGCAGTGGTTTTCGATCAGGGTATGGCCAACGCCCTCAAACCGGAATTCGCAATTGTTTTTCGATGCGTACGACAATACCTGCTGAGCCGCGGCTTTTTCCTGACACGAGGACACCCCGAACAAAGTGAGTGCGGTGGCAACCATCAAACTGAACACTACAAAAAGAAATTTACTGGCTTTGCCCAGAAATGAGCCCTGCCGCCGATGTGAATCGAACGACAGGGAGCGCGACCTGCTGCTTTTGTTGAACATGGCTGGTTGACCTTCTGTGAGTGAGGTTGGGATATTGGCAATCAAGCTGCACCTTTCTCAACGTCAAACTTCGGTCTGGGTTTACACAGCACACACCCAATTCACGCAGGTTTGCGAGTTTGCCCACGCCGAATCAGCAAAAACACCGCTGGAATGACAAACATGGACAACAATGGTGCACTCACCATACCACCTACCATGGGTGCGGCAATGCGTTGCATGACCTCACTTCCTGTACCGGTACCCCACATAATCGGTATTAACCCAGCAAGAATAGTAAGAACTGTCATGGCTTTGGGACGTACCCGAAGCACAGCGCCTTCGCGAATCGCATCCAGCAAATCTTCTTCGTTGATATTTCCGCGCTTCACCCGGTTGGCCCAGCTTTGGTTCAGGTACAGCAACATGATGACGCCAAATTCTGCCGCTACACCAGCCAGTGCAATAAAACCCACCGCGCCCGCCACTGACAAATTGAACTCAAGCATCCACAACAACCACGCACCACCAATCAGTGCAAAAGGCAATGTGGCCATGATCAGCAGGGCTTCATCCACCTGTTTAAAGGTCATGTACAACAGCACGAAAATGATCAGAACAGTAAACGGCACCACCAGTTTCAATTTCTCGGTCGCGCGTTCCAGATACTCAAACTGGCCCGACCACGACATGGAATAGCCCGCAGGCAAATTGACTTGCTCGGCCACCGCACTTTGCATGTCGAGTACCGCAGAACGCAGGTCGCGCCCCCGAATATCGATGTACACATAGCCCGCCAATCGTGAATTTTCACTGCGCAACATGGGTGGGCCATCTGTGATTTGAATGGTGGCCACATCGGCCAGCACAATGCGCTGCCCGGAATCGGTGTACACAGGTAGAGCACGCAGACGGGTCAAGGAATCACGCAATTCACGCGGATAACGCACATTGATTGGAAAACGCTGCAAACCCTCCACAGTTTCGCCAATGTTCATGCCGCCCACTGCGCTTGAAATAATCGACTGAACGTCAGAAATATTCATGCCATAACGCGCAGCCTTGTCGCGGTCGATGTCGACATCGATATAACGCCCACCGGTCAACCGCTCTGCAAAGGCACTACTCACACCCTCAATATTTTTGACCGCCTTTTCAACCTGCACTGACAGTTTATTGATGGTGGCGAGATCAGGGCCCGTGACTTTCACGCCCACTGGGCTTTTAATACCCGTGGCCAGCATGTCAATCCGGTTGCGAATGGGTGGCACCCAAATATTCGTTAAGCCGGGTACCCGAACAATTTTGTCGAGTTCATCAACCAGCATGTCTGCCGTCATACCGTCTCGCCATTCATCTTTGGGCTTGAACTGAATGGTGGTTTCAAACATTTCAAGCGGAGCCGGATCAGTGGCGGTTTCTGCACGCCCCGCCTTGCCATAAACACTTTCAACTTCAGGCAAAGTTTTAATCAAGCGGTCAGTTTGTTGCAGTAACTCGGCCGCCTTGCCCACCGACAAACCAGGCAGTGCAGTAGGCATATAAAGCAAATCGCCCTCGTCTAGCGGCGGCATGAACTCAGTGCCCAACTGGCTAAGTGGATAAATACTAATGCCCAACAACACCATGGCCACAGCCACGGTAGTTTTGGGAAACTTCAACACCGCGTCCAGTGCAGGTCGATAGGCGGCGATCAAACCTCGATTGATGGGATTGGCTGTCTCACTTGGAATTTTGCCGCGGATCAAATACCCCATTAGCACCGGTATCAAGGTGACTGCCAAGCCGGCAGAAGCTGCCATGGCATAGGTTTTTGTGTAGGCCAAAGGCGCAAACAGGCGGCCTTCCTGCGCTTCCAGTGTGAACACCGGAATGAAACTGAGCGTAATCACCAGCAAAGAAGAAAACAGCGCAGGGCCGACTTCAACAGCAGCGTCGCCGATCACCTGCCAGCGTGCCGCCCCCTCAAGGTTTTGGCCAGGATTGTCGTGAGCCCATTGCTCCAGATGTTTGTGTGCGTTTTCAATCATGACCAGTGCCGCATCCACCATGGCACCAATCGCAATCGCGATGCCACCCAAGGACATCACATTCGCGTTCACCCCTTGCTGCTGCATCACGATGAAGGAGATCAACACACCCAATGGCAAGGAAACAATCGCCACGAAAGCCGAGCGGAAGTGCAGCAGAAACACAAAACACACCAGCGCCACCACAATGAATTCTTCCAGCAATTTAAAGCTGAGGTTGTCGATGGCATTGTTGATCAGCGTTGAACGGTCATACACCTCAACAATTTCCACGCCCTGAGGTAGCCCCAGTTTCAGGCTTTCCAGCTTCGCTTTCACCGCGTCAATTGTTTGCAATGCGTTTTTCCCCGAACGCATCACCACGATGCCGCCCACCGATTCACCATTGCCATTCAGTTCGCCAATGCCCCGGCGTATTTCAGGCCCGGTTTGAATGCGGGCCACTTCATCCAGTTGCACGGGAATCCCGGTTGCGCTGGTTTTCAAAGGCACTGCACGAAAGTCTTCAAGGTTTTCAAGATAGCCCGTGGCGCGCACCATGTATTCGGCCTCACCCAACTCGATGACCGACCCACCTGCCTCTTGATTGGCGTTGTTGATCGCCTCAATGACCTGGTTCAAAGTGATGCCATACCCTGCCAATTTCTGCGGATCAATCTCGACCTGGTACTGCTTCACAAAACCACCCACAGAAGCCACTTCAGCCACGTCTTCCACGGTTTTCAATTCATAGCGTAGAAACCAGTCTTGCAGTGCCCGCAGTTGTGACACATCCAGATTGCCTGTGGTATCCCGTAGCGCGTATTGGTAAATCCAGCCCACGCCCGTAGCATCGGGCCCCAACACACTTTTTGCCGACGCAGGCAATTGGCTTTGTGCCTGGTTCAAATACTCCAGCACTCGGGAACGAGCCCAATACAAGTCCACGCCATCTTCAAAAATAATGTAGACAAAACTGTCACCGAAAAACGAGAAGCCACGCACGTCCTTCGCCCCAGGCACAGAGAGCATGGTGGTAGTTAGCGGGTAGGTCACCTGATTCTCGACAATCTGTGGCGCCTGCCCCGGGTAACTGGTGCGCACAATTACTTGTACATCCGATAAATCGGGCAGGGCATCCAGCGGCGTTTTGTAGACCGACACCACGCCCCAGGCGCTCACCATCACGGTGGCAATCAGCACCAACAGCCTGTTGGCAATCGACCAGCGAATCAGCGCAGCTATCATGGTCGTGCTCCTGCGGGACTTACGCCCAACATCAAGGGAATGTCTTCGTTTTGCAATTGAAATTCCATTTCAATCTTTTCGCCCACTTTCAGTTGCTCACGCTGCAGTTGATCGGGCGCAGGCAGCATGAAGTCCATGGTCATCTCAGGCCACCCCAAGCCTGGAATGGGCGCATGCGTTACGGTAACTGAGTCCTCATGTATGGCTTCAACCACTGCTGATGTAATGTACTTGGTGGGCTTCTTCGCGGCCTGTTCAGCTTGCGCAGCGGCAGAACCCTCAGGCTCATTCAATCGTGCTTCCAGCCCACGCAAGCTGGCCTCGGAATCAATCAGGAACTGACCTGAAAGCACCACTTCTTGCCCCGCCTGCAAACCGGCAAGCACTTCGGTTTGCCCGTCAAACTCAATGCCGGTCTTGATTTCAACTGGCGAGAAGCGACCATCCTCACCAGCCAGCATCACCACTGCACGGCGACCAGTCTGTATCACGGCCTCAGACGAGATAATCATTGTTTCGGGTCGGCGAGTGTCCATGAAGCGGGTTTGCACAAACATGCCTGGCAGCAATTTGTTGCCCGGGTTGCTCAACACCAAACGCGCCAGTACAGTGCGCGAATTGGCGTTGACCTGTGGCAACACCGTTTGCACCTGTCCCTCAAACACCTGTCCCGGCATGGCCTGCGCTGTGGCACGCACAGAAACACCGGGCTGAACATAGGCTGCCTGGCTTTCGGGCACTTCGGCCTGCACCCACACGGTGGAAAGCCCATTGATTTCCATCAGGGTACTGCCAGGCTGCACAGTCATGCCTTCGCGCACCATCAGGTCGGTGACTACGCCGCTTCGGGGCGCAGCAATTGCCACGCGGGGCTGCACTTGTCCACTTTGTTCCACTTGTCGAATTTGCGCGCTGCTCATGCCCACTTGCAACATACGCTGGCGTGCGGCGTCCACCAAAGGTTGCAGGTTTTCACCTCGCATTTTTCGCAGCGACAAAAACTCTTCTTGCGCTGCAATCCAGTCGGGCACATACACCGTTAACAAGGTTTGGCCCTGTTTCACAGGGTCAAGCGTGGCGGTGACATTCAACTTTTCCACATACCCCATGGCGCGCGACTGCACCACCACCCGGTCACGTTCATTCCACTGCACGGCACCACTTGCAGTCACTTCGGGCGCCAACATGCCCATGGCAACTTTGGCTGTGCGTATGCCCAGGTTCTGCTGAATTCGGGGGCTCACCTTCACACTGCTGGTGTCGGCAGAATCAGCGCCCGAGTAGGCGGGTACCAGCATCATGTCCATGAAGGGGCTTTTGCCCGGTGAATCAAACTTGCGGCCCGGCACCATGGGGTCGTGGTAATACTGCACAGTCAAGCCGGTTTCCGGGTCGACATCGCCCGCCTTGATTCCACTTTCCATGTGCCTGCGTGTGGCCGCTTCTCCTTGAGGAATATTCCAGGTTGAAGGGTCTTGGCCACCTGCTGCACTGGTTTCTCCGTCAGCAGCACCCTCAGTGGCTGCACCAATGGGTGCCGACATCATGTCCATGCCCTGGCTCATGCCCAGTGCCCACAGGCCATAGCCCCCACCCGCCAGCGCGGCCAATGCGAGCACGCCAACTGCAATATGCGTCTTTTTCATTGTTGGTCCTCTTGTGGAATCAGGTATTCCAGTTGTGCCCAAAGGCGGGCCGTGTCCATTTGAATGCGCAGTTTTTCCATGCGCATGTCCAGTTCCATGCGGCGGGCTGCCAACACCTCACTCAGGGTGCCGGTGTTGCCACGGTAGGCGTCCAGCGCAGCTTGCGTGCGTTGTTGGGTCAGCGGAATCAGGCTTTGGTCGAAATCCCCCACACGCTTCACATTGCTTTTCCAGGTTTGTTGCCAGCGCTGTGTTTGCGCCAAATACTCGCGGTACAACTCAATTCGCTCTGAACGGGCTTTGGCAGCCATGGAATTGGCTGCGGCAACAGCCTGGTCTTGCCTGGAAGACTGATCTACAAACAAGGGGCGAGAAGCGCCCAGCGTCAGCATTTCAGAAAACTCGGGGCCTCGGCCTGCGTACATCACCGACAAGGTCCAGTCGGCCGACTTTTCCTGCAGCTTCACCTCGGCATTGGCCAAGGCTGCATCTTCTGCCTTTTGAAGCGCAATGATTTCCGGGTGCCTGTTCAGGCTTTCGCTCAAATCAGCTGTACCCAAGCGCGACTGGGCCAGGTTGGTGTTGTCGAGCAATTCACCACTGGCACCGCCACCCACCCAACGCTGCAAATCCGCGCGGGCATTGGCCAACATGGCCTGCGTGTCCTGTATTCGCAAATCGAGTAAACCCAGTTCCGTGCGCGCTGCAAACACCTCGGTTTGCGCGGCCTTGCCAGCCCGAAACAAGGCGTCTGCTGCGTCAATTTGCAATTGCAACTCGGTGCGCTGGCTTTGCAGCAGTTCAAGCATTTGCTGCAAATACACACTGTCCAGATAAGCCTGCGCCGTGCCGGTTCGCAATCGACTTAAAGCCAGCAACTCGCTGGCTTGCGCCACTTCCGCATTTTTGGAAAACACATTGGCCTGTGCTTTGCGTTTGTCTTGTCGCGTGAAGGTTTGCGAAATGCCCACCCCCCGCATGGTCATGAAATCAGCAGCAAGGCTGAATTGATCGGGTCCGTTGGCTGGAATGTTGCTCACCTCCAGCATCAACATGGGATCGGGCAACTCGCCTGCGGCCACTGCTTCGCTTTGGGCAGCCTGTGCTGCGGCCTTTTGGGCTTGCAACGCCTCGGAACGCTGTTCAGCGAGTTCAATGGCCCGGTTCAGGCTAAGTGGCGCAGCAGAAACAGAAGTTTCTGGCGCGGCCAAGGCTTGCTCCAATGTGTATTGCTGTGCGGCAAGTACGCCGCCAAAATTCAACAACACAAACAACGCAAGCACGGCCAGTGCAATTTTCATTAAAAAATGTTTACCCGGCATGGGGTTCTCCTGCATGGCGTTCAAGCCATGAGAAACAATCACGCAGTTGGGGTGGCAACAAGCCATCCCAACCCTCAATACAATTCAGGCGTGATCAAGCCCGGGGTGGGCGCTCAGGAGAAGTTTGCTGAAAGGAAATTCGAAGTACCTGCTCGACCGCTACATACACCGGTGAGGGGTTTTGAGAAGCAACAACAGCCGCAGAAAACGGCAAGGATGGCACGGCGCAACACAAGGGAGAACCCGCGAAGCAACCCTCATCCAGTTGCATCGCTTCAATGGTGTGCTGAGCGTGGGGCTGCGTGCTTTGCGTCTCGGCGCAGCATGGCATTGCGTGGGCCATGCTTTGAAACATGAGCGCACACAGCAACAAAACATGAACACCAATTCGACGCATCATTGGGTGAGAGAACCAGACTGCAGTAACTTAAGTTTAGCACAGACCATTCATGCCTCGGCAAGCACGGGTTTGGCTCCCTGCTTTAGTGAAAACCCGATACGCACCCAATCCCCATCGCACTGGGCAAAGGGTTCACCCCCGTGCAATCGTGCAATGGCCGCCACGATCGCCAAGCCCAAGCCATGGTTGTGGCCGCTTTCATTTCTCGATTGATCAACCCGGTAAAAAGGCTCAAACAAATGCGGCACGCTGCGCTCGGGAATACACACACCCTTGTTGCTCACCGTCACGCCAACCCGACCACTCGCGTCTGCTGGTTCAATGTGAATGTGAATGGTGCTGCTTTCTTCAGCATAGCGAATGGCATTCGACACAAGGTTGGACAAAGCCCGCTTGATCAATTCGGAATCAATGCGTGCGGAGGCATCGCCATGCATTTCAAAATGCAAATGCTTTTCCTCCAGCATCGCCTCCATGTAGTCCATCACGGTCATCACCGGTTCACTCAACTTTTCAACCCAGCGAAAATCGTTGTACTGCCCCTGGCTGGCATGCGACAAAAACAGCATGCTTTGAATAATGCGGTTCATGCGCTGCAGTTCTTCAAGGTGGCTGTGCAGGGCCTCTTTCAAATGTTCGGGATCCGGGTTTTTTTCACGCAACAACAACTCGTGGCTTACTGTGAGGCTGGACAACGGTGTATTCAGCTCATGCGCAACATTGGAGTTAAACGACCGCAATTGCTCTTGGTACTGGCCCACCTTGCCCATCAGCTTGTTGAACTGTTCAACCACTGGGTAAAGCTCTTCGGGTTCATGGTCACTCTTGATTCTTGCGTTCACATCGGAGGGGTCAAAGTCTGCAATTTTCCGACCAAACTTGTTCAGGGGTTTCAATTCAAACCGCGCCAGGGTGCCGCTCAGCAACATGATGAAGAAACCCCAAACCACCGTCACCGCCGTAAACAACAGGGCAATGAACTTCAAAAACCGTTTGTCTTCCGACACATCCATGGCCAGCTCAAGGTCGTTCATGGGCATGCTGCCACCCAGCCCACTCAAGGGGTGCATGTAAGTAACCTTGTGTTTTACCTGACTCAGCAACACCTGCGGACCATACAGCACCTGCCCGTTTTCGCCGTGCACTTTGGCACGTACGTTGCCAAGGCTGAGCAGCAGTTCATCCACCCGACCCCACATTTCAGTGGGCAGAAGTTCGCTGTTGCGGGACAACACCTGTTCCACACTGGAAGCCGCTCGGCTTAGCGTGTCCTGGTGGCGCATGTCTTGCCACATACAAATGGCCTGGTAACTGATGATGGCGATAATGCCCACACCCAGAATGCTGAGTATCGACATTTGCAGGGAGGATCGCCGCGCAATGGAACGTCTCACGATGAATAGTCCCCTGCGGTCTGCTCATTGGTCTGCTCAACGGCGCGTTGCTCCAGCACATAGCCCATGCCACGCACCGTGTGCAACAAAGGCTGGTCAAAAGGTTCGTCCATCTTGCTGCGCAAGCGGCGTACCGCCACATCCACCACATTGGTTTCGCTGTCAAAGTGCATGTCCCACACCAATTCAGCCAATTCAGTGCGGGAAAGCACCTCGCCTTTGCGGCGCAGCAGCAACCACAACAGGCTGAACTCTTTCGCGGTCAGGCGCAGGTCTTGCCCGGCACGCTTGGCCTGACGTTTTACAGCATCCAGTTCAAGGTCTGCCAGGCTTAAGTGGCTGCTGTCAGCGGTGGCGCTCGGTTGACCTTGCGCACGGCGCGCCAGTGCATGCACACGGGCCACCAACTCGGAGAATGCAAAAGGCTTGGTGAGGTAATCATCGGCACCCGCCTGCAAGCCCTTGACGCGGTCTTCAACCATGGAGCGTGCCGTCAGCATCAGTACAGGGATGTTCATGGTTTGGCGCAAGGCAGCCAGCACGCCCAAGCCATCCAGATCGGGCAGCATGCCATCCAGAATAATGAGTTCGTAATGGCCCTCGGTGGCCAGGTGCAAACCATCAATGCCATTGTGGGCAACATCCACCACAAAGCCTTCCGAGCTCAGCCCTTTTTGAAGGTAGCTGGCCAGTTTTTTTTCGTCTTCAATCACCAGAATTTTCATCGAAACTGCACCGCTGTAGCCGAGTCAACACAACCCGCAGTATAGAAGCAGGGCCCATATTTTTAAATTACAAATTTGTAATGTGCCTGTGGGCGCTTGGTAATTCGACCCTGCGTAAAGTACAACTCATGCCAACGCAATACTGCAACGGCAAAATTTGATGAAGTACCTCACAAGGAGATTTACCATGAACGCACGTCAATTGATCGCTACTTCCGTATTGGCCATTTCAGCATCTGTACCAGCCGTGGTCATGGCCAACCCCTCAACACAGCAAGGCGACGGTACCAGCCACGTGGTTGCAGTTGAAAGCCAGCGTAACCAGGCTTCTCGCCAGGCCGTGTTGAATGAATACCAGAAAGCAGTGCAAACCGGCGAATTCAGCCCAGTTGCAGGCGACCCAAGCGAAACAGCGCAAGCCGCAACTTCTACAGCAACACGCGCTGAAGTGCTGAGCAAGATCAACGGTGTAGACCTCACCGAAGGTGATGCCAGCTAATTGTTAAAAACCGGGTAGTTTTCCGGTTTTCAAAGGGCGCCTGTGATTCCCCGCACAGGCGCCTTTTGTTTTAAGATGAAGTTCATCTTTGCTTCAAAGCAGTGCCTCCCATGTCGTCCAGCCAGAAACCTCCCAAGAACAACAACGAATCTGCAGTGCCTTCGGGGCGCTTTGCGCGACTAAGCCGTTTCGGCGCGCTGGCCACCACAGTGGCAGGTTCGGTCGTGAAGAATGGCACCAAACAATTGGCACAGGGCAAACGACCCAAACTAAGCAGCTTGTTGCTAACCCCAAAAAACGCTCTGCGTGTGGCCGATCAACTGGCCCAGCTGCGCGGTGCTGCCATGAAACTGGGTCAATTGGTGTCGATGGACGCAGGCGACATGTTGCCACCGCAACTGGCCGAAATTATGGCCAAGCTGCGCCAAGACGCCAAACACATGCCGCGTAAACAACTGCTGGCTGTGCTTGAGAAAGAGTGGGGCGAGAATTGGGATGAACGCGTGCGTGAATTCAACCTGACCCCAATTGCCGCCGCATCAATTGGGCAAGTACATGAGGCCATTTCACTGGATGGTGAAAAACTCGCCATCAAAATTCAATACCCCGGTGTTCGCGACAGCATCGACAGCGACATTGACAATGTGGCCACTATTTTGCGCTTCACAGGCTTGGTACCCAAAACTTTTGATTTGGCTGCATTGCTGGCAGAAGCCAAAAAGCAACTGCATGAGGAGGCGGACTACCTGCGAGAAGCTGAGTACATCGCGAAGTACACCGAAGCATTGGGCGAAGACGAACGGTTCGAAATTCCCACGGTAAATACCGACCTGACCACACACGGTATTTTGGCCATGCGCTATGTGGAAGGCGTGCCAATTGAACAAATGGTCCACGCCACCCAACCAGTTCGGGACAAAATTGCCACCACCATGTTCCAGTTGTTGTTCAAGGAATTGCTGGGCATGCGCCTGATGCAAACCGACCCCAACTTTGCGAACTACCGCTACAATCCCAAAACAGGCCGAGTGGTGTTGCTTGATTTTGGCGCCACCCGTAGTTTTGATGAAGAATTGGTGAACGGATACATCGATGTCATGAAGGCGGCGCAAGCGGGAAGCCGCGAGTTAATGCAAAAAGCGGGCATGCGCATTGGTTACTTCGATTCCACCACAAAACCTTACCACCGCGACCTGGTACTGGACCTCATGGAACTGGCCTGCGAGCCCTATTGCACCGAGGGTTGTTTCGATTTTGGCAACACCGACCTGGCTGCGCGAATTCGCGACAAAGGCTTTGAGCTGGGCGAAGACCGAAAATTCTGGCACGCCCCGCCCATTGACTGCCTGTTCATACACCGCAAACTGGGTGGCCTTTTTTTGCTGGTCACCCGCTTGAAGGCAAGGGTGGATGTAAAAGGTTGCGTTTAAGCTTGGTCATGCAACCCACAGTGACCACAACAAACCCAATACACCACAACTCACAATGACCTCAATCACGCCACGCTTGTACTTGAAAAGTGCGACAGACGCCAACAATGCAATAACTGCGGCAGACCATTGAAACTGACCTTCAAACCCCGAGGGCCAAAGCACGTGATAGCCAAAGAACAATGCGAGATTTACGATCACCCCTACCACCGCAGCAGTAATACCTGTGAGTGGTGCCGTAAACTTCAACTGGTTGTGAGTGGTTTCTATCAGAGGTCCGCCCAACAAAATGAACACAAATGAAGGCAAGAAAGTGAACCAAGTCACGATGCTCGCGCCAGCCACACCTGCCAAAAAAAGTTGTTCAGGGCCGAACACTTCTTTCAGGTAAGCCCCCACAAAACCCACAAAAGCAACAATCATGATAAGAGGTCCAGGCGTGGTCTCTCCAAGTGCCAAGCCATCAATCATCTGCGTAGCATTCAGCCAGCCATAGTGTTCAACTGCACCGTCGTACACGTACGGCAATACTGCGTAAGCGCCGCCAAATGTAAGTAATGCCGCCTTGGTAAAAAACCATGACATTTGAGTTAAAGTGTTGTCCCAACCAAGGATCAGGAACAATGCGGTGATTGGCAAAGCCCACAAAAGCAAGCCGATGGTAGACACCGTCGCAAACCGAGACCACGTAAAAAGCGCATGCTTTGGGGTAGGCGTGTGGTCATCAATCAATGCGGGCGCATGCTGCTTTTCGGAGGCCGAATGCCCACCACCTACGCTGAATTTGCCGGGAGAATAACGCCCGCCAAAATATCCAAACAGAGCCGCTGCTGCGACAATTAGTGGAAACGGAATATTAAACACCGCCGAGGCGAGAAACGAAAATATTGCCACCCCCCACAGCAGGTTATTCTTCAGAACCCTTGAACCAATTCTGTGCGCTGCTTGAAAAACAATCGCAGTAACTGCGGGTTTGATACCGTAGAACAGCCCTGCCACCAAGGGCGTTTCACCAAACACCAAGTAAACCCACGACAAAGCAATCAGCAATATCAGCGACGGCATTACAAACAACACCCCAGCGACAATTCCTCCCCATGTTCGGTGCATTAACCAGCCAATGTAAGTTGCTAACTGCTGAGCCTCTGGCCCAGGCAACACCATGCAATAGTTGAGCGCGTGCAAAAATCGGCGTTCTGAAAGCCAACGTTTGTTCTCCACAAGCTCCTGATGCATGATTGCAATTTGCCCCGCAGGCCCACCAAAACTGATAAAGCCCAGTTTGAGCCAGAACTTAAATGCCTCCCAAAAGGTCACTTGATTAGGCGCAATTTTGGTGTCGGGCAACACTGAATGATTGATAGACATGGTCAAACAGACTCATTTTGAAAGGTAAGATAAAGTGCATCGAAAAGGGAAGATGCAATGTTGAGTAAAGCGTGATCATCGGTCAGTTGCGCACGCAGCCCAGCCAGCATGCTCTCGACTCCAGGTGCTTCTGGCGGCTGCAATCCACCTGCATCCAGGTAATGAACAATGGTGGCTATCCTTGACAACGCGGCGTCATTCAAACCGAAACTTTCCATCAGGACTTCAAAAGTGACCAAACCAGCGCTGTGAGTAAAGGCAGCTCCATCAAAATCGAATCCGATGACATTCGCAGGACAATCTGCTGGGTCTTCCAACCAAACAAACTGCGCTTTAGGGTCAATAAAACGTCGAATCAACCACGCACTTGCCATGCGATCAACCCACAAATGCTGACGTGTGGCCCAAGTCTTTTTTTGATAATCAGCAGTGTTACAAACATGAATAGCCTGATTCAGCTCTTTGGGCTCGTGGGGGCTGACTTTTTGAATAAGTCGCCGCTCAACCTCCTGCAACATGGCTTTGGTTTGCGCCAATGACTTGCCTGGAAAATAATCAATTGACTCGAGTCGGTTTAAAACTTTGTGCAACTTCCTGATTTGCTTGAATACCACCACGTAATTCTCTGAAAGTTCACTCTCCAACTTCAGCAAATCCTGCTGAAATTCTAGATACTCAGCAGTCCGATCAAATAATTCAGCGAAATTGTCGTTGACCTGCGCCTGCGTGGTCAGCAACCATGCATGCCCTTTGGCCTGAAAAACCTCTGCTTGGGTTTCGACCAACAAATCAACGCACTCAGGCCGATCCGGCAAGATATAGACCCCGTCTTTCAATACCGCAGCTCCTGCTGTTTTCAATGCCCTCCACACCCGCATGCGTGGTGTGGCTTGGTCGGCAGGAAAAGTCGTAATCAAAACAAGCCAATTATTATTCATAGCACACTCAACAAATTTTGTTGAGCATACTACATATTTAATTGCTTACACAGTACACAGAGTCCCTATAAAATTGCGAGGCTGGCGATTTCACAGCATTGTCATCATTTTCGAATGGAGATTACATGACCTGGATTATTACCAAATACATGATCACCGCTGGATTGATCGTATTGATTTCCGAAGTGGTGAAACGCAGCGACAAACTTGGTGCATTGATCGCAGCGCTGCCCATAGTCACCGTGCTCACACTGATTTGGTTGTATGTTGAAAAGGAACCCGCCGAAAAACTCAGCAACCACGCTTTTCTAACTTTCTGGTATGTGCTGCCCACCCTGCCGATGTTCCTTGTTTTTCCCTCGCTGCTTGGCAAACTAGGATTTTGGCCAACGCTGGGGGTTTGCGTATTGATCACTTTTGCATTTTTCCTGCTGACCGTTAAAATCGCGCAACTGTTTGGCGTTGAACTTATGTAGCAGACGGACAGGCCAATTGCATCGAACAAACCCTGTGCTACACTAATTCCATGAAAAAAAATTGGATTCATTTTGTTGATGATGTTGTTGCCGCTTCAGTCCGCCTGGGCTGCGGTGCAGCTTTATCACAGCCATGGTTCCAGTGACTCATTGGTTGAAGTGGTCTTTCATGATCATTTTGACAAGGCGCATAGCCATTCTCACACGCATGGCGAACATGCACATGAGCAAGACAACAACTTGGATCAATCCAGCCCAGATCAATCCAACGCAACCGATCACCACCATCACTTTCACGTGCACACGGTTTCAGTGCTCAGTGAAGTAAACCTGCCCGATTTCCCCTCGCCTTCCGCTGTTCAGCTCAGCAGCATTCCTGCTTGGCAGGAAACACTTCTTTCTCAGAGAATCGAACGGCCCAACTGGCGTTAATCAACCGTCAACCCACTTATTGACTTTTGATTAACGGAGTAGTCCATGAACACACCACATTGCGTGGTGCGGCTTGGTATGGTGCTCGGAGCCATTTTTACGCTGGCGTACACACCATTACAAGCTGCCGAACGGGGTATTAGTGTTGCAACGGCTTTTGAATCAGCACTTGCAATAGACCCCGAACTTCAAGCCGCCGAAAAACGGCTTGAGTCAGCACGATATGCCACAGAAGCTGCCAGCAGCCTGACCCCGGAGCCTCTTAGCCTGGAGGGCTCGTACCGGTCTGATCGAAACTTTGACAACCAGGGCTTGAGGGAAGTGGAGCTGGGTATTGTTGCCCCGGTTTGGCTGTGGGGCGAACGCAAAGGTTCGCAAAACCTGGCCAATGCAGAACTTCAAATGGCCAGCCTGACCAAAACCCTACAGAAACTGGAATTGGCACAACAGGTTCGGCAGGCCTACTGGGACACCATCGCGGCGCACCTTGATGTGGAAATTGCGCAAGCACGCCTGGTGGGCACACAACGTTTGCTGAGCGATGTTGAGAAACGGGTTGTGGCTGGAGATTTGGCACCTGTTGATCGGCTTCAGGCCCAGGCACTGCATGCGCAAGCCAAAGCAGATTTTGGTACTGCTGTATCGAATGTATCGCTGTTGGCCGCTGAATTCACAGCATTGACAGGGCTTCCAGCCAGCGCATTAAGCGATCCGAAGATCGAAGGTATGCCGGCTTTCCAAAGTACGCCCGATTTTTCAGATCACCCGGCCTTGCTTCATGCCAAACAACGGGTCAATCTTGCGCAACTGAAAGGCGAACTTGCTGCAATTCAAAGCCGACCAAATCCAGAGATCAGCTTGGGCCTGGTGAGCGACAAAGGAGGCTTTGCCGCCCCTGAAGAAAAATCGTTGATGATCGGCACCCGAATTCCGCTTGGGTCCAATGCGAAGCACCAAAGCAGAATATTGACAACGCAGGCCGATGAACTGTCGGCGCAGGCCAGTTTGCGCAAGCTGGAAGGCAGGCTGAAGGCCAGGGCGCAAGCCATGGCTTCCGGCGTCAATCTGTATGAAGAACTCAAAAGAACTGCCGAGGAAAGAGCAAAGGCCAATCAGGAAGCCTTCGCACTCATTCAAAAGTCATTCGAGCTGGGTGAAACCGATTTGCCCACCCTGCTACGGTTTGAACAGCAGGCTTTTGAAGCACAGCGCCTTTCACGCAAAGCGACTGTTGAACATGCCGCCAAGGTGTCGGACTACAAACAGGCTCTTGGAATTTTGCCGGAGAACAATCCATGAAGAACATTTCACTTTTATTCATCGGTTCATTGCTGATGACTCAACTCGCCATGGCGGCGCCCGGTGCACATGGTCCCAACGGCGAACATTTGGACGCACCAGGCACTGGCAGTACAGTGGCCGATGTCACACCACGCACGGAAACCTTTACAGAAAATTTTGAATTGGTGGCGCGGCTTTACAGCACTGAACTGTCTGTACTGGTAGACGATTACAACACCAACGCACCGGTGTTGAACGCCACACTGGAACTGGAAGTAGGCGACTTGAAAGGCACTGCAGTGTTTCATGAAGACGCGGGCGACTATGCCTTTGATGACCCCGCCATGCTGGAGTTGTTACAGAAACCCGGCGATCACGAACTGATTTTTACGCTGACCACACCCACACAAAACGACCTGTTGCTGGCGACACTGGAATCGAACGGTGCTGCAACAGAACATGTAGAACATGGCCACCCACATCACGATAACCACGAACACGATGGCCACGGCCATATTCAAGAGCTGTTCCATTCCCCCTATGCATGGCTGGCGTTGGTGCTGGGACTGGGCGTACTCGTTCTGATCGTAGGGCGCATTCGTCGCGCTGGTTCAAACCCGGTTTCTAAAAAGATTTAATCATGAAGCAAACTCTCATTTCTACGTTTGTTGTTGCTACTTTGACAACACTATCGCTCGGGCTTTTTTCCAGCCCATTGTTGGCTGCACCTGGTGCGCATGGCCCCAATGGCGAACACCTGGACGCACCTGCGAATGCCAACCCCGGTGGGCTGGCGCGCCTCCCCGACGGCAGTGTGAACGTACCAAAACTGGCCCAGCGCCGCATGGAAATTCGCACACAAATGGTGTTCCAAAAGGATCACACCCAAACCACCGAACTGAATGGCAAAGTGGACATTGACCCCAATGCGGGTGGTCGTGTTCAAGCCCCGTTTCAAGGTCGGGTGGAACCACCCGCCAAAGGATTTCCTTCGCTGGGGCAAGCTGTTCGCAAAGGTGAAGTTCTTGCCTATTTGCACCCGCTGGCCGATGCAATTTCCTTAGGCTCACAACGGGCTGAACTGGCTGAAGTGAAAGCCAACCTAACACTGGCCCAACAACGCGTGGAACGGATGAAGGCACTACAAGGCACTGTTCCCAAAAAAGAACTGGAAGCCGCACAAGCGCAACTTTCTGCATTGCAGGGGCGCGAAAGGGCCTTGAACAACAGCGTGTCCGGCAGGCACACCTTGCTGGCACCCGCCAACGGCGTGGTCGCCAAAACCAATGCACTCAACGGGCAAGTCATTGAACCCAGCCACGTGTTATTTGAAGTCATTGACCCACGCCGATTGCTGATTGAAGCCAATACCGCCGACGCTGCGGTTGCACAGCAAGTGCAAGGGGGAAGCCTGGCTGGAATTGAAGGCGTCGAGTTGACCCTGGTGGGTGCTGGGCACAGTTTGGTGAATGGCGCCATTCCAATCACCTTCCGCGCCAACGCCACCCAAGGCAACGCCTCGGTACCACTGGCTGTGGGCCAACCGGTCACAGTGCTGGCTCGCTTGAAAACCACAGTCAAAGGCATCGTTCTGCCCAGTGAAGCAGTGGTGCGCAACCCGAACAACGAAACGATAGTGTGGATCAAATCAGGCGCTGAGCGGTTCATCGCGCAGCCAGTGGAATATCAGGCACTGAACGCTCGGGAAGTGGTGATCACCAAAGGCTTGGCCGATGAAAACCGGGTTGTAATTTCAGGCACCAACCTGATCAACCAGATCCGATAAGGGGCGATGCATCATGTTTAATTGGATCGTCCGGTTCAGCCTGCACAACCGGTTATTTGTATTGGCTGCAGCGATGCTTGCCATGGCCTACGGGGCTTATGTGTCCACCCAAACACCGGTGGATGTGTTTCCCGACCTGAACAAACCCTTGATTACGGTACTGACCGAAGCAGGTGGCATGGCCCCCGAGGAAGTGGAACAACTGGTGTCATTTCCCATTGAAACTGCGCTCAACGGCATGCCGGGGGTCACCCGCGTGCGATCCGTTTCCGGTGTCGGACTTTCCATTGTGTACGCGGAATTCGACTGGGGCACCGATGTTTACCGCAACCGCCAACTCGTGGCTGAACGGCTGACTTTGGTGAAGGAGCAACTACCCGAGAGCATCACCCCCGTGATGGGGCCAGTCAGTTCCATCATGGGCGAGATCATGTTGATTGCCTTGCCGATCGACACGGGAATAACCAACCCGATGCAGGCACGAGAGTATGCCGACTTTGTGTTGCGTCCGCGCCTGTTATCCATCCCCGGTGTGTCACAAGTCATTCCAATTGGCGGAGAGGTTCGCCAATTGAGGGTGGAACCCGACACAGCCCGTATGGCGCAATTTGGTATTTCCTTGAGTGAACTGAAAAGTGCACTTCAAGCCTTTTCTGCAAACACCAGTGGCGGTTTCATCGACCTGAACAACCGCGAATACCTGATTCGAAACCTGGGGCGCACCAATCAGCTTGAGGATTTGCAAGGCCTGGCAGTGGCCTATCAAAACGGCACCCCAGTGCTGCTGGAACAAGTGGCTGATGTACGTTATGCGGCCGCCTTCAAGCGCGGTGATGCAGGCTTGAATGGCAAACCTGCCGTTATTTTGAGTGTGCAAAAACAACCCGCCGCCGACACGGTTGAGCTGACCCTGCAGGTTGAAAACGCTCTCACTGAATTGAAGCAAGGTTTGCCCAACGGTTTGCTGGCACCCGAGGTGTTGTTCCGACAGGCCGACTTCATTGAAGCATCCATTGGCAATGTGGTGGAAGCCCTGCGGGATGGTGCCATCATGGTCACCATTATCCTGTTTGCATTTCTGCTCAGCGCTCGCACCACCGCCATCTCCTTGATTGCGATTCCATTGTCGCTGGCTGTGGCTGTGATTGTTTTCAAACTGTTGGGCCAATCGATCAACGTGATGACCCTGGGCGGCTTGGCGATTGCCATCGGCGAACTGGTGGACGACGCCGTGGTGGATGTGGAAAACATTCTGCGCCGCCTGAAAATGCGCGGGCAACAAACCAACCCAGAGTCGATTCTGAACACCATTCTGAAAGCGTCAGTAGAAGTACGTTCCGGCATTGTGTACGCCACTCTCATTGTGGTGCTCGTCTTCGTTCCACTGTTCGCCCTGCCTGGTATTGAAGGCCGTTTGTTTGCGCCCTTGGGCATTGCATACATTGTGTCCATTCTGGCTTCGATGCTGGTTTCTATGACCGTGATCCCGGTGTTGTCGTATTACCTGCTGCCCAACATCAAAACACTGGGCCACGGCGACAGCCCTTTGGTAAAGCGCTTGAAGGCGTGGGACACCAAGGCACTGCACTGGTCATTCCCGCGTGCCAAGCAGGTGTTGATTGCAGCTGCAATTGTGGTTGCAGGGGCAGCGGCTACTGTGCCGTTTTTTCCGAAAGCGTTTTTGCCGGCATTCAATGAAGGTTCGCTGGTGATGGGTTTGATTTTCAACCCAGGCATTTCGCTTGAAGAATCGAACCGAATTGGTGCCCTGGCTGAAAAACTGATTGCCGAAATACCCGAGGTCGAGAAAGTAGGTCGCCGCACCGGGCGTGCTGAACTGGATGAACACGCTGAAGGCGTGCACGCTGCGGAAATTGATGTAGACCTGAAAGAGTCGGATCGGGATCGCGAAGAAATCATGGCTGATATTCGAAAACAACTTGCCGTCATTCCTGGCTCGGTGGCGATTGGTCAACCCATTTCTCACCGGCTTGATCACCTGTTATCAGGTGTTCGGGCGCAAGTGGCCATCAAGATTTTCGGTGACGACATGGACACCTTAAGAGGCCTGGCCGAAGACCTTCGAGGTCGCTTGAGCACAGTTGATGGGCTAGTCGATTTGTCCGTTGAAAAACAGGTGTTGATTCCGCAAGTGAAAGTGCGGGTGGACTATCGCAAGGCGGCGCAATACGGCCTTGCACCTGGCGAAATACTGACCGCGCTTGAATCGCTGTCGCAAGGCGAGCGAATTACACAGGTGGTCGATGGTGCCAAGCGATTCGACTTGGTGCTGCGCCTGCCCGATTCTGCACGCACGCCCCAAGACCTTGCGCGCGTGATGCTGGACAGCCCGGCGGGTCCCATACCACTCTCCAGTGTGGCCACGGTGGAAGAAGGCGATGGCCCCAATCAGATTGGCCGTGAAAACAGCCGCCGCCGAATTGTGGTGTATGCCAACACCGACGGCAGCGACATGTCGGCGATCATCGAACAAGTGCGAAATTCGGTGGCCAACACGGCATTGCCCGGTGGTTACTTCGTCAGCATTGAAGGCCAATTCCAGGCTCAAGAGCAAGCCACACGATTGATTGCCGTGTTGTCGCTTTTGTCCCTGGCTTTCATTTTTCTGGTGCTGTACACCCGATACCAATCCACCACATTGGCCTTGGTGATCATGGGCAACATTCCATTCGCGCTCATTGGCAGTGTGGCTGCCATGTGGATTGCGGGGGTGTCGCTTTCAGTGGCCTCCATGGTGGGTTTCATTACCTTGGCGGGCATCGCCACGCGCAACGGCATTTTGAAAGTTAGCCACTACATCAACCTGTGCAAATTCGAAGGTGAAACCTTTGGCATTCCAATGATTGTGCGTGGGTCGCTGGAAAGGCTCACCCCAGTGTTGATGACCGCCCTGACCGCCGCTTTGGCGCTTACCCCTTTGCTGCTCTCAGCCGACGCACCGGGCAAAGAAATTTTGCACCCAGTGGCTGTGGTTATTTTTGGTGGTTTGGTCAGTTCCACCATTCTGGACACTTTGCTGACCCCTTTGATGTTCTGGCTGGTGGGCAAACAACCACTAGAAAAAATTCTGACCGAACAAGATCAGGAAGCGTATTAATTTTTTGCAGGAGTAAACCATGAAAAAACGATTGAATGGATTGGCCTTGGTGCTCACCTTTGCACTTGTGCAACCGGTGTTGAGTCATGAAGAAAAACCGCGCCACGGCGGCGTAGTTTCGGAGGCCAAAGACTTGAATTTTGAACTGGTGAACCAGAATGGAAATGCGGTCATTTACATTCTGGACCACGACCAACCCGTGGATACTGCCAAAGCCAGCGGCAAGTTGACCGTACTGAACGGCAGCGAAAAAACAGAGGCCGACCTGCAGCCGGCTGGTGAAAACCGGCTGACCAGTGCAGGCAAGGTATCACTGGGCAAAGGTGCCAAAGCAATTGCCTCGCTTACACTGGGCGAGATGAAAGTCAGTGTTCGGTTTGCGGTAAAGTGATGCCCCAAGGCATTGGTTGCACTTTATAAACGAGTTATTAATCGAACCAGCTGCTCTGCATCAGGTTCAATGCTGCCAGAGAACACCACCCGACCGTCGGTGGTTTCTACATGCAGCGTTGGAAATGATTCGATGTCGACCTTGTCTTCCCATTCCGGAAAGTCTTCGATGTCGACCCATTGCGCCTGAACGAAGCTCAGCCTTTGGATGGCTTCATTGAATGGCATTTCAAATGTGCGGCAAACACCGCACCATTGTGCGCACAGCAAATACACGTGATGGCGAGTCGACATCGAATCAATCATTAATCCAGTTTGTAAGCAGCGAATTTTTCATCGAGCTCGGTTTCAAAAAAGTGGTTCGAAAAGTTTGACAGGGTTTTAACCGACGCGGCTAGAATCACGCCCATGACATGTTTGTCAGTGAAACCAGCCGCCTTGAATTTCTCGCCAGTTGCAGGACTGACCTTGCCTTTTTCATTGACCAGTTCGACAGTGAAATCATAAAGCGTTTGCAGCCTGGTGTCAGGAATCGGTTTGCCTTCCCGAATGGCCGCAAGTACGTTGGCAGGTACACCCGACATTTTGTCGGCCAGCATGCTGTGCGCCGCACCACAGTACTTGCAACCATTGCTCAGGCTCAATGCCAAGAACACAACCTCTTGTTCAACGGGGCCAAAGCCGCTTTTGTTGCGAAACTCGTCGTAACCATGAAGATAGGTGGACAGCACTGGGGCGAGGTTCACCATGTTTGCATACATATTGGGAATGAAGCCAACCTGCTTCAGCGCAAGGCTCAACACCTCTTGTTGATCGGCATCACCCGATTCAGCGGTGACAGGCTTCAAGCTGGAATTCACGAAATGGTTTGCCATGTTGATCTCCTGATTGGTGAAACTGACCCAACATAATGCGCAGTCATCAGCTACATTAGATATCAATTCGTCTATTTTCATACCAATTTGTTCGTTCCATGAGCCAATCGCCTTTTTATCACCTGATTCAGCAAGTCGGCTTGAAAGCCAGCGTGTTTTACAGTGGTGGCCTGTGTGGCCAACACCCGTTTGTTGAAAACAATGACAGCGGGCATTTGCATGTTGTCATGCAGGGTCAGTTTGATTTGGTGGACCGCCATGGGCGCTGCACACGCCATCGAGAGCCCTCACTGATTCTTTTCAAGGCCTTCGCGCCACATCATTTAAACATTCCACCCGGCGAGGAGGCACAGGTCATGTGCGCAGACATCACCTACGCCAGCGGCATGAACAACATGATCACAGCGGGTTTGCCTGACATCGTGCTGATTCCCCTAAGTGAACTACCACTCGTGCGTAACACCATGAATGTGCTGGAGGAGACCTCGCAGCTATCGCAACTGGTTCGAGGGCAAATTGACAACAAGTTGTGCGAAGTGGTTTTACTTCAGGTCATTGCCTATTTGGTTGAACATGGCCGTGTTGAAAAAGGCGTGCTGAGTGGGCTTGCACACCCTATTATTGGCCCCTTGCTTGCAAACATTCTTCAGAATCCAGGAGGCCAATGGAAGGTGGAGAATATGGCGCACTCGGTCGCCATGTCAAAAACCCGATTCACGCAGCAATTTGTTGCGAGCGTGGGCGAAGCGCCGGGCCTGTTTGTTCGCCGTGAGCGCATCAATCTGGCGAAAACATGGCTGCTTGAAGGCAAACCACTGGAGCTTATTGCTCAACATTGCGGCTATGCTTCGCAGTCCTCCTTTTCGAGGGCATTTTTACAACAGACCGGTCAATACCCCAGCCACTGGACAAGCATTCAGAAAGGAATACAGTTTCAATCAGCTGGGCGCGCCGAAAACGGCTAAATTGATTTCGGCACGTACCTGCTTCATTACGCCCACCGACAATGACAAAACTGGCGGAGTGGCCAGGTAAAGCTATTCATCACCCACCAATGCATCAATGATGGGGCAACCGGTCGATTGGCACATGGCATTGCACCGCGCCACAAGCTGCAGCAAGGTTTCTTGCATTTTTATCAGGTCGTTGATTCGTGCACCAATCGACTCCAGCTTGATTTCAGCCAAAGCCTGCGTTTCACGGCAGGAACTTACTTTGCCTAGCGCCAGAAGTTCACCCACCTCGGACAAGGTAAAACCCAAGGCCTGTGCGCGTTTGATAAAACGGATCTGCTTGATGTCTCCGGGACCATATTTGCGGGCACCCTGCAAGGGTTTGGCGGGCTGTGACAACATGCCCACGCGTTGGTAGTAGCGAACTGTTTCAACATTCACGCCTGCTGCCTGGGCCAACCCGCCAATGCTCAATGTGTGTTTCTGAATCATGCCTATTGACTCCGTACTTGGGTACGGCTTTCACAATAGCATCTCCGCCCTGTAAGCAGAGAAATCAATACATGAAACCACTTGAAAATACCGGTACCCTGATCGCTAGCGCGCTGGCGGCATTCGGCGCATCCATTTGCTGCCTTGGCCCTTTTTTACTACTGGCCGCAGGCGTAGGTGGCAGTTCGTCGCTGGGAATGGTCACCACCTTGGAGCCCTATCGACCTGTTTTTATCGCCATCACGCTCGGTTTGTTGGCGTTGTCTTATTACAAAATGTTCTGGCGCAAAGCGGATTGCGAAAGCTGCAGCCGTGGCCAGAAAATGGTTTTCTGGGTAATCGCAGTGCTTTCTTTGCTCACGCTGGCCTCGCCATGGTTCATGTAAGAACAGGAGAAATACAATGACTGACGTTGTACTTGAGTCGATTCTGATCTGCCCAAACTGCGATGCAAACACCTCGTGCATCATGCCCACCAACGCATGCCAGTTTTTTTTCCAGTGTGGGCACTGCAATATTTTGCTCAAGCCCAAACCGGGCGATTGCTGTGTTTTTTGCTCATATGGGTCGGTGAAATGCCCACCCATCCAGCAAGGCAACTCATGTTGCTAGAGCATTCAGCTCCACTCAATGAATACACGAAAAAACCGGGCCTGAAATGACCCGGCACTTTTACCGTTTTATGCGCAAAGCGGGCATACAGCCATCGCAACACCCACAAGGCCAAACACGCCAACGGCAGCAGCAAATAATTTAACTTTCATAAAAAACTCCTTTAACAACAAATGGGAACATTCCCGTATTTCATGGTGCATGTTCCAGCAACTGGAAGGTCAAGCCTTGTCGTTATTTTTATTTGATGCGGGCAAAATATAATCTGCAATCAAAAACTCGCCCTCAGGTTCTTGGGGTTCGTCCACCAGCGTGGATGCAATCCTGGCATTGTTCGCCTGAATATCGAGTAATTTTTTTTCCAATTCCACCAGGCTTTGCTTCAAATGCCTGACTTCAACTAGTTTTCGCTCGATCAACTCGTCGACCCGAGTTCTTGAACCACATCCGCAAGCGGGACCTTGATCGTAAAAATCAAGCACAGATTGTATTTCCTTGATCGAGAAATCCAATTCCCGGGCCTTCTTGACAAAATCAAGTCTGGAGAGGTCTTCTTGCCCGAATACACGATTTTTGCCAGTTGGAAACCACGATTGCGAATCGGCGCGCTTGGGGGCAATTAAACCCTGTTCTTCATAAAATCGAATGGTCTTTGGATTTAATCCGAGTCGTTTGGCAACATCACTGATTTTCATGGCATTCAAGCTTGAGGCGTTCAAAGGTTATTGATACCGTAAAATTTCTTGATGGGCAACAAGGTCAACCGTTTCACCATCCAACGGCACGATCAATCGATCGCTGAGCCCTGCATGCTGTGCAGCAATCAGCAATTGATCCCGAGTCACCGGGCAGTGGCTGATCGCCTCGAGGTGGTTGGCAATTACCGTGCCGCTGGCAGCCCGCGTGAACTCAAGCACATCACTGACACCCATAATAATTTCACCGCCCACATCAAATTGCGCCCCTCCGGCAGGCACCACACTAACTTCCGGCTTTCGGGTCCACAAGAACTCTTGAATGCGGGGTGTGAAAATGGTGTCCCCACTCAGGTAAAGCGAGGGCTCACCCGGAAGCTGAATGAAGTAACCCACCCCGTGTTCCATCAATGAACCCACAAAACCCCGCCCATGCACACACGGCACAGTGCTGATCAAACCGCCCAGAAAAGGGGCCTTCTTGCTGCCTGCATCGGGCGGCAAGGACTGTACATTCAAACCCTTGCCAACCAAATGTGGCGCATCGTGTGCGGTACAAATCACAGGTATTTGACGCTCTCGAAGCCATGCTTTGCCAAAACGGTCCAGGTGATCAAAGTGGCCTTTCTGGCAATGGGTAATCAAGCAATGGGTCACTCCCAGAAGGGCCAAGTCGGCTTGGGGTGGCAAATCCACCGTGGGGTTTCGCAACATGCCGCCAGAAAGTTTGAGCGGCGGCAGTGCGTTCTTCGGAGACAACATGGGATCAACCAACACCCGGTATTCTCCGAATTCCAGAATAAAGGTGGCATTGCGCAGTTGCTGAATTTTCATGACTCTTCTCCGGTATGGGATGCTGAATCATGGCAAAAAAACACATTCTCCAGTTATGGCATAGAATGACAACTTTCAGTCATTTTCTGCCACACCCGGAAAACTTATGAAAATTGGACTTTTGCTGTACGACCAATGCATGCCTGCGGGCTTGATGGCATTCAATGACCTGCTACAAGCCAGCAACCGACTGTCGGGCAAACTGCTGTTTGAAACCTGCTTGGTGGGTACCGGCCTGAAACCTGTGCAATGCGCCAATCAAATGGTGCTGACTGCCAACTCACTGCTTCAAGACACGCCACTGGATGTGCTGCTGGTGCCCGGCATGTGGACTGAATCGCCCAGCCAGTTGCCGGAGCTGCTTGCCCAACACGCCAAGCTGATTGAGCAAATTCGACAACTGCCCGATCACACCAAAGTGTGGAGCTACTGCACAGGTGTGTGCTTCCTGGCCGAAAGCGGCCGGCTTCGCCGCCAACGCGCCACAGTCACTTGGTGGCTGGCCAATGCCATGCAAAAAAACTACCCCAACGTGAATTGGCTGATTGACAGCGATTGCGTGGTAACCCCAAAAACCGCCACGGCTGCAGGTGTTCACGGTTACCTGCTTCTTGCGCAGCAATTGATCGAAAAGTCGCTGAGTAAACCCGCGTTTCAGGAGTTCATCAAACTGATGGTGCTACCCAGGCCAGTGCAGCAGCACCCTGCTTTCAGATCGTTTGCCTTTATGGAGCAGGCTGACCCTTTGCTCAGAAAACTGGCAGCGATCGTGGCGCAAATGCCTGCAGAACAGATCACCGTGCAAACACTGGCGGGAAAACTAAATTTGAGCGAACGCACTTTGGCCCGAAAGGTGAGCGCTTTGACTGAAATACCCGTGGCCAGTTATGCCCGGCAGCTGAAACTTCACCAAGTGAGCGAACAACTGATTTGGTCAAGCCTTCCAGTCAACACCATTAGCGAAGAACTGGGCTACAGCGACGAATCGAATTTAAGGCGACAATTCAAACAAGCCACCGGGCTTTCACCGGTTCAATATCGCAAGAAGTACGCTCGAGCCTGACCTTGAATTGAATCAGTGAGAATGACCATGCGAATGTGCAGCACCCGCAGTGGCTTCACCCCGCAACTCAGCCCGCGCCTGTTTGATCACGCTGAACGAGGCCGTTAAACCGAGTGTGGCCATGAGCGCAGCCACCGCAAGATCGGGCCAGGCGGTTTGAGTAACACCCACCAACAATGCAGCGCCCAACACAGCCAGGTTACCGATTGCATCGTTGCGGCTGCACAACCAAACCGAACGCATATTGGAATCGCCATTGCGGTAGCGGTACTGAATGGCAGCCACACCCACGTTCACACTCAAGGCCATCACACCCACCACACCCATGGTTGCGTAAGAGGGAACCTCGCCATGCAGGGCTGCATAGCCCGCGAAACCCAACACACCCACGCCATACAAACCCATGGACACACCCTTGAGCAAGGCTGCCTTGGCCCGGGTTTGAAGCGCCATGCCCAACACAAACAGGGACAAGGCATAGTTGGCCGCATCGCCACCAAAATCGAGTGAATCGGCAAGTAGCGACACCGAACCACCCGACCAACTGGCACCCACTTCAATAAAAAACATCGCGGCGTTCGCAATCAGCGCGATCCACAGCACCTTGCGAAAGCCAGGGTTGTTTGCTGCGGACTTGGCCGCTTGATCGGATGGGCAATGGTTGCAACCGGGCATGATGTGTCCTGGATTGAGTACTTGATAACTGTATTAGAAACCCTGACACAGTGGCAAGGTCAAGGCCCACAACCGGTCTTGCCCCCAAACCACCGTGTTGCCCACTTTGAATGAAGGCACGCCCCAAAGCCCGGCGGCAAACAACTCCTCCCGATTGGCTGTAGCCCGCTCGCGCCAGGCCTCGTGCTGCAAAGCCACCTGTGCGCCTTCCCAGCGCAAGCCAGCGCGTTCTACAATTTTTCTCAGGCCTTTGTCGCTGCCCGCATCAATGCCTTCAGCCCAAACACCTTGCATATAAGAAAGCACAAATTCCTGCCCTTTGCTGTGCTGTTCGGCGAACGGGATTAGGGCCAAACCCCGCTCGGTGGGTTTGCCCACGGGGTCATTCAAGCGACCAAATGGAATACCACGCACATGCGCCTCTCGCGCTGTGTCGTACACAATGTATTCCCGTTTCACTTTGGGCACGGGCAGGCCGCGCATCACCATGGGCAACACAAAACGCAAATTGACTTTTGCGCCAGTCCGCCGACCCAACTCGAAAATGCGAGGGGCCACAATGGCGGAGTAAGGGCTGCGAAACGAGAAGAAAAAATCAATGTCGGGCGGGTTGTTCAGCGGCTTGGCGTGCTCAAGGCCGTCGTCTGCGGGAAACAGCAGGGCAATGGCCCCATTGGTTTGCGCACCCAGTGCCTGCAAACGCTGCTCCAGGTGGTACAGGCGGTCAATACCCCAATACCATTCGCCCTCGTAATACAACATGCCGCCCAGGTAGTGCCCAAGCTTTTCTCGCAAAGCGTCGGCTTGTGCAATGTGGGTTTGTACGTCCATTTGCCCGGACGTAAGCTGGGGTTCATCGCTGCCCCACAACCATTGGCCCACCGAGGCGGCCTGCTCAACAAACTGACCCGCTTGAATGGCGGCCACCAAGCTTTGCGTGGCTTGAAGTACACGCGGTGCGGCAGGCTGCTGGCCACAATCCACAAAACTCAAACCATGACGCTGCGCCAGCAAAGCCGCATCCACGCGGCTGTAGGCCACCAGTTTTTCGCGTTCAGGCGCGGCTGAATCGGGCGGCGGGCTGACCACATAGGGCTTCAGTTCAACCTGGTAACGCGCCAGAAAACGTGGCAAAGCCTGGGCCAGCAAATGGCTGTAGGGGTCGTCAACCTGGTGAAAGTAGTAAACCTGGTGGGGGCGGCCCGAGGCCAACCGTGCCTTCTCGGCTTTGGCGCGTTGGGCCAGCAAGGTGCTGCGCGCAAAGCGGTGTTGGGTGATCATGGGCATCAACAGGGTTTTTAAACTCATGGTGCCACCTTTGAAGTTTACACACTGTCAATATTAAGCTGTTTTCACTGGTTTGCCATACAAGGCCTGCTCAACGAAGTTTTTTTGCACCGTGGCGCGGGGTACTTTTTGATCAAACCAGCTGCGCACGTTCTGGTCCAGTCCAATGCCGTGCATGTAGTTGTACAGCGCGCGGTTCAGGCCTTCGCCCAGTGCGGCGTGGTCAACCCCGGTGGGGTCGATAAAACCAATGTCGTTTTTCGCAAAAGTGCCCTGGGGCAGCGGCTTCAATTGAATGCCGTATTCTTCCGGGTTTTTGCCCACAGGCGAATGCACCGTGCAGGCAAAGCGGTGAAAATACCCCGATTGAATACAGCCTTCTGCAAACAGCTGGCGCACATATTCCAGCGCATCCACGGTGTCTTGCACGGTTTGGGTCGGGAAGCCATACATCAGGTAGGCATGCACCAACACACCGGCGTCGGTGAAGCCTTTGGTTACCCGCGCCACTTGTTCAACCGAAACACCCTTCTTCATCAAGTTCAACAAGCGGTCAGATGCCACCTCCAGCCCACCACTGACTGCAATGCAACCACTGTCGGCCAGCAACTGGCACAGCTCGGGTGTGAAGGATTTTTCAAACCGAATATTGCCCCACCAGGAAATGGACACATTGCGTGCAATCAATTCTTGCGCCAAGGCCTTCAAGGCTTTGGGGGGCGCGGCTTCATCCACAAAATGAAAACCGGTTTGCCCGGTTTCCGCCACAATTTGTTCAATTCGGTTTACCAGCTCGGTGGCCGTGGCGTTTTCATAGCGGGAAATGTAGTCAAGCGACACATCGCAGAAACTGCATTTTTTCCAATAACAACCATGGGCCACAGTCAGCTTGTTCCAGCGCCCGTCGCTCCACAGCCGGTGCATAGGGTTCAGCATGTCGAGCAGGCTAAGGTAATTGTGCAGGGGCAGGCCGTCCCAAGTGGGGGTGCCCACGTCACCAAACGGCACATCGGGTTCGGCCCAATTGGTGTACTGCACTTTGCCCTCGGCATTGCGCGTGAAAGTACGCACCAGCCGCTGCGGGCCGCGCTTGCCTTGCAGGTGTTCAATCAAACACAGCAGGGGGCGCTCGCCAGAATCGAGCGTAACAAAATCAACAAAGTCGAACAATCGGGGCTCGGCGAGTTCGCGCAATTCAGTGTTCACATACCCACCGCCCAAACCAATTTTGATAGCCGGGTTTTCGGCCTTCATGGCTTGCGCCATGCGAAGCGCGGCATACACCGCACCGGGAAACGGCACAGACAACAACACCAGCTGAGGCTGTTGGCGCTTGAATTCTTCCAGGGTCAATTCCACCAAAATTTCATCAATCAAGGTGAAGGGTTGCTGCAAGGCAGTGGCCAGCGGGTCGAAACTGGGCTGGCTGCCGGCCAGCGATTCCGCGTAGCGCACAAACTCAAAGCGCTCGTCAATTGCGTCGGCAATGACATCGGCTAGGTCATTCAGGTACAGCGTGGCCAGGTGGCGGGCTTTGTCTTGCGCGCCCAGGGCACCAAAAGCCCAAGCCAGCGGGTCGCCACCTTCCTCGTCCACATACACATCCAGCGATTCAAACCGCGGGCCTTCCGGCAAAAAAGCGCGGCTGTTGATGCGGTGCGCCAAGGTTGAATCACCCCCCTGCAAAAATCGAATGGTGGGGGCAATGGTGGCGCGGTAACGGCTGAACTGGTCCATGAACAGGGCCACACGCTCGGTGACTTCCTCGTACTGCTCAACTTCTGCTGCAATTCTGTCCAGCCCCTCGGGTGAAAACAGCTTGAGTACCAGGCCCAGCGCAATGTCAGCCTGCACCGCATCAATGCCCTGCTTGCGCAGAAAGCCGGTGATGTAGGCGGTTGAGGGATAGGGCGTGTTGAGCTGCGTCATCGGCGGGATGAAGGACAACACACGGAAAGGGGTAGACACGATAAAACCTCGGGCTGAACGTGCCTAGATTCTACACCGGGTGGAAAAGGCGAGTTTGCTTATGCGCTTGGCGCGGCTGGTAATACAATGGGCAAAAACCTGTCATCCAAACCACATGAACCAAAAACTGACCGTATTTGCCAAGTGCAACACACCGCTTGAACACGACCGCCCCCGCCCCGACCGGCTGGAAAATGGCAACCCCCTGCGCAGCACCTGGAACCACTATGAACACCATGGCGTGAGTGCAGGCGTGTGGGCCTGCGAACCCGGCGCTTGGCGAATCGCTTTTGCACCGGGCAAAGACGAGTTTTTTCATGTGCTGGAAGGGCGCATTCAAATTACGAATGCCCAAGGGCAGGCCGAGCAGTTTGGCCCGGGTGATGCGGGGGTAATACCCGCCGAATTCACCGGTGTATTCGAAGTGCTGGAACCTGTACGCAAACATTATGTGATCGTTGATCGCGCGGCAATGCAAGCGGTGGGGCAATAAGATGGCTGCGCTCAACCCCGGCGAATTCAGCCAGAACATTCAACTGGGCATTGAAGTTGTGGCCACGCTGGCCTTTGCCCTTAGCGGCATTCTGGAAGGTGCACGCAAGCGGCTGGATGCCGTGGGTGTGTGCGTGGTGGCATTTCTTGCTGCCTTTGGTGGCGGTACCCTGCGCGACCTGTTGCTCGATGTGCGGCCCTTCTTCTGGGTGAAATACATTGAACTGCTGTGGGCCGTGTTTGTGCTGTGCATTGTGGCCATGCTGTTTATGCGGCAGCGGCATTTCAGGTTCACTGAAAAAGCCATTCTGTGGCCCGATACTTTGGGGCTGGGCCTGTTCACCGCTGCAGGCGTTTTCGCGGCCATTCAGGCCGGCATGCCCAGCCTGGTGGCCGTGTTCATGGGTGTCATTACAGGCGTATTTGGTGGTGTGCTTCGCGACATTGTGTGCAATGAAATTCCCCAAGCCTTCAAAGACCACCGCCCCTATGCCATTTGCGCTTTTTTCGGCGGCTGGGCCTACATCGGCCTGCGCGAACTGGACAACCCGGCGTATGTGAACATGCTGGGTTGCGTGCTGGTGACTGTGGGTTTGCGCGCATTTGCCGTGTGGAAAAACATACGGCTTCCGGAGTGGAGAAGTTAGGGTGGTGGCTTAAAACAAACCCATGGCCAGGCCACTCGCAAACGCGGCACCCAATTCATGGCAACGCTGTAAATCAGCTTCGTTGATTGTTTTGCTTGCCAGAATTTTTTCTGGCGTTTGTGCGTGGGTACACACAATGTGTGGCGGCGCCATTTCCGTTAAACGCCACCCCGTGGCAATGCGCTGAATTTGCTTCACAGCGCCCTGCCCATCGCTGCCGGCGCACACCAACACGGTGTAGGGCCGCCCGTTGATTTGATCCAGCGCAGCATAGTAAGTGCGGTCGAAAAAGTCTTTCATCAAACCCGCCATGCTGCCCAAGGTTTCAGGGGCAATGAACACATAACCGTGTGCATTCAAAACATGTTCAGCGCTTGTATCACTGGCGTGCAACAGCAAGGTGCGTGTGTTGAGCTCAGTGCCCGCCCCTTCAGCCACCGCCTGGGCCATGGCTTTGGAACCCCCAGTGATGGAGTGGTAAGTGATGAGCAGGGTTTTCATGATGTTTGCATTGATCCAAGTTTTTTTGCGGCTTTTTCCAAGCCACCCAACACAGTTTCAGCAACATGGCTGGAGAACCCATCGGGTAGTTTTTTGCTAACACGTTCTATTACCGCAGGCGTGCGCGCCAACAAGTCTTCAATCAGTGGCTCAATATACTCTTCATAGCCAAGGTGCTTGGCTGTGCTTTTGAAGTGTCGTCGAACAATTGAATCCATACTGTAGTGTCTGTTTTTGCCAAGTAAAGCCATTGACAACTTAATCTGTTTGGATGACCACTGATGGGGGCCTTTCCCCATTACAGGATAGGCAGACATCACGTCGTACAAGGGCGCCAATCGAAACCGCCCCCGCGGCAATAGTTGAACACTGAAGTTCTTGGCATGCCCGTCGGGCGCGCGCAGAAGCCAAAAAAGAATTTGAGTGGCCATGAGAGTCCGAAGATCGGTGGCTGAGTTCTCTGACTGTTGAAGAGTATTAAATAAGGTTTGTAAACCTGGACCACCATCACTTTCGTATTTAAGAATCGAGGGCATACCAGTTACCTGGCAAAAGTCTTCTTGGGGCAGACGCATAATCCACTCACCATTCGGGGCAATCTTTCTGTCAAATCGCTCAACCACCAAAACCCGCTGAGTGCCAAAAGTTTCGATGTCCACATTCGCCACGGGCAAACCATATGCCTTCAGCAAGTTCATACAAAGCCATTCGTTGTCGACCGACGTTGTGAAATCTGCCTTTTGCCCGCCCATTAAACCCAAAGGTAATTTAAGAATGTGAGTGGTAGGGGTTGAACCTTGCGGTATGCACCACTTGCCCTTCCAACGCAGCAACGCCGTTTTCTCTTGAGCCCCGGCAATTGAAATACGTAAATCGGTGTGGGGGTTCACGTTTGTACCGAAACCAGTTGGTGACACCGTTTCAATCAAAAGACTCTCGATCTCTTTTTTGCTTATCGCTTGGCTTTGCACACTCTCGATATGCTCAGGTTCCTCATGTTCACCCAATAGTTGAACAGCACCCACGCAATCTCGACCAATCGCTTTAAGCAAATCGAACGCATCGATAGATCCGGTTTTGAACCGTTCCGCAACCCGCTTGCGAATTGCTTCGCTGTCGGGAAGCAGATTGTCAAAGTAATTCAGAACTTTGTCACCCTTGATGGGCAAGTTTTGAATGTTGAACTGTAAAGACAATGATAGGGGCCGCCCAAGTTCTGAAGCTTGCCAGTCAGGATCGTACTGAAGCTGCATGTCGCCACGTGCAGGTATGGTCCAAAGCCCAACACGCTGGCCATTGGACCAAATCGACAAACTTTGACTGTGTGATCTGCGCCCCATATTACCAATCCGTCAAAGTTTGTTCGTGACGGGTTTCACGCAGCCCAACCGAAAGCTCTAAACCCAAAACTGCACACCATTTTATTAACTGGGCAAAGCTAAGTTCTTCGGCATGCAACTCCAAATGAGATACACGTGACTGGCTAAGACCCAACTTGTTCGCCAACTGGGCTTGTGACCACTTCTTTGACTTGCGAGAGGCTTGCAAAATTTGCCCTAGCTGAGAACTGGTGGAAAGAACGTGATTGTGTGTTGGCATTACAAGTTACCTGAAATACAGATAAATTGAATTTATGTGATTTTCAGGTAAATTGCAATTAGTTGTTATACAAATAATTGAAAACCGTTCTATACGGTGATGTAAGCCGCAAAAACACAGATCCAAGTATCTTTTTGATTAAGTTTCAAGTCAAAAGTAGGCTCACAGGGTTTCCAAATTTAGTGAGCGGCTGTGAAGTGGCGACTTTAGTTTTCTATGTAAACCAAGGCATGTTTGTTGCAAAAGGCAAATCTCAAAAGCTGGCTACTTATGCCACCAGTGGGCGTAATGACTGCACCAATCAAACGATTTGCCAAAGCAAGAAATCAACAGGGCCGCTTCCGAAAGGTCGCTACCGCGTTGTCTCTGCTGAACTAAGCGACCCGAGCCTGCTCCGGGACCTGATTAGAAACTCAACTGGTGATTGGGGAGATTGGCGAGTGCCCTTGCATCCCCTAGAAGACAACGTCATGTTTGGTCGAGATGACTTCTTCATTCACTGTGGTCGGCGCAGTGGCTCTAAAGGCTGCATCGACATAGGTGGGGGAATAATGGGAAGCAAATCCACCGAATTGATCAAGTCGATCATCCTCGAAGAAGCCGAGAGTATTTTGTATGTTCGCTAAATATTCGCTTAGCAAGCATCAAGGAGTAGCTGCTGGGCTTGCATTTTTGTTGTTAGCCCTACTGTACGGCCTGGATTTCTTGCAGATTCAAAACACCGACTCACGCAGTTTGATCTTTTTGGAGGCCTTGGTGATTACTGCCTCCTTCCTGGCTGGTGCAGTTGCGCAGCATTTAAAGCAAGCGATCGTGTTTCTGTTTATCTTGATCATTGGCAAGCTCACGTTCGACTACTTGATCTTTGCTGTGAAGCTGGAGACTTTCTACTCCGATATTCCTGTGGTGTTGTCGGACTGGGTGCCGATTGCTGTGCTGCGTTTGGTTCTGCCTGTGTTTTTCGCTTTGTTGGGTTTAGTCACTTACGTTGTATTGGCCAAGCTATTTAAGAAATAGCAGCAAAGATAACCTTCGGGCGGTTTGGGAGCGGTGTTAGGAAGCAAAGTGGATTGAAAAGGGTGACAGCTTTTCGGCCGAAGCGGTCTTTAGGACTGACCGTTGAACGGTCTGAGTTATCGGTGAAAGCGGTCTTTGAAACTTATGTGGTAGTCGAGATCGCGCTGATCTTCCGAATCTAGTCCCTTACTCGCCGTTTGGTGGCGAATAACCAAGGTTTATTTTTCGTACTGTTCATGCGATGCTTTATAAATATCTGAAATAGTTAATTTAAAGAAATCATGTACGATGTGCGGATAAATGGATATCGCCGCTATTGTTCGATAAATCAATTTATGCCTATTCGTATGCACCGTCTAAAGAAATTTGCACTCGGCCTTATTGGTCTTTCCTTACTTGCAGGATTAATCGCAATCTTGGCGTGGAGCATCAGTACCTTCTTCAGCTACTTAGCAAGTATCCCTAAAGAATTGGCTGCCCCGCTCATTGCTGCGTCAGCAACGATCCTCGTTGCCACCCTCACAGTGATGATTGGGCGCTACTATGAGCGCAAAAAAGAATTAGATGCCTTATATAGAGACAAAAAGACGGAAATCTACGATGAATTCCTAAAAGAGTTCTTTTCTCTTTTCTTTAATGCAGGAGAGGGCAGTTTGTTGAGTTGCATCTAAAATTGACCCACTTAGGGTAAAGAGGGGA
>CESG01041392.1_pt1 | contig 40791 bp, 36 predicted proteins | sample 531121 | NCBI WGS metagenome assembly CESG01 (sample SAMEA2621287, study PRJEB7988) | marine metagenome | biome: marine biome (ENVO:00000447); feature: mesopelagic zone (ENVO:00000213); material: "saline water (ENVO:00002010), including plankton (ENVO:xxxxxxxx)" | depth 800 m
CGACGCCATTTGTGACGAACGCGACTGGTCGATCGCTACGGTAAAGACCTTGCTTAGTCGCCTGGTTCAGAAAGAGGCTGTCGGCACCGAACCCGACGGACGCAAATTCCTATATCGCCCGCTGATCGAACGCTCCGATTATGTCGGAGGCGAAAGCCGTCGCCTTGTCGATCGACTATTTGGTGGCCGTGCAGCTCCATTGTTTGCGCAGCTTGCGGAAAGCGAAGCGCTGACCGATGACGATCTTGCCGAAATCGAGGCGCTCTTGAGGGAGATGCGCAAATGACCGAACTTGTTCGCGATTATTGGGAACTGTTCCTTTTCGATACGCTGTTATGGACCGGTGGTCTTATCGCGCTGGCGCTGCTCTTGCGCCGCCCCGTGGCAAAGCACCTTGGCGCGGGCGCGGCCTACGCCCTTTGGTTTCTGCCACTCGCGCGGCTGCTATTTCCACCCGTGACCCTTCCGGCATGGATGCGGCCTGCCTCGTCCGAGAGCGAGGCACTGATAGAGCCTGTTCGGTCGGGGCTGGTTTCTGCACCCGGTGCGGACGTCGGCTTTTCCTACACCGAATTTGTTGCGCCGGCGATGCCGATGCCGGTGAGCTCTCCCATCGATTTCGTGGTTCCGTTGGTGATAGTTTGGCTGGTCGGCGCGGCGATCTTCATGGGCCGTCGCTTCTGGCTCTATGGCGAATTGCGCAGGGAACTGCTCGTGGATGCGCGGCCGGTGGGCGAGGTGGACAATATCCGCCTCATCGAAACGCCTGCGATTTCAGGTCCCATGGCTTTCGGCGTGTTAGACAAGGTCGTTGCGCTTCCCGATGGCTTCATGGTCAGCCGCGAACGGCAGGTCCGCGATCTCGCTATCGCGCATGAAGTGGCCCACCATCGCGGACACGACATACTTGCAAACATGTTGATCCAGCCGCTGTTTGCGATGCACTGGTTCAATCCGCTCGGCTGGATGGGCTGGACGGCCATGCGCCGGGACCAGGAAGCGTTCTGCGACGCCCGCGTAGTCGCCAGCCGCAGCCGTGACGAACGGGCGGCCTACGCGTCGGTCATCGCCGATTATGCCCGCCGCTCCGGGCCTGCCCCGCGACCGGCTCTGGCGGCGCCGATGGCCTGTCCGGTGCTCGGCGACAAATCGATCATTCATCGCCTGCGTAGTCTGCCGATGACGGACCATTCGCGCCGGCGCCGCCTGGTGGCACGCGGCACGGTCGCGGCTGCTCTGGTCGCTTTGCCAATGACTGCCAGCGTCTACTATTCCGAAGCCATTGCTGCGCCCTCCACCAAATCGCAGATTCCCGCTTCTCCGCTTTCGCCAGCTCCACCTTCGGCGCCTCTACCGCCCCAGGAAGTTGCGGCAGTTGAACCTGGCGATCGCACAGTCCGCATTGAGCGCGTGGATGACAACGGCAATGTGACCGAGCGGCGGACTGTGCGTTACGGCGATAGTGAATGGTCCGAAATGACCGCGGGCGACGAAGCGGATCACCAAGCCGCCATGGCAGAACATGAAGCACGAATGGCCGAACTGGAAGCCGACCGTGCAGAGCGGAACAGCGAGCTGCAGGAGCGCCTGAGCGAGCAGCGCGAACTTCGGATAGAAGCCGCAGAGCTTGCGCGCGAGCGGGCAGCAGAAGCGCGCGCCAATTCCGAAATGCGGGTCGCAGTGGCATCGGCCACCGCCGCAGGCGTGCAGGCTCGCGCAGTAGCTGCGCGTGCCCGTGCTTCAGCGCCGCGCGTCGTGAACCAGTGCCGCGGTTACGATGCGCCGGTTACATCGGTCACCGACGCTCAGGGCCGCACCACCATGTATGTTTGCGAAGAATATGGCGATCGCATTGCACTCAAGGCGCTGAAGGCTGCGCGGCAGGCACTCGCCATCGAGCGCAACCTTTCCGATCGTCAGCGCGCAGAAGCGCTGCGTGAACTCGACGCCGAAATTTCCGGACTTTCGCGCTAGGTCCCCACAGGCGCGTATACGAAGGGCGCGGTCATTGTGCCGCGCCCTTTTCGGTTTTCGAAGTGCGGTCAGCCTACGTTCGTGATGCGATCGCAGGCCCGGTCATCACCTTGCAGACCCATGCGCAGCGCGTCGCTGCGTTGCTTGCTGGTGCCGTGGGTGAAATTTTCAGACGAAACCCGCCCGCCCGTCAGCCGATCGTCGCCGATGGCGGCCGCAGCGTTCATGCCTTCTTCGATATCGCCGGGTTCGATCAGGTTGCGGTTCTTCCTCGCCCATACACCCGCGTAACAATCTGCCTGCAATTCCATCAGCACCTGAAGCTGGTTCGCCCGGCGCGGGTTCTGCTGCTGAAGGCTGCGCATTTGGTCGGAAATGCCCGTTATCGTCTGGATATGGTGGCCGTATTCGTGGGCGAGAACGTAATAGCGGGCAAAATCCCCGCCAGCGCCCAACTGCCGTTCCAGCGTGTCGTAGAAACTCGTATCGATATAGATGGTCTGGTCTGCCGGGCAATAGAACGGGCCGACTGCCGAAGATGCATTTCCGCATCCTTTCGTACGGACGCCGCCGCCACCGAACAGGTGGAGTGTAGGTTGCTGGAATGCGTATCCCTGATTACGAAATGTTTGGGACCACGTCGTGTTGAGTGATGTCAGGGCATTGCACGCCTCGGTCGCATAGTCGCTGCTGGTGCATACTTCCTGCGCATTCGCATTGGCCGGCCCCGCCTGCTCCTGGCCTTGCTGGACGCTCTCGACCATTCCTGCAGTCTGCATCGGATCCAGGCCGAAAACGAAATAGCCCAGCGCCGCGATGATAATAGTGCCGCAACCGATACCGCCCGCCTTGCCGCCGGGCATGCCTCCGCCGCTCGATCGGACATTGATATTGCCGGTATCGAAAGGATTGAGCCGCATCCGTACCCCCTGTGCTGTCCGCTTTACAGCGCCCACTATGTGCGCGATGGCCTGAATCGATATTCCCTATAACGGCCGGAGGTTCAAATGTTTCTCGATGGTAAGCGCGCACTCGTCACCGGGTCGACCAGCGGCATAGGCCTCGCGATTGCACGGGCGCTCGCAGCCGAAGGCGCAAGCGTCGTACTCAACGGCTTCGGGGACGATAGCGAGATCGCGAAACTGTGCGACGAGCTGGGCGCAACTCACAGCGGGGCCGATCTGACCGATGTATCGCAGATCGAAGCGATGATGGAGGAAGCGGGCGGGGTCGACATCCTCGTGAACAATGCCGGTATGCAGCATGTTGCACCGGTGGAAGATTTCCCGGTCGAAAAGTGGGATACGATCATCGCGCTGAACCTGACCGCCGCGTTCCATACCACGCGCCTCGCAATCCCGGGGATGAAGGCTAAGGGCTGGGGCCGTATCATCAATACTGCGAGCGCCCATTCCAAGGTCGCAAGCCCGTTCAAGAGCGCCTATATTTCAGCCAAACACGGGCTGGACGGCCTGACCAAGACGGTGGCGCTGGAAGTGGCGGAGTACGGCGTGACGGCCAATTGCATCAGCCCCGGCTATGTCTGGACGCCGCTCGTCGAGAACCAGATTCCGGACACGATGAAGGCGCGCGGCATGACACGCGAGCAGGTGATGAACGAGGTGCTCCTCGCCAAGCAGCCGACCAAGAAATTCGTTCAACCGGCGGAAATCGGCGCGATGGCCGTGTTCCTTTGCCGTGACGAGGCGCAGAATGTGAACGGCGCCAACTGGAGCGTGGATGGCGGCTGGACGGCGGACTGACAGATCGTGTCTTTGTCATTCACCGCTTTCCTTGCCGCGGCTTTCGCGTGCCTCTTGGTCAGCCTGACTGCAATGGTGCTGGCGCTGCGCGAACCCGGGCTCGCACTGAAGCCATTGTGGATGGTTCTCGCCTTCGTCGGGGTTGGAGGTGCGGTAACGGTCTGGTCCACGCCAGAGGAAGTGTACTGGTTCTTTGGAATCGCATTGCCGACCGTGTCCTTCTCGACTGGTGACGGAAGCTGGGAACCAGTGTTGATCCGGTTTCTATTCCCTGTCGGAGCTTTGCTGGTGCTGGGGCGCCTGTACTGGCATCGCCGTAGCAGCTCGGCAGGGAGCCACTCCGCCTGAGCCACTAGCGCCCGCAACAAACCGTCGTTACATGGGCCGCCACATTTCCTCCGGCAGGCGATTCTCTACGTGGCACATCTCGACATTCCCCTCGGTCTTACTTTCGACGACGTACTTCTTGTACCGGCGGAGAGCGAGATCCTGCCATCCATGGCCAATACGACCACGTGGCTGACGCGCGAAATCGCATTGAATATCCCCGTCATCTCGTCCGCGATGGACACGGTGACGGAAGCCGACATGGCCATCGCCATGGCGCAATTGGGTGGGATCGGCGTTCTTCACCGCAATCTCGAGGTCGATGAACAGGCCGCCGCTGTTCGCGCGGTAAAGCGGTATGAAAGCGGCATGGTGGTCAATCCCATCACCATCCACCCGGATGCAACGCTGGGGCAGGCTCAGGAAATCATGGCCAAGCATCGCATCAGCGGGATCCCTGTCACGGATCGCAGCGGCAAGCTGGTCGGAATACTGACCAATCGCGACGTTCGTTTCGCGGAAAATCCGCGCCAGCCTGTCAGCGAACTGATGACCACCGAAAACCTCGCTACCGTGCCGCTCGGCACCAGCCAGGAAGAAGCGCGCAAGCTGCTTCACCAACGGCGCATCGAAAAGCTGCTGGTTGTGGACGATAACGGGCGCTGCGTTGGTCTGATCACAGTCAAGGATATCGAGAAGGCCGTGGCCTATCCCGATGCAACCAAGGATGCGACCGGGCGCCTGCGCGTTGCCGCAGCAACCACTGTTGGCGACAAGGGTTTCGAACGCACCGAAGCGCTGATCGATGCCGAAGTGGACGTTGTCGTCATCGACACGGCCCACGGCCATAACCGCGATGTCGCTCGTTCGGTCGAGCGTGTGAAGAAGCTCTCCAACAGCGTTCAGGTCATTGCCGGCAATATTGCCACGGGCGAAGCGGCCAAGGTGCTTGCCGGCGCAGGTGCCGATGCCGTGAAAGTGGGCATCGGCCCCGGCTCCATCTGCACCACGCGCGTCGTGGCCGGTGTTGGCGTACCCCAGCTGACCGCGATCATGGATTGCGTGGAAGAAGCAGAAAAGCTTGGTGTACCCGCCATTGCCGATGGTGGTCTGCGCACCAGCGGCGATGCAGCGAAAGCGCTTGCCGCAGGTGCTTCGACTATCATGGTCGGATCGATGCTCGCCGGAACCGAAGAGGCTCCGGGCGAAACCTTCATTTATCAGGGGCGCAGTTACAAGAGCTATCGCGGCATGGGCAGCGTCGGTGCGATGGCGCGTGGCAGCGCCGATCGCTATTTCCAGGCGGACGTAAGTCAGCAGAAGCTGGTACCCGAAGGGATCGAAGGCCAGGTGCCCTACAAAGGCCCAGCAAGTGCTGTGATCCACCAGCTCGTCGGCGGAATAAAGGCGGCCATGGGGTATACCGGCAGCGCTTCGATCGAGGACTTGCGCAAGAATGCAAAATTCGTGCGTATTACCAATGCGGGTCTGACCGAGAGCCATGTCCACGACGTGGCCATCACCCGGGAAGCGCCGAACTATCCGACGCGATAGGCCATGACCCCCGCCGCACGGGTTCAGACTTCGATCGAGCTACTCGACAGCATCATCGAAGCCGCGCGCAACAAAGGCGCGCCGGCCGATCGCATCCTTGCGGAATGGTTCCGCAACAATCGGTTCGCCGGATCGAAAGATCGCCGTGCCATCCGTGAACTGGTGTTTGCCGCTATTCGCGCCTGTGGCCCGATGCCGGTAAGCGGGCGATCCGCGATGCTGCGCCTCGGCGAGGTGGACGAGAATATTCCGGCTTTATTCGACGGATCGAACTACGGGCCCGCGGTCGTTCGTGACGGGGAAAGCGCCGCCGCGGGCGGGGTTGCTCCCGAATGGCTCGAACAGCGCTTGGCCGCATCCGATGTGACAGGTCAGGAAACAGAAGCTCTGCTCGAACGCGCGCCTCTCGATCTGAGGGTCAATACGCTCAAGGCCGACCGCGCCACTCTGGAGCTTCCGGCACCTGCCAATACCACCGCGGCGCCGAACGGGTTGCGGGTGGAACCGGGTACCCAGGTGGAACAATGGCCGGCTTTTCGCGATGGTGCGATCGAAGTTCAGGATACGGGTTCGCAACTCGCCTGCATGGCAGTCGCGGCGCAACCGGGCGAAACCGTAATTGATATTTGCGCTGGCGGCGGCGGCAAAACGCTCGCGCTCGCTGCTGCGATGGATAATCTGGGCCGTCTTATCGCCTCGGATACGGACCGCAATCGCCTGTCTCGCCTTGCCCCGCGTGGCGAGCGGGCCGGGGCGACGAACATTCAGACGATCCTGCTAAATCCGGCGCAGGAACTTGACGCTTTTGCAGATTTCACAGGGCAGGCGGACGCGGTCCTGATCGATGCGCCGTGCTCGGGCACCGGCACCTGGCGGCGCAATCCCGAAGCCCGCTGGCGTCTCGACGAAAAGGAACTGGCCCGCCTTACCGACATCCAGTCCTACCTGCTCGATCTAGCGGTGAAACTCGTCAAGCCTGGCGGTCGGATCGTGTATGTCACTTGCTCCCTACTGGACGAAGAGGGGGCAGGGCAGTTCGATGCCTTCCTCGGCCGCCACTCCGAACTTCGGCCGAAAGAGCTGACCCTTCCTCTTGGTCGCCCCCGCGGGAAAGGAATACGCCTGTCTCCGTTTCATGATGGCACCGACGGTTTTTTCATCGCCTGTGCAGAATGAACATGTTAGCCATACCGATTATGGCTGATACGCCGCCCATTGGACGGAATACCCCGCTGGAGACTCTCATGCGTTTCGCACCCGCCGCCGCTGCCCTTTCGCTGGCCCTTGCCGCAACTTCGAGCGTGGGTTGGGCAGATCAACGCGAACCGGCTCAGCGCGCCGCGGTGCTTATCGCGGAAGGGGAAGCAGCTCTCGCGCAGAACGATGTGCAGGGCGCGATCGATGCGTATGAAGCCGCGCTCGCCGTCGATCCCGGTTACACGCCGATCCTTCTCCATCTCGCCGAAGCCGCGCGTGCGGACCAGTTGCAGGGGAAGGCAATCCGCTATTACCGCGAAGCGCTAGACCGTGATCCGCGCAATCTCGCTGCCCTTGCGGGCGAAGGCGAGGCGATGGTTGAAAAGGGCGCGGTCGAAAAGGCCAAGGGCAATCTGGCGAAGCTCCAATCGATGTGCGGCCAGAACTGCGCCGAAACCGAACAGCTTTCCGCCAGCATCGCCGCCGGTCCGCCCAAGCGCGTTCAGACGGCCGAAGTAGTGTTGCCCGAAGACGGGGCGACGCAGCAGAACTGAGCTAGACCAGCTCGCGAAAGGCATCGACCACGGCGCGGTAGACGCGTTTCTTGAACGGAACGATCAGCTCCGGGAGCTGCTCGGGTTCGACCCATTTCCAGTCAGAGAATTCGGGCGGATCGTGCGCTTCCAAGTCGATATCTTCGTCCGCGCCGGTGAAGCGGGCAAAATACCAGACCTGTTCCTGCCCGCGATATTTCCCGCCCCACAGCTTGCCGATCAGTTCTTCCGGCAGATCGTAGCGTATCGGTTCATCCATCGCCTTCAGGATCGTAACGTGCTCGGGCCTGGCGCCGGTTTCTTCGCCCAGCTCGCGCAAGGCGGCATCCTTCAGGTCTTCGCCCTCATCGACGCCGCCCTGGGGCATTTGCCACCAGTCGCCTTCCTTGTTGTCGATGCGGCGGCCGACGAACACCTTGCCATCGCCATTCACCAGCATCACGCCCACGCAGGGTCGGTACCCGAGTTCGCTCACCTGTAACGCTCCACCATCAATTTCACGGCATCGAGGAAGGCCTCGAGATCGGTCTGGCCGCTCGGTATCGCTTTTCGCAGCGTCGTAAAGCCATGGATCATGCCGGGGAACTCGAGAAAGACCACTTCCGTGCCGAGTTGCACCAGGTGTGCGGCGTATTCCCGGCCGGAATCGCGCAGCGGATCGAGCCCGGCAGTACACAGAACTGTTGGCGGCGTATTGGAACAGTCGCCTACCATCGGGGTGTGACGCGGGTCGTTCGCATCGCCCTTGTACTGGTCGGTGAACCACGCCATCGCCGCGCCGGTCAGCAGGAAGCCATCTGCAAACAGCGAGAAGCTCTTGTGCTTCGATACGTCGCTTGCCACCGGATATATCGGCGCCTGGACGATCACCGGAACAGCTGCGGGATCGCGCACAAGCTGGTTGGTGGTGACGATCGTCAGGTTGCCGCCCGCGCTGTCGCCGGTAATGATCAGCCCGGTGATGTCGCGCTCCAGCTCGTCCGGCGATGATGCGACCCAGCGCGCCACCGCTTCACAATCGTCGGGCGCAGCGGGGAAGGCATGTTCGGGCGCAAGGCGATAATCGACCGATACCACCGGCAGGTCGAGATGCTGCGAAATCTCGGTGCACAGCGCGTTGTAGACGTCCAGATCGCCGATCACGAAGCCGCCACCGTGGATGAAAATCACGCAAGGGCTGGGGCCTCGTTCGGCCTTTACGTCGTAGAAACGGATGGGAACCGTGCCGGCAGGGCCGGGGCAGGTCAGATCCTTCTGGACCGCCATCGCGCGCGGTTCTGCTTCGGCTACTGCGCTCATGGCGCGCATCTGGGCACGGCCTTCGTCGGCACCGACTTCTTCCACGCCTTTTCCGCCCATCTGTTCGAGCATGTCGAGGAACCCGCGCACATCGTCGCGGACATAATGTTCGGTATCGGCCATCGGTATCTCTCCCAGTTGCGTTGCGTTTCGGGACTTAGCCTGTTCACAGCGCTTTTCCATGCGTCTTTTTTGGCCTAGCAGAGAAACTTCATTGCGAGAGGATGGGGTGAGCCCTAGGTGGCGCATCCCAGAAGAAACGGCATCGCAAACTGGCGGTGCAGACAAGGAAGATCCGGATGGCGACAGTCGCCCCGAATGACGCCAACCTGACCCAGGACGGCCTCCCCGCAAATCCCGAAAGCGTTGTCGTGCGCTTCGCCGGCGACTCTGGCGATGGCATGCAGCTGACCGGTGGGCAATTCACCCTGTCGACTGCGCTGGCCGGCAACGATCTGGCGACCTTTCCCGATTTTCCGGCAGAAATCCGCGCTCCTCAAGGGACCCTGTTCGGGGTTTCGGCATTCCAGATCAATTTCGGCAGCCGCGAAATCAACACCGCGGGCGATGCACCCGATGTGCTGGTCGCGATGAACCCCGCCGCGCTCAAGGTGAACCTCGCAGCGCTCAAGCCCGGTGGGCTGATTATTGCCGACACCGGTGCCTTTACCAAGCGCAACCTCGACAAAGCGAAATACGATGCCAATCCGCTGGAGGATGGCAGCCTTGCGAAGTTCGACGTGCTCGCCTTCGACATCAGCGAAAAGACGATCGAGGCGGTCAAGCCTTATGGCCTCGGCAACAAGGATGCGCTGCGGTCAAAGAACATGTGGACGCTCGGCCTTGCCCTGTGGATGTTCGATCGCCCGCGCGAGCCGATCCACGACTGGCTGAGGGGCAAGTTCAAGTCCAAGCCCGATATTGCCGACGCCAATATCGCCGCGCTCGACGCGGGCCATGCCTATGGCGAAACGGCGGAACTGTCCGGCCCGCTTAAACAGCTTCATATCGAACCTGTGCCCAGCGACCCCGGTCTCTACCGGACCGTCACCGGTGCCGAAGCCGTCAGCCTCGGCCTCGTCGCAGGCGCGCAGCTTGCCGAATTGCCGATGTTCTTCGGTGGCTATCCGATCACGCCGGCCAGTGCGATCCTGCATCATCTGGCACGGCTCAAGGAATTCGACGTCACCACCTTCCAGGCGGAAGACGAGATTGCCGCGATCTGTGCCGCCATCGGCGCGAGCTATGCCGGCAGTCTCGGCGTAACCTCCTCGTCGGGTCCCGGCATCGCGCTCAAGGGCGAGGCGATGGGCCTTGCCATCATGACTGAACTGCCGCTGGTCATCGTCAATTCGCAGCGCGGCGGCCCGTCCACCGGCCTGCCGACCAAGACCGAGCAGAGCGATCTCTATCAGGCGGTCTATGGCCGCAATGGCGATGCACCGATGCCGGTGATCGCCGCCAGCAGCCCGGGCGATGCCTTCGAATGCGCGATCGAGGCCTGCCGGATCGCGGTGCAGTACATGACCCCCGTCATGCTGCTGACCGACGGTTACATCGCCAATGCCGCCGAACCGTGGAAGGTGCCGGACCCGGCCGATTTTGCGCCGTTCCCGGTCGAATTCCTCGATCAGCCCAACGACGGCGAGAATTTCCTGCCCTATAAGCGGGACGGGAAGGGCGCTCGCCCCTGGGTCAAGCCGGGCACACCGGGCCTGATGCATCGCATCGGCGGGATCGAGAAGCACGAGCTGACCGGCAATATCGATTATTCGCCGGACAACCACCAGCGCATGACCGATGCGCGCAAGAACAAGATCGACGGAATTGCGAAGGAAATCGCCCCGCAAGGTGTCACTCTCGGCCCGGACGGCGGCGATGCTGGCGGCAAGCTGGCCGTGGTCGGCTGGGGTTCGACCTTCGGCCCGATCCGCCGCGCGGTCGACAATTGCCGCCGCAAGGGTATGGACGTCAGCCACATCCACGTCCGCCACATCTGGCCGATGCCTTCGAACACCGGCGAACTGCTACGGAAATACGACAACATCCTCGTGCCCGAAATGAACACCGGCCAGTTCAAGACCGTGCTGCGCGACCAGTTCCTTGTCGATGCTACGCCGCTGACCAAGACCAGCGGCCAGCCGTTCCAGATCGCCGAACTGGAAGAAGCGATCAGCAAATATTTCGACGGTATTCCGGATAATGAAGGCGGTCAGGTCCTGGTCAATGACGACCAGTTGCCAAGCCCCGATGGAGGCGCAGAATGAACGCTCCTGTAAAGATCGAAACCACGCTCAAGGATTGGGAAACCGATCAGGAAGTCCGCTGGTGCCCGGGTTGCGGGGACTATGCGATCCTCAAGGCCGTGCAGCGCACATTGCCGCAACTTGGCGCGGACCCGGCGAACACCGTGTTCATTTCCGGCATCGGCTGCTCCAGCCGTTTCCCCTATTACGTCGAGAGCTACGGCTTCCACACCATCCACGGCCGTGCACCCGCTTTTGCGACCGGCGCGAAACTGGCTAATCCGGATCTCGATATCTGGCTGGTGACCGGTGACGGCGATGGATTGTCGATCGGCGGCAATCACTTGATGCATGTTCTTCGCAGAAACGTGAACATGCAGATCATGCTGTTCAATAACGAAATCTATGGTCTTACCAAGGGTCAGGCTTCGCCGACCAGCCGGGAAGGGACCAAGTCGCCTTCGACCCCCATCGGCAGTTACGATCATCCCGCCCGTCCAGCCGCCTTCGCGCTCGGTGCGGGTGCGCGCTTCGTCGGGCGCGGGTTCGACGTGTCCAAGAACCTTCCCGATGTACTCAAGGCGGCCCATGCCCATCAGGGCGCTGCCTTTATCGAGATTTTCCAGAACTGCATCGTCTACAACAAGGATGTGTTCAACGACTTCGCTGCACCCAAGGGCGCAGAAGACCAGCAACTCTGGCTCGAAAACGGCCAGCCCATGCTGTTCGCCGGCGGCGCCAAGGGCATCGCCTTGAACCATGACACTCTCAGCCTCGAAGTGGTCGATGTGACTGATGGCGAATGGGAAGCGGCGAAGGTGATCGTGCACGATGTCACCAATCGCTCGATCGCGCATATGCTGGTCGAAATGCCGTTCGGTCCGTTCCCGATGGCGCTCGGCGTGCTCTATGACGATCCACGTCCGACCTTCGAAGCTGCCGCCATGGCCGAAAAGGCTGCGGCGAGCGAAGGCAAGGAAGCCAATCTCGCCAAGCTGCTCGGCAAGGGACAGACGTGGACGGTGAGCGGCACGGCTCAGGACCCGGTCTGAAACCGCTTCGGCAGAATATTGCTTTAATATGAACGATTAGCCTCCTGTCCCGTTGGGAAGGTGAAGACGTCGCGTTTTGCGACGATCTCTAGAACAGGAGGACGTTTTGAAAAATCTCACTACTCTCGCCCTGACCAGTGCTGCCCTGGCCCTTTCCGCCTGTGCGGATAACGACGCCGATGAGACGGCCGTTACCGACACACCCGAAATGGCGACCGAAACGGGCATGATGGCAGATGACGCGATGCCAGTGGGCGGCGAACTGTCCGAAAATCAGCAGACTGCATATGATGCCATGGACCGCCAGGCTGTGAGCGACGAATATGACGCCAATCGCGACGCGGAAATGGCCAGCGCGAGCGAAAATGACAGCAGTCCTTCTATGGACGCGTCGCAGTCCAGCGATGATGCGAACGTGAACCCGATACCGCCGCGCTCGGAAATGGATTTTGCCTATCTTGACCGTAATTCGGACGGGAAGCTGTCGGTTGCGGAATATGCGATCTGGGCTGTACCCTCCAACCCTAATACCCCTGTCTCCAACGATCAGACGAAGCCTTACATTACGACGGCACAGATCAACGAAGCGGGACAGACCTTTTTCTACTTCGATGAAGATGGCGACAGCTACCTCAGCGACGGCGAATTCTCGGCTGCCCGGGACAGTTCGCGCACGCCGGGTTCTTCCAGCATGTAAATATTGAATCGAAGCCGATTTACTGCGGGGCGGCGATATTTCGTCGCCCCGTTTTGTATCTTTCCTACTTGCAGCGTACCAGTTACGCGCTTGGATATGGTTTTCTTTCAATCATGTTCTGGCGAATATGTCCGTAAGGGCAGGGCTCCTGCGTCCAAATTCGGTGGGGGGCATTCCTGCATCAGGACTGTGTCAACTCCGTCAACCTGCGGCGGGAAAACAACCTGCGGCGGGAAAATGCCCGCGAATCTTGATCTGAACGCCGATGGATAATCTGACGCACAGCCTGGTCGGGGCATTGCTCGGTCAGGCAGGTCTCAAGAAGAAGACGGGTCTGGCCATGCCCGCACTGATCATCGGCGCAAACCTGCCTGATGTGGATGCGGCCTGTTTTTTCTGGCTCGATGGTGTCGAACATCTCGGCTTTCGCCGCGGTATAACCCACGGTCCGCCCGCCCTGGTGCTTCTGCCACTGATCCTCGCCGGATTGCTCTGGGGCTTTGATCGCTGGCAGGCAAGGCGTGGCAGGCGGCCAGCCGCGCGGCGACCGGTGAATTTCACATGGCTTTATCTGCTCAGTCTTATCGGTTGCTTGACGCATCCGGCGTTCGACTGGCTGAATTCCTACGGCATTCGCCTGCTCGAACCTTTCAGTCACCGCTGGTTCTACGGCGATACGCTGTTCGTCATCGATGTGTGGTTGTGGGCTCTTATGGGCTTCACCCTGTGGTTTTCGCTTCGCCGTGAGAAGCGCTGTGGAAACTGGATGCGGCCCGCCCAATTGGGGATAGTGATCGCACTGGCCTATATTGGCGGCAACTGGGCTACGTCGCGTTCCATGAGCGAACTCGGCAATCTCAACGTCGCTTATGGCAAGCCGATCGCCTCACCGGTGCCGTTCGCATTCTGGCAAAGAGACATCATCTTTCCCGATCCCAATGGTAGATATGAAATCCTGCCGCGATTCTCGGGGCCGTCAGCCAGCCAAAAGGTGGAACGTCTGGGTGATGTCTACCTTCCGTCCTGCCAACTGGCGGAACTGGCGAAGACCGACAGCCAGGTCGGTGCATTTTTGTTCTGGTCGCGCACGCCTTTTATCGAGCAGGGCAGCGACGGCTCTCTGACCTTACGTGATGCAAGGTTCACGGACCCGCGCGCCGCCGGTCGCTTTTCCGTTCCGCTGCCGCAGGAGGTATGCAGCAGCTATTTCAACGAACGGTTTGGGGGCTCGGCTCCCCCAACTCGTGATCCGCCACTGCCCGTACCGGACGATATAGCAGCGCGGCAGCCGTGAACGCCCAGGCAGCACCGCCCATCCATCCTGCAACGACATCGCTCGGATAGTGCACGCCAAGCATCACGCGGCTCCAGGCGATCATCGCAGATATGATCATTGCCGCGCCAACCAGTGTATAGCGCACCGAATGCCGGTTGCTGAGCGACGCGAAGGCCAGCGCCATACCGATATAGATCATGGCCGATCCGAAGCTGTGCCCGCTCGGGAAACTGTTGCCGCCAGCCTCGGTCAGGTGTGGCACGATTTCCGGGCGTGGCCGCCCGATCAGCCATTTCATGACATTGTTGAGCATCCAGCCAAGAAAGACGGTCGCCGCGAACAGGAACGCCTCGCGTCGCAAGCTCAGGAACAGTAATGCCGTTACCGCGCCGATCACTATCAGCGTGCTCAGGAAGATGCCGCCCAGGGAAGTCACGTCGCGGACTGCCTCGTGGATGCGTGGACTGCCGACGGGTTCCAGTGCGGCGCCGGTACGATACAGATGAAGGCCCCACTCATCGAATGCGCCGGTCTGTGCATGTGTGACCAGATAGACCATGAGCGCCCAGCCGACCCACAGTATTGCTGCCGCCAACAAGGCTTTGCCACGGTCTATCGTGAAGCCGCGCTCCGGCAGAACAACAGTTTCGGCGGCCAGATGCTCGGAATCGTGAATGATGTCGCTCATGCAGTCAGGAACAAGCGCGCCGTGATCCGGGTTCCGCAGGCATGAGTTCTGTTCAGATTGTGTGGCTTCGGCGCGACTTGCGTCTGGCCGATCAGCCCGCTTTCCACGCCGCCGCCCAGGCCGGTCCGGTCGTCCCGGTTTATGTTCTGGATGACGATCGGGCCGGGGACCATGCCTATGGCGGGGCGAGCAGGGTCTGGCTGCACCACTCGCTCGATAGCTTGGGGCGCAGCTTGGGGGCGCATCGTTCGCGCATCGTGCTGCGTAGGGGTGATGCACCGCAGGTGCTGGCCGCGTTGGCCGATGAAGTGGGTGCGGCCTGCATCCATGCAATGCGCCATTACGAACCCTGGTGGAAAGAGGCAGAGGACGAACTGCGCGATGCGCTAGGGGACGATTGCAAGCTCTGTCTCTACGACGGCAACTATCTTCTTCCCCCTGGTAGTGTGACAACGGGTTCGGGAAGCCCGTACAAGATCTATACGCCCTTTTCGAAGGCGATGCTTGACGTCATGCCGCCGCGCGATCCTTTGCCGGCACCAGACACTATTCATTCGCCCGATAGCTGGCCGGACAGTGCCGATCTGCATGACTGGCAATTGCTGCCCACAAAGCCCGACTGGGCGGGCGGGATCACCGACTTCTGGGATTTTGGCGAGGTCGCAGCGCACGATCGGCTCGATTGGTGGGCCAGCGAAGTGGCCGATTACGACGAGGGGCGGAACCTGCCTTCGCAGGACGTTACCTCCCGCCTGTCGCCGCACCTCCACTGGGGCGAGATCAGTCCGGCGCAGGTCTGGCACAAGTTGAAGGATAAGCGCTCCGACGGATGGCGTACATTTGCGAAGGAACTGATCTGGCGCGACTATGCGCAGAATGTGATCGATCAATTCCCCGACTATCCGCGCGAAAGTTACCGCGATTACGACGAGCGCAAATTGTGGCGCAACCCGGACGCGGGGCACCTGATCGATGAGGATCTGGAATGCTGGCAGAAGGGCATGACCGGTTATCCGATCGTCGATGCCGGCATGCGACAGCTTTGGCAGACCGGCTGGATGCACAACCGTGTCCGGATGATCGCGGCAAGCTTTCTGGTGAAGCACCTGCTGATCGATTGGCGGTACGGAGAACAATGGTTCTGGGACTGCCTCGTCGATGCGGATTACGGCAACAACGGCGTCAACTGGCAGTGGATTTCCGGTACCGGGGTGGACAGTAATATGTTCGTGCGGATCATGGCGCCGCTCACGCAAAGCGAGAAATTCAACTCTGCAGATTATATCCGCGAGTATGTGCCCGAACTGGCCGACCTGTCCGACGATTGTATTCACGATCCGCTCGATGAAAAGCGCAGAGATTATCCGGCCAAGATGATTGGTCACAAGGAGGCGCGCGAACGGGCACTGGAGGCATATCGCGCGGCCAAGTGATGCTTGAGCGGGACGGCCGGACGCGCCATAGGACCGGCGATGGACATGCCGACAACCCAGCGCGGCCGCGAGCTGCTTTCCGGATCCCAGCGTTTTGCGCGCAAGCCCGGTTGGCTTGCCAGGATCACCGCGCCGGGGTTCGGCAAGATACTGGACAGGATAGACGCCGCGCTGACTTCCGGTGCAATTTACGGTGTTTTGCCGGATGGAACTCGTCGCGTGCTCGGCGGCCGCGCCCCAGGCTTCGAATGCGAAGTCCAGCTGCGCAGCTGGAACGCTCTTGTTCGTCTCGCCAGCAACGGCTCGGTCGGCTGGTACCAGGCTTGGGAAGCGGGTGAATGGTGGAGCCCGGATCCGGTTCCGCTCTTCGCGCTTTTCATGCAGCATGCAGGGCGCCTGGGCGACACGGCGCGCGCCAAGGGCCCTTTTCGCCATGCGCTTAAGCTGGCCCATCTGATCAATCGAAACACCCATGAAGGCGCGCAGAAAAACATCAGCGCGCATTACGATCTGGGGAACGACTTCTACCAGGCATGGCTCGACGCGACGATGAGTTACTCATCCGCTCTTGAATTGCGCGACGACGGGCTTGAACCGGCGCAGCGGCGTAAATGGGACGCACTGGCGTCGCGCATCAACGACGCTCCGAAAGTGCTTGAGATAGGGTGTGGATGGGGTGCGCTAGCCGCACATCTTGCCTCTCGCGGCGCTTCTGTCACCGCGATCAGTTTGTCCGATGAGCAACTGACATGGGCGCGCGACCATCACGACGTCGCAGTGGATTTCCGCAAACAGGATTATCGCGATACCGCCGGGCAATATGACGCCATCGTCAGCGTCGAAATGGTCGAAGCGCTTGGGCGTGAATACTGGCCCACCTTCATGGATTGCGTGGCGCGGAATCTGAAACCGGGTGGCCGGGCGGCCATCCAGTACATTTCGATGCGCGACGACCTGTTCGAAGACTACGCGAAAAGCGCGGACTTCATCCAGGCCTATATATTCCCCGGCGGTCTTCTCATCAGAACCAGCGAGTTCCGGCAACTTGCCGAACAGCGAGGCTTGTCGTGGCGGGATCAGAAAGACTTCGGTCTGGACTACGCCGACACGCTGAAGGTGTGGCGTCATAACTTCGATGCCGCGCAGGCAGAAGGGCGGTTACCGCAAGGGTTCGATGATGGGTTCTGCGATCTGTGGCGGTATTATCTGCAATATTGCGAAGGTGGTTTTCGCGGTGGCGGGATCGACGTGCACCAGGTCACGCTAGTCAAACAGGGAGAAGACAAATGAAACGGCTCTTGATCTCGACTGCCGCATTGGCGCTGGCCGGCTGCGTTCCGCCTGATAGCGATATGCTTGGCGCAGCAGCACAAACGCCGACAGTTACGCAATCGACGCCCGAGGATATGGCGAGCCTGGATCCAAGCGATTCCATACTGTTCTGGAGCGACGACCGCCGATCCGAAGCCTTTCGCGACATGGAGGCGCACTTCCCCGGTCTCGAAGTTGCTCCGGCATCTGTCCCACGCCCTTTGCCACGTTCGACACAGACCTTGCCGGACACGCTTCAGAGTTCGATCCGAACCTATATGACGAGCAGTCACGCTGCCGGGTTTATGGTGCTGAAAGATGGAAAGATCGTGTTCGAAGATTACGGTCTTGGTTTCGGTCCAAGCGGGCGCTGGACCAGCTTTTCGGTGGCAAAGAGCTTCACATCGACTCTGCTTGGGGCGGCGATCAAGGATGGCTTTATCGAAAGCATCGATACTCCCGTTACCCAGATCATTCCGGCCCTCGCTGGCACGGCGTATGAAGGCGTAACCGTCGGCCAGATCGCGACGATGACGTCGGGGGTGGCGTGGAACGAGGATTACAGCGACCCCGATAGCGATGTTGCAAAGATGCTCGGCATCACGCCAGTGGCTGGCGAATCGCAGGCTGTTACCTACGCCCGCACACTCCAGCGCGAAGCGCCTGCGGGCGAGAAATGGGTATACAAGACCCTCGAAACCAACCTCCTTGGGCTGATCGTGGAAGAGGCGACTGGCAAGTCCCTCGCGGCCTATGCAGCGGAAAAGATCGTTGAGCCGGCCGGTTTCGAAGGTGGCCTATTCTGGATGCAGGATCTGACCGGCGGAAACATCGGCGGTTGTTGCCTTTCGTTGCGGCTCGCCGATTATGCGCGAATGGGCCAGTTTGCACTCGAGGGAGGCAAAGGAGTGGTGCCCGAAGGCTGGTTTGTCACCGCCGGATCGCCGCTGGTCAACTTTGGTCCCCAAGCTCCAGGTTTCGGCTACGGATATCAGTGGTGGACTTATCCAGGCGGCAATTACGGCGCACAGGGTATTTTTGGTCAGGCCATTACGATCGTACCAAAAGAGAAGCTGGTCGTTGCGGTTGTGAGCAACTGGGAGACCGCGACCAGCAGAACCGACCGAGAAGGATTTCGAGAACTGGTTGGAAAGATCACCGCAGCACTTGAAGAATAGATCGGCGAAAAATGATGACGGTGGCCATGGGGCGCGCCGTCATCGCTTGTCACTCGGATAGATTGTCTGTCCGATCATCGGATTGTGCGCCCAAAGAGCTACTCGCTTTGCTCGCGGCGGGATGTCAGTAGGAGCGGTAAGCCCCGTCGCCGCTATACCGGGCAAGAATGGACTCGTGGACAATCGGGCTCAGCAGTTCGCTGAAAGCGCAGCCGACCATGCAGCTCTCCCACCAGACAACCTGCGCCTGCAGCGATTCCAGACCGGGAAGGGTAAGCCAGCAAAGCTGCCCTTCGTGCATGCGATTGAGTGCTGCCGCCGAAAACCCCGAAATCGAGAGGTCGTGCACAACGGTCTGAAACGCCCGCCCGCCGCTAGCACGCAACTGACCCGGGATGGTGAGCTTCGTACGCGGAGCACAGCGATCTTCCTGCGCTACGAAGGAGTAGCGGTCGTGTGTATGGTGGATCATGGCTTTCGCCCTTCCGCGGTAAATTCGAAATCGAAACGTCTCGCGTATACGCGACGCGCACTATCGAATATCGCGTGTCAGGGTTGCAAATTCGTTAGGACGGCTGGTTAATTCAGCCTTCGACGCGCTCTCGGTGGAAGCCCTCGAAATCGTTAACGAGTAACTCGACCAAGCGCTTTGCAACCTCTTCGGGCGCCTTTACCGTTTTCGGATCCTCACCCGGATAAGCCTTCGCGCGCATTTCGGTACGAGTCGCGCCAGGATCGAGCACGGCCACGCGTACCTTCGAAATCTTCTCGACCTCCTGCGCATAGCTTTCGAGCAGATTGTCGAACGCGGCCTTGGTGGATGCGTAGGCGGACCAGTACGCGCGCGGGGATGCACCGACGCTGCTTGTCAGGCCTATAACCCGCCCTGCGTCGGCGCGCTTCAACAGCGGATCGAAATTGGCGAGTAGTGCTTGGGAGGCAAGGAAGTTCACTGTCAGCGCCTGGCTCAACTGCTTCCCATCGATTTGCGTAACCGGTGTCAGGGTTGGCAGATAAGCTGCTGACAGAACAAGATAGTCGAGCCTATCCCACCGGCTGCCGATCGCCGAGGCTAGGCGCGCAATTCCGTCACTTTCAGCCAGATCGACCGGCGCGATTGTCGAAGCGCCACCGGCTTCGTGAATGGAGTCTTCCACCTTTTCCAAAGCGCGGACATCGCGTCCGGTGAGGACCACATGTGCCCCGGCTGAAGCGAGTGCAGTGGCGGTCGCAGCGCCGATGCCTTTGCTGGCCCCCGTTACCAGCGCGAGGCGATTTTCCATCGGTTTGGTCATCAGGCGACCTGCTCCGCCGGGAACGCAAGCTGCTGCTGCCGATCCTCGCGCCGCGACAGATCGGTCAACGAGGTCGGATAATCGCCCGTGAAGCAAGCATCGCAGAATTGCGGGCATGCGGAATTACGCGGCTTTTCACCCACCGCACGGTAAAGCCCGTCGATCGACACGAAGGCTAGGCTATCAGCCTTGATAAATTCCCGCATGGGTTCGACATCCATGCGGGCTGCCAGCAACTTGCTGCGTTCAGGCGTATCGACACCATAGAAGCAGCTGTGTGCCGTCGGCGGGCTGGCAACGCGGAAGTGGACTTCCGTAGCTCCGGCATCCCGCATCATCTCCACGATCTGCAGGCTGGTGGTGCCACGAACGATGCTGTCGTCGATGAGCACGATCCGCTTGCCTTCTACCAGAGCGCGATTGGCATTGTGCTTGCGTTTGACGCCAGCATGGCGGGCGCCGTCGCTAGGCTGGATGAAGGTGCGTCCAACGTAGTGCGAACGAATGATCCCGAGTTCGAAAGGAATTCCAGATTCCTGCGCATAACCGATGGCTGCCGGGACGCCGCTGTCGGGCACGGGAATGACGAGATCGGCCTCGATCGGCTTTTCCCGAGCGAGCTCTGCGCCGATGGCCTTGCGCGCTTCGTAGATGCTGCGCCCGTCGAACACGGAATCAGGACGGCTGAAATAGACATGCTCGAAAATACAAGGCCGCGGGGCGTAATTGCCGAAGGGATGCAGCGAATCGACGTTACCATCGAAACCCACCTTGATCACTTCGCCCGGCTCGACCTGGCGAACGAATTGCGCACCGACGACGTCGAAGGCGACTGTTTCGGAAGCGAAGACGGTCGCATCGCCCATCCGGCCCATCTGCAAAGGACGGATACCGAGCGGGTCGCGACAGGCGATCATTCCTTCCGGAGTCATGACGATAAGCGCGTAAGCGCCTTCGAGCAGACGCAGGGCATCGATCAACCGGTCCATCGTCGTCGGATAACGACTGGTTGCCACGAGATGGATGATTACTTCGGTATCGCTGGTCGATTGGAAAATCGACCCACGCCGGACGAGATCTTCGCGGAGCATGCCCGCATTGGAAATATTTCCGTTATGCGCCACAGCGAAACCGCCGCTTGCAAGATCGGCATACAACGGCTGAATGTTGCGCAGGCCGGAACCGCCCGTCGTCGAATACCGCACATGCCCTGCAGCCATCGTACCGGGCAATTCGGCAATTGCTTCCTGAGAGGAAAAATTCTCCGCCACGTGGCCTAGGCCGCGGCGCGTGTAGAATTCGGCGCCGTCGAAGCTTGTTATGCCGGCAGCTTCCTGACCGCGGTGCTGAAGTGCATGCAGGCCGAGCGCGGTAGCGGCAGCGGCATCGGTCGCATTGATGGCACCAAAGACGCCACACTCTTCGCGCAGCTTGTCGCCATCCTCGTCGAGAAACGGGTGGGTAATATTCATCGGAAGGCCTGTCTGCCGCGGCTGATCGGGATGCGCGCTCCAATGGCGATGTTACGCGTCGATTACAAGGGCAGTGCGACGGTTGACCTGTCCCGCCGCATGATTTCATTGCGCGGAAAGGTTCGTCTGCCTACAGGCCTGTTACCTGCAGGCAAAGACAAGGGACGTCTTGATCCTCTCTCCTTTCGAATGGACCATCGCCAAACGCTACTTGCTTCCGGGCAAGGGCGAGGCATTTATTGCGCTTGTCGCAAGCATCTCCATTGGCGTCGTGATGCTGTCTGTTGCCATGCTCGTCGTGGTGATGAGCGTCATGAACGGCTTTCGCGCAGAACTGCTGGACAAGATCGTAGGCCTCAATGGCCATGCCATCGTTCAGGCCTACGGGGGGCGCATGGACGATTGGGAAAATATCCTTCAGGAAGTGCGGCAGACACCCGGCGTGGTGCGCGCCTCGCCTCTTATCGAACAGCCCCTCTTGACCAGTTTCAACGGAAGGGTGGAGGCGATTCTGGTGCGTGGCAACACCCCGCAGGACATCCGCAATCTGTCGTCCAAGGTCGTGAGCGGCAATATTGATGAGCTTGCACCTGGAGCGCGGAAGGTCGCCATCGGCATTCGCCTCGCGGAAAATATCGGTGCGCGCGTCGGCGACACCATTACCGTCATCAATCCGCAAGGGCGTTCCACTCCATTTGGTACACTGCCCAGACAGGTCGGTTACGAAGTCGCCGCAATCTTCGAAGTCGGCGTTTACGACTATGACGGGGCCTTCGTGGTAATGCCGATGCAGGACGCGCAAACGCTGCTGCTACTCGGCGATACCGTTCAGATGATCGAGGTGACCGTCAACGATGCCGACAAGGTCGGCGAAATCCTTGCCCCTGTACAGCGGTCGCTCCAGGGACGTGCCGTGGTATCGGACTGGAAGACCATAAACGCGACCCTGTTCGAGGCCTTGCAGGTGGAGCGAGCCGCAATGGCGTTCGCCTTGAGTTTCATGGTCTTGGTTGCGGCATTCAACATTCTTTCCAGCCTCGTCATGCTGGTTCGCGCAAAGACCCGGGACATCGCTATCATGCGCACCATGGGCGCGACCAGGCAGAGCCTGATGAAGATTTTCGTGACAACGGGCTTTACGATCGGGGCCATCGGGACATTGGCCGGACTTGCATTCGGCTTCCTGATACTTGCCGGACGCAAACAGATCGTCGAGGTCATCGGTGCGCTGACCGGGCAGAACCTCTGGGACCCGCAGTATCGTTTTCTGACGACAATCCCTTCCAAGATCGACGGTATGGAGGTCGGCCTGATCGTGCTGCTCGCGCTTCTGCTCAGCTTCCTTGCAACCCTTTACCCTGCATGGAAGGCCGCAAGTACCGATCCGGTACAGGTGCTCCGTTATGAATAGGCGCGGTGTGGAACCAGTTGTCGAACTTAAAAGCCTGACACGCAGCTTCCAGCAGGGCGGCGTAAAGATCGACGTTCTGTGCGGGGTCGATCTGGCGATTATGCCTGGCGAGATCGTAGCCCTTCTCGGCCCTTCGGGTTCGGGTAAGTCGACCTTGTTGCAGGCTGTTGGCTTGCTCGAAGGCGGCTTTGGCGGCGAGATCGTGATCGGTGGTCAATCCGCCGAGAAATCAGATTCACATGCGCGCACCGTGCTTCGCCGCGAACATCTGGGGTTCGTGTATCAGTTCCACCATTTGCTGCCCGATTTCGATGCGCGCGAGAATGTGATCTTGCCGCAGCTGGTTGCGGGCACCCCGCGCGCCGAAGCAGAAGCGCGCTCGGAACAATTGTTGACTGCGCTTGGGTTGGGCCATCGGCTCGACCATCGCCCTAGCCAGCTTTCGGGCGGGGAGCAGCAGCGCGTGGCCGTAGCCAGAGGTCTTGCGAACAAGCCGGATCTGGTGCTCGCTGATGAGCCGACTGGCAATCTGGATGAAAAGACGTCGGACAAGGTGTTGGCGGAATTCCTGTCGCTCGTTCGCGGCGAAGGCAGCGCGGCCCTGATCGCGACGCATAACGAACGCCTGGCCCGTAAGATGGACCGCGTGGTTCGATTGCACGAAGGGTTGCTCGAATAGAGGACCCACATCGCTCTTTGCTCGTTGATCGGGAAAGGAGATTTTGATGACCGACCATCCAAGTACATTCAAGGGCGAGGATACCCACCGCGAGGGCGTGCAGTGGGACGACCGCGCAGAGATTCATTCCGCTGAAGACGGCCAGGGTATTCTGGATGGCGGCAAGGGATTGCGCGGAGGCACTCTGTCCCAGATGATCGCGCAAGTGATGGCCTATCCGCCCGCTGAGCGCGGCCGCTTCGTCATTCAAAAGGCCGGAGACCATCGGCTCGATCTAGCTGAGATAGAGGCGCTCGCCGCGCGGGACGACTTCCCGGGTTAATGTTTTACCCCGGCCTTACCATGAGTTTAGATTCGAGAGACTGACCTGCCATGACAACCATTGCTGACTTCACCGTCGTAAATAACAAGGGCGAACAGATCGATCTGAAGCAGAAGCTGGGTAAGATCATTCTTGTGGTGAACACTGCGAGTAAGTGCGGGTTCACACCTCAGTACGAGGGGCTCGAAGAACTATTTCAGCAGTACCGGGAGCAGGGTTTCGAAGTGCTTGCCTTTCCGTGCAACCAGTTTGGTGGACAGGAACCGGGCAACGCGAGTGAAATTGCCGAATTCTGTAAAGTGAACTTCGGGCTGACCTTTCCCCTAATGGAAAAAGTCGACGTGAATGGCGACGACGCGAGTCCCTTGTTCGATTGGATGAAGGCCGAAAAACCCGGTCTCATGGGGTCCAAGGCGATCAAATGGAATTTTACCAAGTTCCTGATCGACAGAAAGGGCAATGTGGTGAAACGATATGCCCCGACCGACGCGCCCAAGTCGATTGCCAAGGATATCGAGAAGCTCCTCTGATCTTCCGAAGATCTGTGGAGAAGTGAGGCCGGAAGTGACTGGTGAATCGCGCGTGCAATACGCATATTGCAGTGCATGTCGTTCAAGCCCTTCGTCCCTTTCCGCATCCTCTCCGCCTACACCATGCTGGAGGGTGCGATCGACCCGAAGGCGATGGCCAAATTAGCCAAGGAACGCGGCTTTCCCGCGATTGCAATCGCCGATCGCAACGGCCTTTACGGCGCAGTCATGTTCGCAAACGCCTGTAAGGCGGAGGGCATCCAGCCGATCATCGGGACCCTTCTTGGTGTTGCGCGGGATAGCGAAGGAAAGCAGGTCGATTATCTGCCACTCTACGCGCAGGACGAGCAGGGGTACGACAATCTCTGTCATCTCGTCAGCCGCGCCCATCTGGAACGTCCGCTCGAGTTCGAACCCCATGTCCGCCTGACCGATCTTGATGGCCGCACCGGTGGGCTCATAGCATTCAGCGGGGCAAGCGAGGGCGCGCTGACGAAGCTTCTGGCCGAGGGACAGCAGAGCCACGCAGAGATCCTGCTGCAAAAACTTCAGGAGTTGTTTCCCGAACGGCTTTACATCGAGTTGGCTCGCCGTGGTAACGAGGTCGAAGAGCGGGCAGAGGCAGCGCTGGTCGAGTTGGCCTACGGCCGTGACCTCCCTCTCGTCGCCACAAACCCTGCAAATTTTGCAGAGCCGCACATGCATAAAGCGCATGATGCCATGCTGTGCATTGCCGGATCGACGCATATCGACGCCGACGAGCGGGCGAAGTCGAACCCGGAAAGCTATGTGAAAACCTATCACATGATGGACGAGGCTTTCGACGATCTGCCGGAGGCTGTTCAGAACACGCTCGTCGTGGCGCAACGCTGTGCCTATGCGCCGCCATACCGCAAGCCGATCCTGCCCAGCCTTGCAGGTGACCTCGAAGGCGAGGCGCGAATGTTGGCGGAAGATGCCCACAGGGGTCTAGAAGCGCGTCTCGAACCGTATGGCGAGATGTCCGAAGACCAACGAAAGATTTATTTTGATCGCCTGAAATTCGAAGTCGATATCATCAATCAGATGGGCTTTCCGGGCTACTTCCTGATCGTTGCCGACTTCATAAAATGGGCCAAGGACCACGATATTCCTGTGGGCCCGGGACGTGGTTCGGGTGCGGGTAGCCTCGTCGCATGGGCTCTGACTATCACCGATCTCGATCCAATCCAGCTCGGTCTGCTGTTTGAACGTTTTCTCAACCCCGAACGTGTCTCGATGCCCGACTTCGATATCGACTTCTGCGAAACGCGGCGGGGCGAGGTGATCCGTTATGTCCAGCAGAAATACGGCCACGATCACGTCGCTCAGATCATCACTTTCGGTAAACTGAAGGCGCGCGCCGTTCTGCGCGATACCGGCCGCATCCTGCAGATGAGCTATGGGCACGTGGATCGCCTCTGCAAGATGGTGCCGAACCATCCGACCGACCCTTGGACGCTGCCCAGGGCGCTGAACGGGGCCGCCGATTTCAAACGGGAATACGACAACGACAATGAGGTGAAGCGCCTCGTGGATCTCGCCATGCAGCTCGAGGGCTTTCCTCGTAACAGTTCGACCCACGCCGCAGGCGTGGTGATCGGTGATCGACCGCTTGCTCAGCTGGTGCCGCTTTATCGCGACCCGCGGTCGGACATGCCGGTTACGCAATACGACATGAAGAATGTCGAAAGCTCCGGCCTCGTCAAATTCGACTTTCTCGGCCTCAAGACGCTGTCGGTTCTCAAGAAGGCCACCGATCTGCTCAAACGGCGCGACATCGAGATCGATCTTTCGCTTCTGCCGCTCGATGATGCCAAGGTCTATGAGCTCATGAAGAGCGGCAATACGGTGGGGGTTTTCCAGCTTGAATCGGAAGGCATGCGCCGTACGCTGACGGCGGTAAAGCCGACCAATTTCGGCGACATCATCGCGCTTGTTTCGCTTTATCGTCCGGGCCCGATGGATAACATTCCGCTGTTCGGCAAGCGCAAGGCCGGTCAGGTGGAAATCGAATATCCGCATGCCAAGCTGGAAGGCATTCTGGCCGAAACCTACGGGATCTTCGTTTACCAGGAACAGGTTATGCAGGCCGCGCAGATCCTTGCAGGATATTCCTTGGGCGACGCCGACCTTTTGCGCCGCGCAATGGGTAAGAAGGTCCAGGCAGAAATGGATGCACAGCGCGAACGCTTCGTTGATGGCTGCAAGAGAGTATCCGGTATCGACAAGGGCGAGGCCAACGCGCTGTTCGACTTGATCGACAAGTTCGCGGGCTACGGTTTCAACAAGTCCCACGCCGCAGCGTATGCGTTGCTTGCCTATCAGACGGCTTGGCTGAAGGCGCACTATCCTGAAGAATTCTACGCCGCTTCGATGTGCTTCGACATGCATCAATCCGAAAAGCTGGCGATCTTCGTCGACGATGCTCGGCGCAGCGGCATCAAGGTGTTGCCGCCGTCGCTGAACTATTCGGAAGCGGAGTATTCGGTCGAGCAAACCGATGACGGTTATGCAGTGCGTTATGCATTGGCTGGCATACGCAACGTCGGCGAGCGAGCTATGGAAGCGATCGTCGACGAGCGCGAGGCTGCAGGGCGTTTCAAAAGCCTCAAAGATTTGTTCGAGCGTCTGCCCAAGGGCTCCATGAATTCTCGCCAGCTGGAGGCGTTGATCAGTGCCGGGGCGCTCGACGAATTCGAACCGAACCGCGCCAAGCTGTTCGCCAATGCCGACATGCTTTTGGCCGTGGCCGATGCCGCAGAGCGCGAGCGGTCGAGCGGGCAGGGTGGATTGTTCGGAGGCGAGGCCGCGCCGGTCGAGGATACATTGCGCCTAAGGGAAGTGGAGGACTGGTCGCTCAGTGAAGCGCGTCACCGTGAGAAAGAGAACATGGGGTTTTCTTTCAAGGAACATGCCACGGCGGTTTATCGCGAAATTTCCAGCGCGCAGGGCGCCCGCTCGCACGCATCCCTGATCGCAGGGGGCGTTCCCGGTGGGGGACGCATGACCGCCGTGATGGCGGTGCAGGTCGAAGGGGCCAGCAAAGGCACTACCAAGCGCGGCAAGCCGTTTATCCGCGCGGACTTTTCCGATAGCTCGGGCCAGTTCAGCGCCGCCTGCTTCGAAGAAGGTCTGGTCGACAGATTCCTCGAATGGGCGGAAAAGCAAACCTGCGTGAAGCTCGATGTGGAGCTCGACAGTCCGAGCCCCGATGAGCCGCCCCGCATAACCGTGCGGCATGCCGTGCCGCTCGATGCCGTCCGGGGAAGCATGGCGATGTTGCTGACGCTCGAGGTAGAAAGCGTCGACGCGCTGAACCAGTTGGCAATCGAACTCGGTGAAGACGGGGCAGGGGGCGATGAAGTGATGGCCACGCTGCTCACCGGCGATGTGGCGCCGCCCGTCATGCGCCTGGGACGGGCATTTTCTATCGATGGTGACCTCGCCGAACGCTTGGCAAGTGTGCCCGGCCTTGCCAAGGTGCAACTGACCGCGCGACGAGGAAAGGCAAACTTGCGCCTCGTTGCCTGACGGTCGAACCGACGGGTGAGAGGAGAGTTTATGGCGTTTGGTGCGATGCAGGACTGGAGCATGCGAATATCGCATGTGATCGATCATGCGGCTCGGGAAGCATCCGGTCGCGAAATCGTGACCCACTGGGCCGATGGCACCGAAACGCGGACGGACTGGGAGGGCATCCATCTGGACGCGCGGAAGATGGCTCAGGCGCTGTTGGCGCTTGGTCTGATGAAAGGCGATCGGGTGGCAAGCCTCGCGATGAACCATTCCCGCCATCTGGTGAGCTGGTTCGGCGTGGCGGGCATGGGCGGGGTGCTCCACACCTGCAATCCGCGGTTGTTCGAAGACCAGCTCGAATACATCGTCAATCACGCCGAAGACAAAGTCATGATCTATGACGCGGCGTTCCAGCCGATCATCGACAAGATGCGCGACAAATGGCCGACGGTCGAACATTACATCTGCTTCGACAGCGGCGAGCATACGACCAGTTTCGAAGACTGGATTGGCGAGCAGGACGGCGAGTTCGAATGGGTCGAGGGGGACGAACGCGATCCCTGCATGATCTGTTACACCAGCGGCACGACCGGCAATCCCAAGGGTGTGCAGTACGAACATCGTTCCACCCTGCTGCACGCGATGGCCGGGCTGCAGACCAGCGCATTCAATTTCAGCGGTTCTTCCGTCATGCTGCCGGTGGTCCCGATGTTTCACGCCGCCAGCTGGGGCCTGCCCTATTCGGGGGCGATGGCGGGGATCAAGTTCGTCTTTTCCGCCGTGAACGACCCGGCGGTGCTGTGCGACCTGATGGATCGTGAGGGCGTGACCGACAGCGCAGGTGTGCCGACCGTCTGGCTGGCGACATTCCAGTATTGCGATGCGGAGGGCAAGGATCTGCCCAAGCTCAAATCGGCGACGATCGGCGGTTCCGCTGCGCCGCGGTTCATGATCGAACGGCTGATGAAGAACGGTACGCGCGTGCAGCACGCATGGGGAATGACCGAGACTTCGCCCATCGGGACGGTCGGCGGTCCAACGGCGAACTGGGACGAACTGACCTTCGAGGAGAAGGTGGAAAAAACGATGAAGCAGGGGCGGCCGATCTTCGGCGTCGAACTGCGTACGGTCGATCTGGACGACCGGTCGACGGTCCTTCCGCGCGATGGCGAAGCCAGCGGTGCGCTGCAGATACGCGGGCCGTGGATCATCAAGCGCTATTTCAAGGCGGAAGAGGACGCCACCGATGCGGACGGCTGGTTCGACACCGGCGATGTGGCGATCCTGCATCCCGATGGGACGATGCAGATTACCGACCGCACGAAGGACGTCATCAAGTCCGGCGGCGAATGGATCAGCTCGGTGGAACTCGAAAATGCGGCGGTGGGCCATCCCGCCGTGGCGGAAGCGGCGGCTATCGGCATGCCCCATCCCAAGTGGGACGAGCGGCCCGTTCTGTTCGTGGTCAGGAAATCCGGCGCGGAATGCAATGCTGAGGACGTGACCGCGTTCCTTACAGACAAGGTCGCCAAATGGTGGCTGCCCGATGCGGTCGAATTCGTCGACGACATCCCGCACACCGCCACCGGCAAGATCAGCAAGAAAGACCTGCGCGAACGCTTCAGCGACTATACGCTGGGCTGAGGAGGACGGACCATGACGCAAAGTTATATCGACCCGAGCAAGACCAATTTCGAAGCATTCAAGGACCTGCCGCGCGATCAGCCGATCCATATGCTGAACCTGCTGCAGTACCGGGACCAGGCGGAATATCCCGAAGGCCATGACAATGCCGGCAAGGACTGGAGCGGGCGCCGGGCCTACAAGGAATATGGCAAGACCAGCGGCCCGATCTTCCGCCGGGTGGGAGGCGAAATCGTCTGGCGCGGGGCGTTCGAGGCGGTGCTGACCGGGCCGGAAGCGATGCATTGGCACGATGGCTTTATCGCGCAATATCCCAGCGCGGCCGCGTTCTTCGAGATGGTAAAAGATCCCGAGTATCAGAAGGCCGTGGTCAATCGCACCGCCGCACTGGCCGACAGCAGGCTGGTTCGCTTCAAGCCAGGAGCGATGGGCGAGGGGTTCTAGCCTCTAAGCCTGCGAAAATTTTCACAGTAGCCGCAACTGACCGCCGACGGCCGGCGGGCGGAACCGGGTGCAGTCCAGTTCGAATTTCGATTTGCCCACGCCTGCGCGCTTGCAGGCGAGGCGGAACCTGGCGCGGAAGAGATCGGCCCAGACACCGGTGGGTTTCATGCGCGTGAAGAAGTCGGGATCGTTGTCCCGCGCCTGCCCGTCCTTCGCACGGATCGAGCGGACGATGTTCATGACCTTGTCGCCGCGTTCCGGAAAATGGACCGAGAGCCATTCCCGGAAGAGGGGCGCGACTTCGTGCGGGAGGCGCAGGGGTATCCAGCCGACGCTGCCGATGCCGAGCTGGCCCGCGCGCTGAACGATGTCTTCCATGAATTCATCGGTGATGGCCGGGATCACGGGAGCTATCGAACAATGGACGGGTATGCCAGCTTCGGCGAGTTTGGCGAGGGCGGCCAGACGCTTCGCCGGGGCCGCCGCACGGGGTTCCAGTTTGGCCGATAGCCTGGGGTCGAGGCTGGTTACCGATATTGCGACCGCAACCAGCCTCTGTTCGGCCATAGCACGAAGCAGATCCAGATCGTCGCAAACACGATCCGATTTGGTTGTTATCGTCACGGGGTGACGAGCATCGAGACAGACTTCGAGCACCTCGCGCGTGATGCGATAATCCCGCTCGATCGGCTGGTAGGGATCGGTATTCGTCCCCATGGCGATGGGCCGCGGCCGATATTTCGCCTTGGCCAGAGTGGCCCGCAGGATTTCGGCGGCATTGGGCTTGGCGAACAGTTTCGTTTCGAAGTCCAGACCGGGAGACAGATCGTGATAGGCATGCGTCGGCCTGGCAAAACAATAGACGCAGCCATGTTCACAACCCCGGTAAGCGTTCACGGACCGATCGAACGCGATATCGGGCGATTGATTGAAGCTGAGGATCGTGCGGGGGCGTTCTTCGGTCACCTGAGTGCGCAGCTTGACCGGCGGGCCGTCCAGCGTTTCCATATGATCGCGCCAGTCGCCATCGACCTCGCGCGTGGCGAGGCCGAAGCGTGTCGGCACATCGGCGCCCTGTGCGCCGCGTCCGGGAATCGCTGGTTCAAGACGACGTTCCATGGGAAGAACATACAGCGAACAAAAAATCTTTGCCAGCCCGTTTTCGCAAGCCTTGGCAGCTATCGCCGCGCATCTGTCCGCGGCGCTCCGAAGGGTGAGCGGGGGTGCGGTGCGGCCCGGTGCGACGGGCTGCGGACAAGCATTCGCGAGACGGCACAGGTTGATACAGTTGACAGGGTCCTGGGGCGTGCCGAGGCCAAAGGTTCACTAGCGGGTCGATCGACCGTCTGGCATGCCAGCGTCATCATCTGCGCAAGCGCGGAAGGATCGACGCGTGGCTGCCGGACCCTGGTGGGCAGCCCGAGAGCAGTCGGCGAGGCGGGCCATCCACACAGGGCATCGACAGTGTCGAAGGTGTCGACAAGCCGGCGATCCCATTCGTGCCCCGCATCTTCCCGGGCCTGTGCGGCCACTTCGTCGCATTCGTCATCGAGACCACCCAGGAATTCGGCGCTGCTTTCGCTGACGGTCCAGCCGCTGTCGTCGTCGTCGTCCTGATCGTCGTCCTCCGCCGCGCCATAGAACACCTCGAGCTCTTTCTCGCGATGATTGCGGCGAGCTTCATCGCCTGCCGCGGCGACAGCATCCTTGCGCACGGGCGGCAGGGCCAGTTCGCCGGTGGCAACACAGTTCAGCAGTTCGTCGAAGCGACCGGCATCGGCGCAGGCCGCATTGTCGCCTACCATGGCGTCGAGGCGTGCAAGATGTGCCAGCAAAAGCCGCGCATCGTAGCGCCGGCGCGTTCCGACCAGCTCCCCGCGATAATAGATCTGTTCTTCCACCCCTTCGATGGCGCGTTCTGCCAGAGCCTGGACCCCGTTTTCCCGCGCCAAGACGAGCGCAGCGGCCCAGCCACGAGCGAAGAACGGATCGCGGCGACGCAGGCGATAGGCCGCTTCGGCGGACAGATCGACCGCGCGGCAGGCGGCGCGGGCATTCCCGTGAGCCGCCAGCCGGTCGAGAAAGCGCGCCTTCAGTTCGGGCGTCCAGCCGCGCGCCGGGACATGGGCAAAGGGTTCGGTAATGTCGGTCATGATCCGCGTCTCCTGTCGGAAATGGAAGCGAATCAGGTCTGTTATGCAGGAGGGGCCGAGTAGGAAAATGAATTCTTGCGGAGGTTCGGCTTGCCGATCGGTGGCGGCATCATGGGCTGCCGGGTCGCCCCCGGCTGCTTGCAATAAAGGCGAAGGCTATCTTTCCCGGAGGCGGGGCATCAGTTCGACGAAGTTGCAGGGACGGTGGCGGCTGTCCAGCTGGTGCGCAAGGATGCGGTCCCAGCCGTCTTTCACTGCGCCGTTCGAGCCGGGCAGGGCGAAGATATAGGTGCCGCGGGCGAGCACGGCGCAGGCGCGGCTCTGGACGGTGCTGGTGCCGATAGTTTCGTAACTGATCCAGCGGAACAGTTCGCCGAAACCGGGAATGTCCTTGCTCTTGACCTTGTCGAGCGCTTCCGGCGTCACGTCGCGGCCGGTGAGGCCGGTGCCGCCGGTGGTGATGATGCAATCGATCTGTTCGTCGTCGATCCAGCGATGAAGGTGCGCGGCGAGCTGGTTCACATCGTCGCGGCTGATATCGCGATCGGCGAGTTCGTGGCCAGCATCTGCAATGCGCCGGGCAAGAATATCGCCCGACGTATCATCGGTCGAGGTGCGCGTGTCGGATACGGTCAGCAGCGCGATACGCACTGGCTTGAAGGTGCGGCTTTCGTCGATTGGCATAAGCGTGTTCCTTACCTGGCCCGCGGAAACATGGGCCAGTCGTTTTCGGCCAGATCGACCCTGCTTGGCGCATCGGCATCCGCCTGGCGCAGATACATCCAGTAATTGCGCATCACTATGGCGACGTAGCCGCGCGTTTCCCAATAGGGGATGCTTTCCATGTAGAGCAGCGGATCGCCCTGATCGCGGATTTCACTTTCCCAGCGCGAAACGGGCGTGGGCCCGGCATTGTACGCCGCCATGACCTTGGGCAGCTTGCCCTGCGTAAAATTGGACGAATTGAGGGATTCCAGCGTGCGCTGGCCGAAGGCGAGATTGACGGCCGGGTCTTTCAGATCCGCGCCCGAGCTCATGTTGATCGATGCAGCATATTCCCGCTGGGTGATCGGCATGATCTGCATCAACCCGATGGCACCGGCCGGGCTGACCACGGTTTCGCGAAAGTTCGATTCCTGCAAGGCATGGGCGAAGGCGAGGGCAGGGTCCACGCGCCATCCACCGACCGGTGCGCGGAAGGTGACCGGATAGCGCAGGCTGGGATGTGCCCCTTCGCCGCGCGGGGCATTATAGGCCATGAAGGTCTGCGCACCCGTGAGGCCCAGCGCACGCGACAGCCGCGACAATGCGCCGTAATCCTTCGGGTCGCCCGTGCGGACCAGCCAGACGAGATCGTCCGCCGCCGCATCGCGCCGCCCCACTTCCGCCAGCATGACGGCCTGCCGGACTGCGTCTTCCTGGCGCAGATGTTCCCAGTCGGCTTGAGTCAGGTCGGGCAAGGCGTGGGTCCGCGGAAGGTCGCGGCCCATCTGTTCGTGGGCCAGCATGCCGTAGAGGGTTTCCGGGAAGCGCGCGGCGCCGCGCAATTGTTCGGCAGCCTTTTCAGGGAAGCGGCAGCGGATGAATGACCGGCTGGCCCAGTAATGCGCCGCTGCGGTCAGTTCGGGATTGGCGGAGCCGGACGCGCTGCGCTGGAAGGCTTCTGCGGCCTTGTCGCAATCGCCCAGCCGCCATGCGGCGAGTCCGGCGACCCAATCGCCTTCCGCGACCCAGGCACCACTGCCACCATCGCGGGTCGTATCCGCCATGGCCCAGGCCTGCGCGTCCTGATTTTCGATATAGTAGCTGAAAGCGACGCGGTAGCGCCATTCCGCCCGCGCATCGCGCGACAGCGTGGCATCCACGCCGTCCAGCAGCAGGCGGGCACCATTCGGATCGTCATTGGTGATGCGTTCGAGGATCGCGGCCTTTACGCTTTCCGGCATCGTACCGTCGTTGACCGAACTGGGCCGGATACGCTTGGTCGATCCGGGCTGGCGGACGAGATCGCGTGCCGGGCGCAGATAGGGCGGGTTCACGAGCCCGCGCGTCTGGCCAAGGCGGACGATGGATTCCGCCTGCGGCAGTGCGGAATAGCGCGACAGCCAGCTTTCGATGCGCGGCAGTTCGATGCGCGGACTTTGCGGATGGAGGTAATAGGTCGCCAGTGCCGCGCCGTGGAGCGGGCCGTCATCGCGACTGGCCAGCATGACCTCGACCCTGTCCCAGTTCTGGCTGTCGATCGCTTCGAACAGCGAGCCGTAATAGGCGCGGTCGTCCTGCGAGAGGAGTTGCGGGAGGGAAGCCGCGTGCGACCGGGTGAAATATTCCACGCTCCCCTGCGCAAGGGCCGGGGCCGCGTGGAGGGAGGTGGTGGCGGCCAAAGCGGCGGCGGCGAAAATGCGAAGGGTCATCAAGTCCAGTCCAGCCATCGGTTCCAGAAAGTTTCCCGCCGGGCGGCCGAGCGGGCAAGGTTGCGCAGGTCAGGGGCGGCGAGCAGGGGGTAGGTCTTGCCGTCACAGTCCAGCGAAAGGGGATCGCGCGCATCTTCGGGCGTCTTGCCGAACAGCGCGAGTTGCGCGCGTCCGAACAGGATCACGCGCTGCGGGGCGGCGAGCGCGATATGGCCCCTGACGATTTCGCCCAGACCGGCACCTGCAAGCTGACCCCAATCGGGCAGGGCCATTGGAGCAGGAAGGGCGCTGGCGATGTAGGCTTCGTGCTGGCCTATGCCCATTGCCGCGAGCATGGCATCGACGAATTTGGCGGCGCCGCCCGTCAGCAGTCCTTCGGCATCGTCATCGAAGGGCTGGGGCAACAGCAGCATCAGCTTCGCGCCTGCCACGCCCCGCGGGGGAACGCGCCGATCGAGCGCGCCATCCGCCAGCGAAGCTTCCGACATCCACCATGCGCGAAATTTTTCGAGCGTGTCGGGAAGGGCGGAGCGATCGATCTGCGTGGCCGCACCTTCGCCCTGTTCGAGCGCGCGTTGCAGCGGGGTCTTGCGCTGTACCGGGGGCGGTGCGGGCGGAGGTGGAGCCGTTACGGCATCGTCGGCCTCCGGCTCGGTCAGCCAGCCACTCGGCTCGTCCAGAAAATCGGCATCGACGCCAGCCTCGCGCCACCAGTCGAGCGCGCCTTCCAGGCTTTCGAGCGCCGTGACATCGCGCGAATTCGGGGGATCGGCATGCATCATTACTTGGGCGCGGGTCTTGACCTCTAAAGCGCCACCAATCAAGGCATTCGCAACAGTAAAGCGACGAAAAGAGAGAGACATGAGCGAACGCGAATCCATGCCCTGCGATGTCGTGATCATCGGTGGAGGCCCGGCAGGCCTCGCCGCGGCGATCCGGCTGAAGCAAGTGAACGCGGAACTCGAAGTCGTGGTGCTCGAAAAGGGCAGCGAAATCGGCGCGCATATCCTGTCGGGCGCGGTGGTCGATCCGCGTGCGCTGGACGAACTGCTGCCCGAATGGCGCGACCAGGGCTGCCCGATGGCGGAAACTCCCGTGACGGAGAACCACCACTGGGTGCTGTCCGAAAGCGGAAAATCTGACCTTCCCGAGATGTTGCTGCCGCCATTCATGAGCAATCACGGCAATTATACCGGATCGCTGGGCAATATGTGTCGCTGGCTGGCCGAGCAGGCCGAAGGTCTGGGCGTGATGGTCTTCCCCGGGTTTCCCGCCGCAGAAGTGCTGTTCGACGACAAGGGTGCGGTGACCGGTATCGTCACGCAGGATATGGGCATCGCCGAGGATGGCAGCCACAAGGCCGATTACCAGCCGGGCATGGAAATCCATGCGAAATACACCCTCTTCGCCGAAGGGGCGCGTGGCAATCTGACCAAGCAGATGAAGGCGAAATTCGACCTCGAGGCCGATTGCGAACCGCAGGTCTACGGTCTCGGCGTCAAGGAATTGTGGGACATCGATCCGGCCAAGCACGAGCCCGGCCGCGTGATCCATACGCAAGGCTGGCCACTGAGCGAAACCGGCACCTGGGGCGGGGGCTTCCTCTATCACCAGGCCAACGGTCAGGTGGCGCTCGGCTTCGTGACCGCGCTCGATTACGCCAATCCGTATGTGTCGCCCTATCAGGAATTCCAGCGCTGGAAGCACCATCCCGACATCGCCGCGATCCTCGAAGGTGGCAAGCGCGTGTCTTATGGCGGGCGCGTGATCAACGAAGGCGGCTGGCAATCCGTGCCCAAGCTGGCCTTCCCCGGCGGCGCGCTGATCGGCTGTTCGGCCGGTTTCGTGAACGTCCCGCGCATCAAGGGCAGCCACACCGCGATGAAGAGCGGGATGCTGGCCGCGGAGAGCATCGCTGCGGCGATCGCCACCGGTAGCGAGCATACAGAACTGATGGATTACGATGCCGCCGTGCGCGACAGCTGGATCGCAGACGAGCTCAAAAAGGTGAAGAACGCGCAGCCCGCCGTCGCCAAGTGGGGCGAGGATCTGGGTACGGTCATCGCGGGCATCGACATGTGGATGCGCACCCTGAAAATCGGACTGCCGATCACGATGAAGCATCACCGCGATTACGAGATGCTGGAGCGGGCCGACAACTTCAAGCCGATCGCCTATCCCAAGCCCGACGGCGTACTGAGTTTCGACCGGCTTACCAATGTCAGCTTCAGCTACACCAACCACGCCGAAGACCAGCCTTGCCACCTGAAGGTCGCGGACATGGAACTGCAGCGCGAGAGCGAGCTAAAAGTCTTCGCGGGCCCTTCCGCCCGGTATTGCCCGGCGGGCGTGTACGAGTGGATCCTGGAAGAAGGCGCGGAGCCCAAGTTCCAGATCAATTCGCAGAACTGCATCCACTGCAAGACCTGCGACATCAAGGATCCGAACCAGAATATCACCTGGGTCACGCCCGAAGGCGGCGGCGGGCCGAACTACCCGAATATGTAATCGTCAGCGTTGCTTTCTCCATCATTGCGAGGGGGAAAGCGACGCGGCAATCCAGGCGCCAACGCCAGGGATTGTTTGGCTTCGCTCGCAATGACGGGGAGTTGTGGCGTGGCTCATGTCGAAACCGCGTATGCCAAGATCAACCTGGCACTGCACGTTCGCAGGCGGCGGGACGATGGCTATCATGAGCTCGAGACGCTGTTCGCGTTCGTCGATGCGGGGGACGTGCTGACAGCCACCAGCGCGGCGCAGGATGCCGTGACGGTCATGGGCGAGTTCGCGGGCGGTCTCGACAACCCGTTCGACAATCTGGTGGCAAAGGCGCTGGGCAAGGTGCCGCGCGCCGACGGGCTCAGGATCACGCTGGAGAAAAACCTCCCTGTTGCGGCGGGGCTCGGTGGGGGCTCGGCGGATGCAGGGGCCGTTTTTCGCATCGTGAAAGAGCTTCATGGTTTGCCGGACGACTGGCACGAGCGTGCAACTGCACTGGGCGCGGATGTACCCGCTTGTGTCGAAAGTCGTACCTGTATCGGGCGCGGCACCGGCACCGAACTCGAACCGGCAGATGACAGTCTGGCGGGCACACCCGTTCTGCTGGTGAACCCGCGCGTCCCGCTCTCGACAGGGCCGGTGTTCAAACATTGGGACGAGAAGGATCGCGGCGCCTTGCCCGATGGCGATGCCCGCACGATCACTCTCGAAGGGCGAAACGATCTCGAAGCACCCGCCCTTTCGCTGTGCCCGCAGATCGGCGGGGTACTTGCCGCTTTGCGCGGAACTTCGCCCTTTCTCGCCCGTATGTCGGGTTCGGGCGCGACCTGTTTCGCGCTGTTCGATGACAAGGCAGCGCGGGACGAAGCGGCGGAACGCATGGCCGCCGACCATCCCGGCTGGTGGCAGATGCGAGGAAAGCTCAGATGATCGACGGTCGGCCCTATCGCCAGGTGAATGTGGACGACATTCGACCCGGCGGATTGCTGGTAGTGGCCGATCACGCATCGAACCATGTTCCAGCGGGCATCGAGCTGGGGATCGATCCCAGGCTGATGAACGATCATATTGCGATCGATATCGGGGTGGAAGGCGTGGCGGATCGTCTTGCCCGCCGCCACGATCTACCTGTGCACATCGCCACCGTGAGCCGTCTCGTTTGCGATTTTCACCGCAAGGAAGACGAACCGGCCGTTGTTCCGACGACCAGCGACGGGCACCTGATCCCGGGTAATATCGGCGCAGATGTGGAAATGCGGCTCGCACGTTATCATCGACCATATCACGACGCTTTGGCGGCACTGATCGAACGTGCCCGGCCGCGTATGCTGGTGGCAGTTCACAGCTTCACGCCCAGCCTGGCGACGAGCGACGAAGAGCGACCCTGGGAAGTCGCCCTGCTGTACAATCAGGATGAGAGAGCGGCGCAGCATGCTATTCGGTTGTTTCGCGAACAGGGCCTGACAGTGGGCGACAACCAGCCCTATTCGGGTAAGCAGCTCAACGCCACGATGGATCGCCATGCCGAGGCCAATGGCATTCCCTACTGCACGGTCGAGATACGACAGGATCAGATCGATACGGCCGCAGGGCAGGCGCGCTGGGCGGTAATGCTGGCAGACATCATGGGTCGCGTCGCGCTGGAGGTGTAAAGCCGAGCTTGGCCGGACCACGGGCATTCTTCCGTTAGCGTAGGCTTCGCTGTCTGCTAGGCTTCGCCTTGAAGCCAAGAGAGACCTGCCATGCCCGCCTATCGTTCCCGCACCACCACCCACGGCCGCAACATGGCCGGCGCGCGCGGATTGTGGCGCGCGACGGGCATGAAAGATGGCGATTTCGGCAAACCGATCATCGCGGTGGTCAACAGCTTTACCCAGTTCGTGCCGGGGCACGTGCATCTCAAGGATCTGGGGCAGCTGGTCGCACGCGAGATCGAGGCCGCGGGCGGCGTGGCCAAGGAATTCAACACCATCGCGGTCGATGACGGGATCGCCATGGGGCATGACGGCATGCTCTATTCGCTCCCGAGCCGCGACCTGATTGCCGACAGCGTCGAATACATGGTCAACGCCCACTGCGCCGATGCGATGGTGTGCATTTCGAACTGCGACAAGATCACGCCGGGCATGCTGATGGCCGCGATGCGCCTGAACATTCCTGCCGTCTTCGTCAGCGGCGGTCCGATGGAGGCAGGCAAGGTTGTGGTGAAAGGCAAGGAGGTCGCCCTCGACCTGGTGGATGCCATGGTCGCCGCGGCGGACGAAGCCTATTCGGACGAGGAAGTGACGGCCATCGAGCAGAATGCGTGCCCGACCTGCGGCAGTTGCAGCGGCATGTTCACGGCCAATTCGATGAATTGCCTGACCGAGGCACTCGGTCTCTCGCTTCCCGGTAACGGTTCGCAGCTCGCCACGCATGCCGACCGCAAAGGTCTGTTCGAACGGGCAGGGCGGCTGGTGGTGACGCTGGCGAAGCGATATTACGAGGAGGATGACGAGAGCGTCCTGCCACGTTCCATCGCCAGCTTCGAAGCGTTCGAGAACGCGATGAGCCTCGACATCGCGATGGGCGGCTCGACGAATACCGTGCTGCACCTGCTTGCTGCCGCGCATGAGGCGGGGGTCGATTTCACCATGAAGGACATCGACAGGTTGAGCCGTCAGGTCCCCTGCCTGTCGAAGGTCGCACCGGCGAAAAGCGATGTCCATATGGAGGATGTCCACCGGGCAGGCGGAATCATGGCGATCCTCGGCGAGCTGGAAAAGGCAGGCCTGCTTCACACCGCGTTGCCGACCGTACACAGCCCGACCATGGCCGATGCGCTGGATGACTGGGATATTGGCCGCACGCAGAACAACAAGGTCCGCGAATTTTTCGCGGCGGCGCCGGGCGGGGTGCCGACGCAGACCGCTTTCAGCCAGTCGCGCAGGTGGGAAGAGCTCGATACGGACCGCGAAAACGGAGTTATCCGGAGCGCTGAACACGCATTCAGCAATGATGGCGGGCTGGCCGTGCTCTATGGCAATATTGCGCGCGATGGCTGCATCGTTAAGACCGCGGGGGTCGATGAGAGCATTCTGAATTTCTCGGGCCCAGCCAAGGTTTACGAGAGCCAGGACGACGCGGTGACGGCGATCCTGACGGGGCAGGTCGTCGAAGGCGATGTCGTCGTCATCCGGTACGAAGGGCCGCGGGGCGGACCCGGCATGCAGGAAATGCTTTATCCGACGAGCTATCTGAAATCGAAGGGGCTGGGCGCAGCCTGCGCCCTGCTGACCGACGGCAGGTTTTCGGGAGGAACGTCAGGCCTGTCGATCGGCCACGTGTCGCCCGAAGCCGCGGAAGGCGGCGCGATCGCTTTGGTCGAGGAGGGGGACAGGATCGAAATTTCCATACCCGAGCGCACGATCAATCTTGCCGTGTCCGACGAAGTTCTGGCCGAGCGGCGCGCCGTCATGGAGAAGAAGGGCTGGCTTCCTGCCCAACCGCGAGACCGGCGGGTCTCGCCAGCGCTCGAAGCCTATGCCGCGATGACGACCTCTGCGGCGCGCGGGGCAATCCGGGATGTGGGCCAGTTGAAAACGCGCTGAGACTTGCCCCCGAGCGCCGTGCGTGGCAGCGGCTACGCATGACTTTTCCGCAACGATCCCTCTGGGTTCTTCTGGTTGCATCGCTCGGTCTTGGAGCGTGCGAGGTTTCGCCCGAGATAGCGAGCGAAGGTGGATCAACGATTTCCTGCGCTCTGGGTGGGGCAACCGACTTCACCGGCGAATGCCGCCTCGTCGAGGTAAGCGATGGCAGTGCGAACTACCTCATCATGCGGCACCCGGATGGCGGTTTCC
>CESG01017462.1_pt1 | contig 40754 bp, 36 predicted proteins | sample 531121 | NCBI WGS metagenome assembly CESG01 (sample SAMEA2621287, study PRJEB7988) | marine metagenome | biome: marine biome (ENVO:00000447); feature: mesopelagic zone (ENVO:00000213); material: "saline water (ENVO:00002010), including plankton (ENVO:xxxxxxxx)" | depth 800 m
AATCATACGTCTCATTGACGTGCCTCCGCCAACTGTTCGAGCAGAACCGGCACATCGCTTTCACGGATATCGCCGATATGCTGATAGCGGATCACGCCCTTGCCATCGATCACGAAGGTCTCGGGAACCCCCGAAGATCCGATCGCCAGCTGCACCTCGGACAGGTCGTCCCGCCCGATACGCACGTAGGGATTGCCATGCTGCGCCAGGAAACGCGCCACATCCTCAGGCCGGTCGCGAATGGCAACACCCACGATTTCAGCACCTTGCTCCTTCAGCGCTTCGAGATGCGGCGCTTCGGCGATGCAGGGCAGGCACCAGCTCGCCCAGATATTGAGCAGGCGCGGCTTGCCGTCGGCGAAATCGACATTGGCGACGCCCTCCGCGCCTTCCATCGCGGGCGGCAGGTTGAAATAGGGAAGCTCCTGTCCGACCATCCGGCTTTCGACGAAATCGTCCCGCGGCTGCGTCAACTGATACGCCGCCAAGCCGATAAAAAGCGCAAAGGCGAACAGGGGAACCCACAGGCGCCAGTTCATGCCAGTGCCTCCCGGTCGGCCCGGCGCTCGGCGATGCGGACGGCAAGGCGGCGGTTGCGGATATCGGTTATGACCCGCCCGATCAGCGCGAGCACACCGCCCAGCGCCACCAGCAGTCCGCCATACCAGATCAGCGGCACGAAGGGCTTCCACCACAGGCGCAACTGCCAACGGCCGTCAGGGGTACGGTCGCCGACCACTGCATAAAGCTGGCCATTCCAGCGCGTCAGCAACGCGCTTTCAGTGGTCTGCTGCGGCGGCGCCCAGAAATTGCGCGCTTGCGGTGTCAGCACGCTGGCTTTGCCGCCATCGTAACGGGCCGAAATCCGCGCCTGCATGGCCGTCCAGTTCGGCCCGGCCATGGGCTCGACCCCTTGCAACTCGATGCTCCACGGGCCCACGCTTGTGCGACCACCTTCCTCGAGCGCAGCCAGGCGTTCCTGTGTGAAAGCGCTTTCGCTCGACATGCCGAGCAGTGCAACGGCGATCCCGAAATGCGCGACCACCATGCCCCAGATGGCGAGCGGTGTACGCGACAGCTTGCGGCGGCGCAGTGGCAACAGGCTCGCCACAGCGAGGCCGAGACCCAATGCCAAGCCCAGCAACGGAAGAATGCCAATTTCGGCGAGAATGCTAGCGAGGATCAGTGCGGCCAGCACCAGAGCACCGAACAATGCGACTTCCTTGCCGATCCGGTCCAGACGGTCCTGCCGCCAGCGCAGTAGTGGCCCCACCCCCATCACCACCAGCATTGGAATGGCGAAGATCGCCCCCACGGGGTTGAAGTAAGGCGGCCCCACCGACACGCGCACGTCGAAAGCTTCGGTCAACAGCGGATAGAGCGTACCGAGCAGTACGATCGCCAGAATGGCGCTGAGCATCACGTTATTGAAGACCAGCGCCCCTTCGCGGCTGGCAATCCGGAAGCGCTCGCCCTCGCTGATGGTACTGGCGCGCAGAGCGAACAACAGCAGCGCGCCGCCGATGAATATGCCGAGCAGGACAAGAATGAAGGTCCCGCGTTCCGGGTCGACGGCAAAGGCGTGCACGCTGGTCAGGATGCCCGAACGCACAAGGAATGTGCCGACCATGCTCATGGAAAAGGCGACGACGCCAAGCATAATTGTCCACGTCCGCAGCGCATCCCGGCTGGCCAAGACGCTGGCGGAATGGAGGAGCGCGGTCGCTGCAAGCCAGGGCATGAGGGAGGCATTTTCGACCGGGTCCCAGAACCACCAGCCGCCCCAGCCCAGTTCGTAATAGGCCCAGTAACTCCCTGCCGTGATCCCGACAGTCAGCCATACCCATGCACCCAGCACCCAGGGCCGCATGGCGCGGGCAAACTCCGGCGTGACCTGCCGTGTCAGCAATGCGCCCACGGCGAAACTGAAGGCAACGGACAGGCCGACGTAACCCAGGTAGAGCGTAGGCGGATGGAACGCGAGGCCGATGTCCTGCAGCAACGGATTGAGGCCCATCCCCTCCGCAGCCGGCGTCGGCAGGCGTGCGAAAGGGTTCGAGCTCAGGAGCAGGAAGGCATAGAAGCCCAGGGATACAACACCCTGCGCAGCGAGCGTTGCATTCATCGTGCGCTCGGGCAGGCGGCGTTCCACCAGCGCGATCAGGGCGCCGGCAAAGCCCATCACCATGACCCACAAGAGCATCGAGCCTTCGTGATTTCCCCACGTGCCCGACAGCTTGAAGATAAGCGGCTTCATCGAATGCGAATTCGACACCACCAGTTTGACCGACAGGTCGGTAATCGCGAAGAGCCACACCAGCATGGCAAAGGAGAATGCGACCAGCACGCCCTGCGCGATGGCCGCGGGCCGGATCAGCTTGGCAAGTTCGCTGGTGCCATTGTCGCGTACCGCGAGGAAGCCGGCCACCATCTGCGTCGCGGCAAGCGCGGCGGCAAGCCAAAGCGCGGCAAGACCCAGTTCGGCAATCATTCCAGGCCGACCGTCGTTTCCTCGGCCATCTTGGCGGCCTGATGCTCGGTCATTTCCTGCAATTCGCGGGGCACGTAGTTTTCGTCATGCTTGGCGAGGAGATTGTCCGCAATAAAGGTGCCATCCGGGCCAAGCCGGCCTTCCGCCACTACGCCGGATCCTTCCACGAACAGGTCCGGTGCGATTCCGCTGAAGCGCACGGGCACACGGGCATCGTCTTTGCCGGTCACTGCGAAGGTCAGCGTCACGCCGTCCGCCGCGGTTTGCAGAGAACCCTGTTCTACCATGCCCCCGAGGCGGACTGCCTGTCCCGGTGAAGGAGGATTTTCCAGCATCTGTTCCGGCAGGTAAAAATAGCTGGCCTGGTTGCGCAGCGCATAGGCAGCCAGCAGGCCCGCCCCCACAAGCGCCACCAGCGCGAGCACCACCAGCACGAGCCGCTGATGCTTTGGCTTGAATGCACTCATTTGCGTCTGCTTTCCTCGCGGCGTTTTTCAGCACGCTTCATGTCGATCCAGGCCCATGCCACCATGGCTAGTGTGCCCAGAATGCCGACTGCATAGGCAGCCACGACGAAATCCCACTGATCCAGCGCTTCGCGCATCAAACTGCCTCCATCGCCCTGCGACGCAGGCGGGCTTCGGCCTGAACATCGGCCAGCAGCGCCCGCATCCGAGCCAGCACGACGCCCGCGAAGAGCAGCGAGAAACCGAATACCGCGATGAGCAGCGGCACCAGGAATTCAGCATCGATCGCGCTTTGGCCCATGGTGATGCTGGGCGGCTGATGGAGCGAATTCCACCAGACGACGCTGCGGTTGATGATCGGAATATTGATTGCGCCGAGCAAACCGAAGATCGCCGGAATGCGGGCGGAAACGCCTTCGCGCTCGGCCGCCTGTGCCAGCGCGATATAAGCGACATAGAGGAAGGCCAGCACCAGCATGCTGGTGAGCCTGCCGTCCCACACCCACCATGTTCCCCATGTGGGCCTCCCCCAGATCGAACCGGTGATGAGGCAAATGAGGGTAAAGACGAGCCCCGGCACCGCCGCGGCACGAGCGGCGAGCGCCGCCAGAGGATGCCGCCAGACGAGGAAAACCAGGCTCGAAAGAGCTATTGCCGTCCATCCGCCCATGCCCAGCCATGCCGCCGGTACGTGAAGGAAGAGAATGCGGACAGTTTCGCCCATCAGCCGATCGGGAGATACCTGGGTAAGTCCCCACCACAAAGCTCCCGCACTCACCAGCAGTCCACCGATCAGGAAGATCGGCGTCAGCAAGCTGGCAAGCGACAGAAAGCGTTTGGGATTGGCGAAGCCGTGCATCGAATTTTACCGTCCGGCACCGCTTTGACAGCGCGGCCCCTCCCCCGCAAGGGCGCAGCGTCAGCGGCCGATAAGTTCCTGTGCCATGCGGTCCGCGACCTGATCGGGCGAGGCCCCGGAACTGTCGCTCTCCTGCCAGATCTGCTCGAGCCGGCCCGGGATCAGCGCGATGCGCTTGCGCACCTCGTTGATGTCGCACGGCGCCTTGTCGTTGCGGCACAGATATTCCAGCGTTACCGAAATGATCCCGCCTGCATTGATGACATAATCCGGCGCGTAGAGAATTCCGCGCTTGGCCAGCATCGGTCCGTGCTCGGCCCGGCGTAACTGGTTGTTCGCACCGCCGGCGACGATCTGGCAGTCGAGCCTGGCGATACCTTCGTCATCCAGTACCGCGCCCAGCGCGTTCGGGCTGAATACGTCACAAGCAATGGACATGATCGCATCGGGCGCAGCGGTTTCGGCACCGATTTCCGTGGCCAGCGCTTCGGCGCGGTGCATGTGGATATCGGAAAGCGTCAATTTCGCGCCGTCCTTGGCGAGCAGGCGGGCAACGCCTCCGCCCACACTTCCCGTGCCCTGGATGGCGACATGCACGCCTTCGACACTGTCCTTGCCGAGCTTGTGCTTGACCGCTGCCTTGATGCCGAGAAAAATGCCGAGCGCGGTAAACGGACCGGGATCGCCGCCAGCAGCGTCATCACCTTCAACCGGAAGGCCGGAGACAAACTGCGTGCGCTCAGCCACGGCTGCCATATCGGCTTCCGAAATGCCGACGTCCTCGGCCGTAACGTATTTACCGCCCAGTGCATCCACCGCATCGGCGAAAGCGGCGAGCATTTCGGGCGTCTTGGCCTTGTCCTGGTTGGCCAGGATTACCGCCTTGCCACCGCCCATGGGCAAACCGGCCATCGCGTTCTTGTAACTCATACCGCGCGACAGGCGCAGCGCATCGCGCATAGCGTCGGACGCATCGGCATAGTGCCAGAAACGCGTGCCGCCGGCACCCGGCCCGAGGTGAGTGGAATGGAGCGCGATGATCGCTGTCAGACCGCTTTTCGCGTCACGTACAACCTGTACGAGTTCGTGGTCGTCGAAATCCGCTTCGGTCCAGAATGCCGTCATGCGCCGTATGCCCCCAGAGAGGTGTTATGGACGGCTGATAGCGGGAGAAAATGGGGCGATCGACGGGGTTCGAACCCGCGACCTCCGGTACCACAAACCGGCGCTCTAACCAACTGAGCTACGATCGCCACATGCCCCCGGAACCGCCCGGGAAGGGGGCCTGTTACGCATGCAAGGGCCAGCGTCAAGCGGCCCTGCACAACGGCGCGTGCCTGTTGCACAATGAACGGGAATTGGGAAGCGAAAAACGCGCCTGCGCACATTGCACGCAATTATCTTTCGCGGTTGATGCTGCACTTTCGGACGCTAATGTTCCGCCGATGATGAATCCGGGCGAATCTTCAGCCGATAAACTTCTTGCACGGGAAGGCGTGCAGCGCATTCCGAGCGAGAAGCTGGAACTGTTTCAGCTACGCGATTTCGTGCCACCAGATCTGTGCCAGGAACTGATTTCCCTGATTGAACAGGATCGCCGTCCCTCGACCTTGGCCGATGCGGGCGACGATAATTATTTCCGCACCAGCGAAACCTGCGATCTCGATGCCGGATTACCGGCAGTTATGCGAATGGAAGCTCTGCTCCACGCGCTGAACGGTATCGATCCGGCTCATGGCGAACCGTTGCAGGGTCAGCGCTACGATGTGGGGCAGGAATTCAAGCCGCACTGCGACTATTTCAATCCGGGGGGCAAGGACTGGACGCGATACTGCTCCGTAGCGGGGCAGCGCACCTGGACCTTCATGATCTATCTCAACGATGTCGATGCCGGCGGCGCGACGCGCTTCAAGGCTGCCAAGAAGATGTTCCAGCCCGAAGCCGGCAAGTTGGTATGCTGGAACAACCGCCGCCCCGACCTGCGCGAAAACCCCAATACGATCCACCACGGCATGAAGGTCAGGAAGGGGCTGAAATACGTGATTACCAAATGGTACCGGGAAAAGCCCTGGGGGTGGTAAGATGATTGAACCTGGCAAAATCCATGACGGTGGTTGCCATTGCGGCTCGGTACGGTTCCGTTTCACCATGCCCGCCGATCCGGTGATCCGGCGCTGCAATTGTACTATCTGCGCGATGAAGGGCGTTGTCATGCTCGACGTCCCGATCGCAGATTGCAAAATCACGGCGGGTGAGGATGCGTTGACGCTTTACACATTCGGCAGCGGACAGGCCCGGCACAGGTTCTGCGCTCGATGCGGCATCCATCCCTTTCACCAGTTACGATCCGAACCCGATCACTACGGACTCAATTTTGCCTGCATCGATGGAATGACAATCTACGATCTGGCCGAAGTCCCCGTATTCGATGGACAGGACCACCCGGCCGATGGTGGAGAATACACTTACGCAGGCATGATGCGGTTCGAACGAACCGGCGGCCGAGATCGCGCATGAAAAAGGGCGGCCCTGCCGGACCGCCCTTTCGTAAAGCCTCGAGGCTCGCCTCGCTCAGTTCTTCTTGAGCGACAGGCCGCCGAAACGCTTGTTGAAGGCTGCGACGCGGCCGCCTTCCTGAATCTGCTTGGTGCCGCCCGTCCATGCCGGGTGGCTGGTCGGATCGATATCCAGCGAAAGCGTGTCGCCTTCCTTGCCCCAGGTGGAGCGCGTCTGGAATTCGGTACCATCGGTCATCTTGACCGTGATCATGTGGTAATCGGGGTGACCTTCGGCCTTCATGGTAATCGTCCTTCTAGCTTCGGAACGGTTCCGACCGGTCCAGCTGTGAATGGGAAAGGCGCGCGCATAGCGGCGAGCACCGATATTGGCAACCTTATTCGGGTGCGTCGGCAATCATCGCTGTGAAGCTCACTTCGCAAGTTACTTTGCCTTCGACCGATGCCGCGCCAGCGAATTTACAGACCCGGGCGCGCTTCTGCACGAACTCGGCCTTCAGATCGAGCAGGACGCCCGGCGTCACCGGAGCGCGAAACTTGGCATTCTCGATGGCCATGAAATACACGAGCTTGCCCGATCCGGCGAGCCCGAGGCTCTCCACCGCAAGAACACCGGCGGCCTGCGCCAATGCTTCGATCTGCAGAACCCCGGGCATGATCGGCGCACCGGGGAAATGGCCCTGGAAAAAATCTTCGTTGAAGCTGACGGCCTTGACCGCGTGTATCCGCTCGTCAGGGACGAGTTCCTTCACCCGGTCGACGAGAAGCAGGGGATAGCGATGCGGAAGGCGCTTGAGCACCTCGACCACGTCGAAACCGGAATCACTCATCACCCTGCCCCTATTTTTCCGAAATCAGCGGCCCGAAGGCTGTGCGGGCTGCTGCTGCTGTGCAGGCTGCTGGCCGGCCTGCTGCTGCTGCGCTGCCTGCTGCTGTGCAACATTGAGCAGGACCTGCGAAACCGTCTGCTGCGTTGCCAGCGATTCCTGGCGCGGACGCCAGCCGGCAGGCGGTGTCGTCTGAACGCTGGGAACGCGCTGGTTCAGCGCGGCGACGAGATCGTCGGTCACGTTCACTGCGTCAGGCGCCCACTGGATAGCATCGGGGTTGAGCAGGAGCTGGATCTTCTTCTGCTGGACGACCTGCTGCTGAACGTTCTGGTAATCGTTGATCAGCTGCTCGATGGCATAGGTCTGCGCGAGGACGATCGGCTGCGATGCCTGCTGGAGCTGCTGCTCCTTCTGCTGAAGCTGCTGCACCACGGACTGGTTAGCCTGTGCTTCAGCCTGGCTGATCTGACCGTTGCTGTCCGTATCGAGGCTCTGCTGAAGCGTCTGCATTTCCTGACGCATCGTGCGGAGCTGAGTGATCTGGCTCGCGAATTGCTGGTCGATCTGCTGATAGGCGTTGATGCGCGCCTGGCTGCGAACGATCACGGCTTCCGGGCTGCTGGTGGCAATGCCTGCAACCTGCGCCGCAGCAGGAGTCGCGATGGCGGCCACGCTGGCAAGCGAGGCGGCAACGATGGTTTTTGCGAAAATTTTCATCAGAATTGCGTTCCTACGTTGAAGGTGAAGACTTTGGTATCGTCTCCAACCTGCTTTTTAAGCACGTGAGCTACATCGATCCTGAACGGACCGAAGGGCGAATTCCAGTTCACGCCCACACCCACTGAGATACGCGGCGACGGGCTGTCGCCAACGAAGACCTCCCTGAAGTACGTCCCGCCAATGATGCTTGGAGGATTGACGGTGCCATCGGGCGCAACCGGGCTGGTCACGAGTTCGACGGTCGGATTCCCGTCGGCGCCGACGCCAGACTGGACGAACAGCAGATTTCCGCTGCCGTCGGTCGCTTGGAGGCCGTTGGGATAATCTTGGAGAACCGGCTGCGTAATGTCGAACAGCGAACCGACGTCGAGGAAGATCGACGGACGCAGGCCCATCTCGCGGGCACCGCTGCCCAGCGGGATTTCCAGTTCTGCGCGACCCAGATAATAGGCCCGCCCGCCAAGCGAATCGTCGACCCGCCGGTCGCCCGAGAGCGCTTCGTCGATCGTCTGGAGTACGCGGGGCGTGCTGTCGTCGCCATCGTCATCCAGATATTGCAGACGGACAATACGCGGGCCCACGCCTCGAATGTCGAAACCACGCATTTGTGGCTCACCGAGGAAGAACCGGTCGGTCAGGCGCACATTGTCCTGTCCGGGAACGGCATTGTTTTCGAAGCTGTGGATCCAGCCACCTTCACCGGTTACCGAGAAGATGAAGCCGGCGCCCACCGGCCAGAACTTGCTGCCCTTGGCGCGCGCGCGCACGTATTTCGCGTCACCGCCCAGACCGGCGAATTCGCCCGTGACACTGAGCGTTTCCCCGCGCGTTGGACGCAGCCGGCTGTTGAGCGTGTTGTAATTGATCGTCAGGCCAAGGATCGAACTGGCGCGCTTGCCGATCGCTTCGCACAGATAACGGCTGGCGAGCAGCGGGTCGCAGCTCGCGACCCCGTCGCCATCGCGATCCGAGAAATACAGCGACTCGTCGAGCGACACTTCGTCGTAGTTGAAGGTGTAGCTGCCGATCGCAGAGATATATTCCGTCAACGGCACACCGGCCCGCAGCGAAGCACCGGTGGTGGATTGCTGGAAAGTGGTGTTGCGCTGATTGTTACGGAAATTGAAGCTGTTGATGTCGCGGCGATAGATATCGACGCCGGCCGAAATATTGCGATCGAACACGTAAGGTTCGGTAAAGCTGACCTGCGCCGACTTCGAGAAGCGCGAATAGTTCAGGCTCAGCCCGACGGTCTGGCCGCGGCCGCGGAAGTTGCGCTGGCGGATAGAGCCGGCAAGGATGAAGTTCTCGATGCTCGAGAAACCAGCCGAAAGCTGTAGTTCGCCGGTCGGCTGCTCTTCCACGTTGGCTTCGAGAATGATGCGGTCGGGCGCACTGCCCTCGACCTGATTGATCTCGAAGTTTTCCTGGAAGTAGCCCAGCGAATTGATGCGCGCCGTTGAACGCGCGACGGAAAGCGAGTTGAACGCATCGCCTTCCGCAATACGGAACTCGCGGCGGATGACCTTGTCCTGCGTCAGCGTGTTGCCGTTGACGTCGATACGTTCGACATAAACGCGCGGCGCTTCGCGGATCACGAATGTGACGCTCATCGTATGATCTTCCGGGTTCCGGCGGAACTCGGGAGAAACATCGGCGAAGGCATAACCGAAGGTACCGGCCAGTTCGGTCATCTGCTCGACAGTGTCTTCGACCAGCTTGGCATCGTACCAATCGCCCGTCTTCATCGGCAGGCGCGTTGTCATCGCGCTATCGTCGAAATCGCGCAGTCGCGACTCGACCCCGACGTCGCCGAATTTGTAGCGTTCGCCTTCCTCAACGACATAGGTGATGATGAAGTCGCGCTTGTCCGGGGTCAGCTCGGCAACCGCCGAAACCACGCGGAAATCTGCATAACCTTCGGTCAGGTAGAACTGGCGCAGCTTCTGCTGGTCGAAGGCGAGGCGATCGGGATCGTAGCTCGTGTTGGAACTCAGGAAGCTGGTCAGGCGCGCCTGCTTGGTGATCATCTCGCCGCGCAGGTCACCGTCCGAGAACGCTTCGTTGCCGATGATGTTGATCTGGCGGACCTTGGACTTGGGCCCCTCGTTGATCTCGAACACGACATCGACGCGGTTCTGCGACAGCTCGACCATCTTCGGTTCGACCGTCGCGGCGAAGCGGCCCTGCCGCTTGTAGAGCTCGATGATGCGGGCAACGTCGGCGCGCACCTTGGAACGGGTGAAGATCTGGCGCGGCGACAGCTTGATCTCCGGCAGAATCTTGTCGTTCTTGATCCGTTTGTTGCCTTCGAGAATGATGCGGTTGATGACCGGGTTCTCGACCACGGTGATAACCACGTTTCCGTTATCGTTCGTCACGCTGTAGTTAGAGAACAACTCGGTGGCGGAGAGGTCCTTGAGGACCTGGTCGCCGGCCGCCTGCGTCCACACATCGCCCGGGCGCAGCTTGATATACGACAGGATCGTATTCGGCTCGAGACGCTCGGCACCGCTGATCGCGATCGTCTGGACGATGTCCTGCTGCGCGGTTGCAGGCGCCAGCGTCGGCACGAAGCCCTCGCCGTCCTGCGGCGTCGCCGGAGCGGGCGCGGGAGAAGGCGTTGCCGCATCTTCGTCCTGCGCGAATGCCGCAGCGGGCATCCCGGCAAGCATGGTCCCGGCCAGCAGGCCGATCGCCAGCCGCGCAGCAGAGTTCTTGCGACGCGTAGCGGCAGAAGCAAATTCAGTCATCGACAAGGAGATTCCCGTCCTCGTTACACTTACAGAAGACCCGGCAGGCGCAGTCCCCGATCCGGCATCGGGCCGCGTGTGCGGAGCGACCAATCGTCCCCCTGCCTCAAGCGCCTTCGCCAATCAAGCTTTGCTGCTGCGATTTGCCGGTATCCCGCTCCGTTTCCCCGGCTAATTCCCGAATACCGGGAGGTGCACCAGATCGTTGATCGTGACGAATACCATCAGCATGAGCACGAGGGCCACACCAGCGCGATACGCCACTTCGGTTCCACGTGGGCCCACCGGCTTCCGGCGGATCGCTTCAGCCGCATAGAAAGCCAGGTGCCCGCCGTCGAGGGCCGGAATTGGCAGCAGGTTGATGAATGCCAAGTTAAGCGAGATCAGGGCCACGAAGTTGATGAAGGCCATCCCGCCCAGACTGAGCTGTTCGCCGGAAAATTTCGCGATCTTCACTGGCCCGCCAAGTTCCTGAACCGACCGTTCGCCCGTGAATATCTGCCCGATTCCCGTAACCATCATGTCGACGATCCCGATCGAATGATCGACGGCCAGCCCGAGCGAGGCGATGACGCCCTGCGGTTCGAACTCGAAGGCCGATGCGCCCGAGGCGATGCCGATCAGGCCCACCTTCGACACATTGCCGAACCGATCCTCCATCTCCACGCTGCGGACGGGGACGGCAAAGGTCCGTTCCGCGCCGCCGCGGTCGACCGTTATGTCGAGCGTGCGGCCGGGATAGAGCATGATCGAATCCTGCACATCGCGGAAATCCTCCATCCGCTCGCCCTCGACCGCGACGATCCGGTCGCCGACCTCGATGCCCGCCTCGCGTGCAGGGGACACCTCGGCAAATTCCGCCACGGCCAGCTGCTGCTCGGCATCGGCCGGGACGGGTTTGCCGTAAAAGGCGAAAAAGCCGGCGAAAATCGCCAGTGTCAGCAGGATATTGGTCGCCGGCCCGGCAAAAACGATCAGCGCGCGCTTCCACAGCGCGGCATGGTGGAAACTGCCCTGCCGTTCCTCGGCGCTGGCATGCCTTGCCGCCTGCGGATCGGGAATGCTCGCAGGGTTCATGTCGCCCTTGAACTGCACATAACCGCCCAGCGGCAGCACGCTCAGCTTCCAGCGCGTGCCGCGCCGGTCGGTAAAGCCCCAGATTTCCTTGCCGAAACCGACCGAGAAGGCTTCCGCGTGAACGCCGAACCAGCGCCCCACCAGATAGTGGCCGAGCTCGTGGATCGTTACCAGCGGGCCCAGCAGCAACGGGAAACCGATGACATAGTAAAGCCAAAGAGGCAGGTTCAATTCCACGGGTCAGGCAAGCTCCAGCATTTCGGTGGCGCGTCTGCGCGAAGCCTCGTCCACCATCAGCACGTCGCTGAGAGAACGCGGCGCATCGGGGTGATTCCCGTCCGCAAGAACACGCTCGACCAATACCGCGATCCTGCTGAACGCAATCTTACGCTTCAGGAAAGCTTCTACTGCGATTTCGTTCGCCGCGTTGAGCACCGCCGGGGCCGCTCCCCCCGCTTCGGCCGCCTCGCGCGCCAGTCTGGTAGCGGGAAAACGCTTCTCGTCCGGCGCAAAAAAGGACAGTTCGCCGATCGCCGCCAGATCCAGCGGCGCCATCGGCGTATCCATCCGCGCGGGCCAGGCAAGGCACGATGCGATCGGTACGCGCATGTCGGATGGGCCAAGCTGCGCCAGCGTTGACCCGTCGCGATATTCGACCATGGAATGGATCACGCTTTGCGGATGCACGACGATCCGGATCCGCTCCAGCCCGACGGGGAACAGATGATGCGCCTCGATCAGCTCCAGCCCCTTGTTGAACATGGTGGCACTGTCGACGCTGATCTTGGCGCCCATGTCCCAGTTCGGATGGGCGATCGCCTGTTCGGGCGTGACCTCGGACAGATCCTCTACCAGCCGCAAGGGTCCGCCGCTGGCCGTCAGCGTGATCGAGCGGACATCTTCGATCCGGCCGCCTTGCAGGCACTGGAAAATTGCATTGTGTTCGCTGTCCACCGGCAGCAGCGTGGCGCCATGGCGGCTCACTGCAGCAGTCATGACCTCGCCTGCGGAAACCAGCGCTTCCTTGTTGGCCAGTGCGATGGTGCCGCCCTGCTCGATCGCAGCCATGGTCGGGCCAAGTCCGGCACAGCCGACGATCGCGGCCACCGTCAGATCGACCGGGCGTGCCGCCGCTTCGCACAGCGCGGTCCTGCCTGCCGCGGCCTCGATGCCGCTATCCGCCAGCGCCTCGCGCAGATCGGCAAGGCAGCTCTCGTCGGCCACTACGGCAATCTCGGCCCCGAACTCGCGCGCTGCCGCGGCCAGCGTGGCGACCTGGCAATTCGCGGTCAGCGCGACCACGCGCCAGTCGTCGCGGTTGCGGCGGACAAGGTCTAGCGTCTGTTCGCCGACCGAACCCGTCGCACCGAGGATGGAAATCGTGCGGGTCATGCGATGCCTGTTACCAGAAGACCGACTACCACGGCCACCGGCAGCATCCCGTCGGTCCGATCGAATACCCCGCCATGTCCGGGTATGAGATTGGACGAATCCTTCATATGCGCCTTGCGCTTCAGCCAGCTCTCCAGGAAATCGCCCGATTGTGCAGCGATAGCCGCTATCGCACCGATCGCGATCGCGGCGAGCGACGACCAGGGATAGGCATCGATCCCCAGATGCCAGCTATCCGACATCGGTACGATCGCCTGCAGCAGGATGACGCCGAACAGGGCCGCGCCGGCCATGCCGCCGCCCAAGCCCGCCCACGTCTTGGATGGGCTGATCCGCGGGGCGATGGTCGGCCCGCCGATCGTACGTCCGGTGAAATAGGCGAACGTATCCGTGAAGATGACCGATCCGATCACCAGATAGAGATAGAAACGCGGCATGATGACGAGGGAATAGGCGGCAAAGCCGATATAAATGGCGCCCAGTATCAGCCCTGCGATCCGCCAGCCCGGCCGTACGGTCGCCCTGACGACCAGCCTGACCAGTTCGGCATAGGTCGCCGCCGCCACGATGACGATAAACAGCGTCAGCGCAATGCCGCCGGCCCACAGCGCGCCGCCTGCCACGGCCAGCATGACTGCCGCTGACGCGGCGCGTTTCGGCAAGTCGGATGTGCGCACCGCCAGAGGCACGCGGACATAACGCCTTGCGGTCGCTTTCATCCGGTCGCGTTTGCGCAATTCAACCTGCGGTTCACCGCCCGCCAAAACGTCTCTCCCGTTCCCCATATTCGATCAGCGCGCTCTTCAGATGGTCAGGCGTGAAGTCCGGCCATAGCACGTCGAGGAACAGCATCTCCGCGTAAGCCGCCTGCCACAAGAGAAAATTGGACAACCGCACCTCGCCGCTTGTGCGAATAAGCAGGTCGAGCGGTGGCAATCCGGCACTGTAAAGGTGGCGCGCAATGCTCTCTTCTGTGATCTCGCCCTCTGCCGCGGCGGCTTGCGCCGCATGGGCGATCTCGGCCTGCGATCCGTAATTGAGCGCCACGGCCAGAGTGCGCGATCCGCTGGCCGTTTGCGCCAGCGCGTCTTCCAGCATGCCGACGATGTCGGGAGCCAGACCCTTCCAGTCGCCCAGAATATGTAGCTTCACGTCATTGGCAATGAATTCAGGCAGATCCGATTTGATGAACTTGCGCATCAAGTTCATCAAATCGTCGACTTCTTCCTCGGGCCGCTTCCAGTTTTCGCTGCTGAAAGCATAGAGCGTCAGGCACTCGATGCTCGTGTCCTTCAGGCTGCGCACCAACTCGCGTACGGCTTCCACGCCCTTGCGATGGCCCATGACCCGGGGCAGGTGCTTGCGCTTCGCCCAGCGGCCATTGCCATCCATGATGATGGCTACATGCCGGGCGTGCTGCCCTTCCCCGTTCATCTTTCCGCTCCCCGTCCTGCCAGCTTACTGTGACAGGATTTCCTGAACCTTCTTTTCGACCGCCGCATCGGTATCGGCGACGTATTTGTCGGTCAGTTTCTGGACCTCGTCCTCGGACCGCTTGCGGTCGTCCTCGGAGATTTCCTTCTTCTTCTCGTCGTCCTTCAGCGCTTCCATACCGTCGCGGCGCACGTTGCGAATGGCGATCTTCGCCTTCTCGCCATACTCGCCTGCCAGCTTGGCCAGCTCCTTGCGGCGTTCCTGGGTCAGGTCGGGCATCGGCAGACGCACGTTCTGACCGTCGATCATCGGGTTGAGGCCCAGGTTGGACTTCGCGATACCCTTCTCGACCGCCGTCACATTGGCCTTGTCCCACACCTGCACGCTCAGCATGCGCGGTTCGGGGGCGCTGACGGTGGCCACCTGGTTCAGGGGCATCATCGCCCCGTAAACCTCGACCACGACCGGGTCGAGCAGACTGGTGTTGGCGCGGCCCGTGCGCAGACCCGAAAGGTCGCTCTTCAGGCTTTCCACTGCGCCATTCATGCGGCGCTCGATGTCGGCTTTGTCGTACTTTGCCATGGCGGCTTCCTCTTACTTCTTTTCGTTCGTGACGATCGTCTGCACACCCTGCCCGCTCAGCACGCGGGCCAGATTGCCTTTCTCGCGGATCGAGAAAACGACGATCGGAATATTGTTGTCGCGGCACAGCGCGACCGCGCTGGCATCCATGACCTTCAGGTCGTCGGCCAGAACCTTGCCGTAGGTAACGGTATCGAACCGCTTCGCTTCGGCGTTCTTCTTGGGATCGCTGTCGTATACCCCATCGACGCTCGTGCCTTTCAGCAGTGCGTCACAGTTCATTTCGGCTGCGCGCAGAGCGGCGCCGCTGTCGGTGGTGAAATAGGGTGCGCCGACGCCTGCGGCGAAAATCACGATGCGCCCTTTTTCGAGGTGCCGTTCGGCACGGCGGCGGATCACCGGCTCGCACACCTGATCCATCTGCACCGCACTCTGCACACGGGTCTGGACGCCAAGCTGCTCCAGCGCGCTCTGCATCGCCAGCGCGTTCATAACCGTTGCCAGCATGCCCATGTAATCGGCCTGCGCCCGGTCCATGCCCTGTGCCGCCCCGGCCATGCCGCGGAAAATATTGCCGCCGCCGATGACCAGGCAGATCTCCAAACCGGTCTCCCGCGCGGTCTTCACTTCCTTGGCCAGTTCAAGGACGAAAGCAGGATCGATCCCGAACTGTTGATCGCCCATCAGGACTTCGCCCGATAGTTTCAGGAGGACACGCTTCATCGTCTTAAGAGGCATGGAGGCGGAGAATCCGTGTTGCGCAAGAGGTTGCGGCTCCTTAGCCGCGAAGGGGCACAGGCGCAAAGGGAAAGCCGTGCGCCTGCCGACCCGGCAATCTCAGGCAAGAAAGCCACCCACCCTAGTGACGCCGTGCAATGTGTCGGATAAGGCCGACAGCCCGGCAACGTCGATCTTGGGGGATCGGGTCGATATGGCGGGCATGGGATTGGGAGAATGCATGTCGGATGAAATTCGCCACCAGGGCCGGTACGAAGATTATGACGCACCGGCCACGCCGGGCTTGCGCCCCGCACGGCTGACCTGGATGCTTCGCGCCTTGGGGCCGATTGCCGCGCTGGCGGTCTGGCTGGCGCTCGGCGGCGCTGAGAATTTGAGCCAGGATGCCCGTGCCGTTGCCGCAATTGGGACATTGATGGCTGTATGGTGGACTACCGAGGCGATCCCGCTCGCCGCCACCTCGCTTCTTCCGATCGTGCTGATGCCGATGGTTACCGATCTGGATGTGGCAGGCAGCACTGCCCCCTATGCCAGCCCGATCGTCTTTCTGTTTCTGGGTGGTTTCCTCATCGCCATCGCGATGGAAAAATGGAATTTGCATCGGCGGATTGCGCTGTGGACGCTGCGCCGGGTCGGCACGTCGCCCAAGCAGATCGTGCTTGGCCTCATGCTCGCCACCGGCTTTCTTTCCATGTGGGTTTCCAACACCGCCACCACGCTCATGATGCTGCCGATCGGCCTGTCGGTCATCGCGCTCATGGGCGACCGCGCGAATACGGCGTCGGACGCGGCGGACAATACCGCCGCCCTGCCCCGGCCCGGGCACGTGGATCTGGGGGAAGATTCCGACATTCGTCGTTTCGCGATCTGTCTGATGCTGGCCATCGCATGGTCAGCCAGCATGGGCGGCCTGGGCACGCTGCTCGGCAGCCCGCCCAATGCGATCATCGCCGGCTATGCCAGCACGGAGCTGGGTATCGAAATCGGCTTTCTCGACTGGATGATGCTCGGCGTGCCGACTGCACTCGCCTTCATCCTGGTCGGCTGGCTCCTGATGACCCGGCTGCTCTATCGCTTCGATCTCAGCGACATTCCGGGCGGCCGCGACATGATCGAAAAGGAAATCCACAAGCTCGGACCCGTCTCGCAGGGCGAAAAGATGGTTGCGGCCGTCTTCGTCGGCGCAGCGTTTCTGTGGGTCGTACCGGGCCTCCTTTCCAGCGTTCCGGGTCTTGGCGATAATCTCGGCTGGTTCGGACAGATGAACGATACCGCCGTCGCCATTGCCGCCGGCATCGCCATGTTCATACTGCCCGGACGGGGCCGGCGCGAAATGGTGCTGACCTGGAAAGACGCGGAAGACGGTCTGCCCTGGGGCGTGCTGCTGCTGTTCGGTGGCGGCCTCAGCCTCGCCAGTGCAGTCGCCGCCACCGGTCTCGACGCGTGGTTCGGCGTGCAGGCCAGTGGCCTCGGCGCATTGCCGCTCATCCTGCTGATCGCGGCAGTGGTCGCGATCGTGCTCTTCCTTACCGAAGTCACCAGCAACACGGCGACTGCCGCCACCTTCATTCCGATCCTCGGCGGGGTCGCATTGGGTATCGGGGTCGATCCGATGGGCCTTCTGGTCCCTGCCGCCTTCGCCGCCACCTGTGCGTTCATGCTGCCGGTGGGGACGCCGCCCAATGCGATCGTGTTCAGTACCGGCGCCGTTACCATCGCCGAAATGGCGCGCGGCGGCCTGGTGCTCAACCTCGTCGGGGTCGTGCTGATAACGCTGTTCTGCTACTTCCTGGGCGGCGCGACCATGGGCCTGCAATTCTAGCGCAGGCCCACTCGATCGACCCGATTTCCTACACGTCGCCGTCCCGCTAGCTTCGCGGCGGGCCACTCCAACCCCGATTCGGCCACACCCGCACGCCCATGCATGAACTTGGCCAAGATGCCGCCCATCCCGGCACCCCGCCCACGAAAAAGGCCGCCGAACACACGGTCCGGCGGCCCAATCCTGTAGGAAGCGGTTACGCTTAGCCGGCTACGGCAGCGGCGACCTCGGCGGCGAAGTCGCTCTCTTCCTTCTCGATGCCTTCGCCCAGCTGGAAGCGGACATAGTCCACCAGCTCGACCTTGGCGCCGACATCCTTGGCAGCCTGCTCGACGACCTGCGCGATGGGGGTCTTGTTATCCATGACGAAGACCTGGCTCAGCAGGGCGTTCTCCTTGGCGTACTTGGACACAGCGCCTTCGACCATCTTGTCCTGGACGTTCTCGGGCTTGCCGCTTTCGGCAGCCTTTTCCTTGGCGATCGCTCGCTCGCGCTCGATCACTTCGGCGTCGAGACCGTCAGCGGTCAGAGCCTGCGGGAAAGCGGCGGCGATGTGCATGCCGAGCTTCTTGCCGAGCTCGGCCAGCTTGTCCTTGTCGCCTTCACTCTCAAGCGCGACGAGCACGCCGATCTTGCCGAGGTCCGGAGCGACTGCATTGTGCATGTATGGCACGACGACGCCGTCGGTGACCGAAACGGTCTTCATGCGGCGGACCTGCTGGTTCTCACCGATGGTCGCAACATTGTCGGTCAGCTTGTCGCCGACGGTGCCACCGGTCGGATAGTCGGCAGCCTTCAGCGCTTCCACGTCGTCACCAGCGGTGCCGAGCGCGACCTGAGTGGTCTTGCGGACGAAATCCTGGAACTGGTCGTTCTTGGCAACGAAGTCCGTTTCCGAGTTCACTTCGACGGCAACACCCTTGGTGCCTTCGACGGCAATGCCGACAAGACCTTCGGCGGCGGTACGGCTCGACTTCTTCTGAGCAGTGGCGAGGCCCTTGGCGCGCAGTGCGTCGACCGCAGCTTCGATATCGCCGTTTGCGGCTTCGAGTGCCTTCTTGGCGTCCATCATGCCCGCGCCGGTCTTTTCACGGAGGGCTTTTACGTCAGCGGCAGTGAATGCAGCCATGGTATTTTCCTTCTAGAGATGATGTGCGGGCACCGGGCCAGCTGGATAGCGGCCCGGCGCGTAACTCCGCTTTGTGACGAGCGCGTGATGGCGCCCGGTCGTTAAAGAGCTTAGGCCGCCGCAGTTTCTTCCGGCGGATTTTCCATCGCGCCAACGTCGGCACCCGAATCCTGGATGCCCTCGCCCTTGCCGCTCTTGGCTGCATTGGCGACTGCATCGCAGTACAGACGGATGGCGCGTGCAGCATCGTCGTTGCCCGGGATCGGGAAAGCGATGCCTTCAGGATCGACATTGGTGTCGAGCACGGCGACGACGGGGATGCCGAGAACATTGGCTTCCTTGATCGCCAGATCTTCCATGTTCGCGTCGATCACGAACATAACGTCCGGAATGCCGCCCATGTTGCGAATGCCGCCAAGCGACATTTCGAGCTTGTCCCGCTTGCGGGTAAGGTCGAGCACTTCCTTCTTGGTCAGACCGGCCGTGTCACCCGAAAGGCGCTCATCGAGCGTCTTGAGGTACTTGATGCGTTCGCTGATGGTCTTCCAGTTGGTCAGCATGCCGCCGAGCCAGCGGTGGTTGACGAAGTGCTGACCCGAAGCAAGCGCGGCGTCGCGGATCGCGTCCTGCGCCTGGCGCTTGGTGCCGACGAACAGCACCTTGCCGCCCGAACGCGCGGTCTGCTGGATGAAGTCGAGCGCGCGCGCAAACAGCGGTACGGTCTGCGACAAATCGATGATATGGATGCCGTTGCGCGCGCCGAAGATATACGGCTTCATGCGCGGGTTCCAACGGTGGGTCTGGTGGCCGAAGTGCGATCCGGCTTCGATCAATTGCTGCATCGTGACGGTAGGAGCCGCCATAATCATATTCCTTTCCGGTTATGCCTCTGGAAAGCTGGAACCCGAATGCGGTCATGTCCCGCGCAGGGCACCGGTATGGTGTGCCTTCCATGTGGATTTGCCCGACCGGAACAGTCATAGAAACGACCGATTCCGATGCGAACCGGGCGCCCTTAGCGCTGTTCTGGCAGGAAATCCAGCCTCGATTCACCGCTAAAAAAGGGAATCCGGACGCGAAAAGCAGTTGACACGTAAGAACAAAAAGAGAACATTGCCCAAATCACCGGAACCGACGGTGGTCAGTACGGGTTTTCCACCTGATTTCCCCAGTCTGTCAACATAGTTGGCAGCAGCCGGGGTTGGAGATATCGCAATGTTCGCACTGTTTCTTGTCATCCTTCTCGCCGCTACCGCTCTGGCGGCAGTGGGCGTTCTCGCCGATAGCGGTCTAAGGTGGTGGTCCGCTTTCGGCAGACTGCGCCGCGATTTGAAGAACGGAAACGTCCCCGCCCTGCCGTCACTTCGTCCAGTCATCGCGGGTGGAGGTCATACGGCGTTCGATAGATCGGCCGCGGGCCGCGCCGCGAAGGGCACGATCAACTGCGCCGCTTGATCCGGGAATAGCGGAGCAGAGTATAAGGCAGCAGCAAGAGATAGCCGACGCAAATCGCACTCAAGGTCCACCATGGTTCGACCAGCAGAGCGGCAAACAGAAGTCCGGCCAAGGCGATTATCTCGAGCCTGATTCCGCGCCGAGGCCGCAGTGACGTCCAACCGGGTGTGGCCATGCTCGAGATCATGAGCAATGCCACCGCGACCAGCCAGACGCCGACCAGAAGCGGATGACGAAGCTCTTCAAGCCCCGTAGCCATCCAGAGATAGAATGGCGCAAAGGCCAGCCCCGCCCCCAGAGGCGCAGGAACGCCAGTCAGGAAACCGAGGGATTTATGCGGCTGCTCCTTCACATCGATCTGAGCATTGAATCGTGCAAGCCTGAGAGCACAACATATCGCAAAAGCCAGCGCCGCGAACCAGCCGAGCCTCGGTTCGGCTGACAGCGACCACAGGTAAATGATGATCGCGGGCGCAGTGCCGAAGCTCAGCGAATCAGCCAAGCTGTCAAGCTCTGCTCCGAACCGCGATTGCGCCTTGAGGGCACGGGCTATTCGTCCGTCGATCCCGTCGAGCAGACCCGCCAGAATGATCGCAACAACCGCCGCACCCCAATTTTCGCCGATAGCGAAGCGGATGCCGGTAAGGCCGGAACACAGAGCAGCAGCCGTGATCGCATTGGGCACCATCGCCTTGAGCGTCAATGCACGCGAGCGGCCCATTACCGGACGTTCATCTTCCGCCGCCTTCGGGCCCAAACGTGCGCGCTCTTCTGGCTCTACGGGGACCTGCGGCGGGAGTAAGCTCACTGGGACACGCCTTCGATCAGCGTCTGCGTTCCAATTTCTGCCAGAACGGTCTCGCCTGCGATCACCTTCTGACCCAGCAGAACCTTCGAATCGGTACCTGCCGGCAAGTAGACATCGACCCGACTACCGAACCGGATCAAGCCAATCCGCTGCCCTACGCCCACGGTGTCGCCCGGTTTGACGAAGGGAACGATCCGCCGCGCAACCAGGCCGGCTATCTGGGTGAAACCCAGCTTCAATCCGTCCGTCCGCTCGACCAGAATATGCTGGCGCTCGTTTTCCTCGCTCGCCTTATCAAGGCCGGCGTCCACGAAGCTTCCGGGAATGTAGACGACACGGCGGATGGTTCCCGCGATCGGCGTGCGATTGATGTGAACGTCGAAGACCGACATGAAGATCGAGATCCGCGTGACCTTGGCCGCTTCCAGCCCGGCATGTTCGCTACCATCATCGACAATCAATTCTGCCGGGGGTTCGACTTCGGCAATCAGCGAGACAAGCCCATCGGCCGGCGCGACGATGAACCTGTCGTCCTGCGGCACCACGCGCTGTGGGTCGCGAAAAAACGCGAACACGCCCAGAGAAAGCAGCAACAGAGGCCAGCCAATGATTTCCCAGTCGAGGCCGAGCAGGAAAACGAGGCTAACGATTACTGCGATAATCCCGAACTTGCGTCCTTCGGGATGGATGGGGGGCCATGACCAGCGAGCATCGCCGCGGCCACGATTGTCAAGAAGATCACCAGGCATGTTCAACACCTAGGGACTACGGCCAATAGTCACAAGGTGTTATGCCACCTTGCGCACGAAGACCGCGCCTGCCGAATATCCGGCACCAAAGCTGCAGATCAGTCCGGTATCGCCTGCCTCCAGATCGTCGCTATGCTTATGGAAAGCTATGATCGAACCGGCACTGGACGTATTGGCGTAGGTATCGAGTACCGTTGGGCTTTCATCGGCGGTCGCCTCGTGTCCCAGCACGCGCTGGGCGATAAGACGGTTCATCCCGGCATTGGCCTGGTGAAGCCAAAGGCGCCGCAGTCCTTGTGGATCGAGTCCGAAATTCTCCGCCTCGGTCACGATCATCTCGGCAACCATTGGAACGACTTCCTTGAACACCTTGCGCCCTTCCTGAACGAAGAGCTTGTCCGCCTTGCCCTCGCTGTCGGGAGAGGCACGATTGAGAAAGCCGAAATTGTTGCGAATGTTGTTCGAAAAGACGGTCTTCAGCTTCGTGCCGAGAATATCCCAGTGCGTGGCCGGTGCGATCCCAGCATCTTCGACGAGCACCGCAGTTGCCACATCGCCAAAAATGAAATGACTGTCACGATCGCGCCAGTTGAGGTGGCCGCTGGTTATTTCCGGGCTTATCACCAGCACGCTTCGCGCGTTGCCCGAGCGGATGTAGTCCGCAGCCGTCTGGATGCCGAACGTCGCCGATGAACAAGCGACATTCATGTCGAAACCGAAACCATCGATGCCCAGTTCCTGCTGGATTTCGATCGCCATTGCCGGGTAGGGTCGCTCCATATTGGAGGCAGCGCAAAGGACGGCATCGACGTCCGCAGCATCACGCCCTGCCCGCTCTAGCGCCTGCCGGGCAGCCTTTACCCCGATCTCTGCCAGCATGGAGAGCTCTTCATTGGACCGTTCCGGCCAGCGGGGCGCCATTATCTCCGGATCCAGTATCGGACCTTTCGCCATGACATGTCGCGCCTTTATCCCGCTCGCCTTTTCGATGAATTCCACCGAACTGGTTTGCAGCGCTTCCACATCCCCTGCCTCGATCGCAGCAGCGTTGTCGGCATTGTGACGCTCGACATAGCGGTTGAAGCTTTCAACCAGCTCCTCGTTCGTGATGGTGTCGGATGGCGTAAACAGCCCTGTGGCAGAGATGACAGGACGCCCGGTCAGCTTTTCGCTCTGAGTCATTGCAGCTGACTAGGCCGACTGGCCAATCCCGACAAGCTCCCCCGCCGATGCCTTGCACCATGTCTTGGCATCTCATGCGACAACGGATAGTCCCCGCATTTATGGAGGAAGCGCCCGCATCGTCGCGACATGACCTTTGCCAGGCCTGCGCCATTCGCAACAAGGCGATCTGCTCCGATCTCGATCCACGGGAAATCGACATTCTCAACGGCATTGGCCGTCGACGCAGGCTTGCCGCGGGCGAGCAATTGATGTGGGAGGGCCATGAAGCGGTCCTCGTCGCAAATGTGATCGAGGGAATTTTGAAGCTTTCTTCCCATTCGGCAGACGGGAAGGAACAGATACTCGGCCTCGTCTATCCATCCGATTTCCTCGGCAGGCCATTCGGCGAAACATCCCCCTATGGCGTGGAGGCGCTGACCGATTCCCACATCTGCGTGTTCGAACGAAGGGATTTCGAACGCTTCGCCCGCGAACATCCGCGCCTGGAACATAAGCTTCTGGAACGCACGTTGGGCGAACTGGACCGGACTCGCCGGTGGATGCTGTTACTCGGCCGCATGACCGCAGAACAGAAACTCGCCAGCTTTCTGCTCGAAATGGCAGATCGCTTGGGAACGAGTGAAGCAGATGGATCGACGACCATCCTCTTGCCACTTTCGCGTCAGCAGATTGCAGATATTCTCGGTTTGACAGTGGAAACCGTCAGCCGCCAGCTGACCCAGTTGCGGGCGAAAGGCATCATTACGCTTTCATCTCGGCGCGAGATCAGAATCGATATGATCGAAGAACTGCAAACAATAGCCGGATAGGCCGGCCCAAAGAAAAGGGCCCAACGCCCCCTGGACTTCTAAACGAGAATGAAAATGGCGGTGGTGGCAGGGCTTGAATCGAACCGGAAAAATAACGCTTTGAAATCAATTTCCTTCTTGGGTTGAGCGCGAAGTCTCCCCCACACTCTCCCCCACATTTTCGTTCATTTAACGGTGGTTCGGTTCAGCGTTTTGGTCAGAAAGCTGAATAAACGTGCGGTTTGCAGTGCACGTGATCGCAACATAATGGCACGTTCTGACACTGTCCAATTGCGAGTTAGCAGCCTGGTCAGTTCAACGCCCGATGCCGCTCCACCAGCCTATGCAAACTGGCTGTCGTGATGCGCGTTGCCTTGCCGATCTTGACGGTTTCGAGTTCGCCCCTGGAGATCAACTCATAGAGCTTTGTGCGCCCGACGCCGATCATGCGCGCAGCATCATTAACCCTGACGCAGATCGGCTCGACAAGTTGCGGCCCGCTCATTCTGCCGGTTCCTCTTCGCGATAGTGAGCAGGATCGGCTATCCAGCGATTGATAGCTGACTCATGCCAGCCAGCGCCATGCACGCTGATCTTCACCTGCGAAGGGAATGTACCCTCAGCGATCTTGCGATAGATTGTGGAGCGGGAAAGGCCGGTGCGGTTGAGCACTGTCTTCAAACGGATGATGCGTTCAGTATTCGACATTGGGCGTTCTCACTTTGACATTGGCAGCCCCTCTACGGAACATAATGAGAACTTTTCTGACGGGCGCAAGGGTCAGTTTCAGTTGGAATTCGGGCAATTCTTTAATGATTTGCACGATTTGAACCGTCTATGGACGGTTAGAGACATTGGCGGAAAAACCACTTCGTTGCCTTTGGTTCGGAGAATTTTCTCGTGCGGCGCGATTTTGCGTCTGACGTGCGCGAATTTGCGACGGCAGCAACGGGTTTCCGCGTCAGCGTCGCCGGATTTCGTGCGAATCGATTCTACAATGCACCTCAACGATTGCGGTCTCAGAGGTCATAATAGGGTCGAAGGACGGCAAACGTCCTCCCTGAGTCTTACGTGTTTTTATCGTACGCCAGTGAGCCACAGCTGCGCATTGATCCAGGCAATCGCATGAGTTGCTCTATCCTATAGGATTCAATCAACAAACCTGTAGTATTTGATTTGAAGGGATCGACCAGGGGGAGTCGCTACTTTGTCACGTCCATTGTTCTCGCAGTCCATAGACGCACTTTCGGACGCGAGTGAACGTAATTGGTCAGACGCAGCCGAGCTTGGGCTGATCTTGCAGGAATTGCATCATCGAGATTCGAGGGCCGCTGTCGCCCTTAGACAAAGGTTGAGATCACGATTGGACGAACTTTCTGGTGATGCGGATGAGAAGGGCGATCTCCTGAGTTTTAGCGCGTCAGCGCAGATCGACGACGATCAGCTTGCTGACGATGAGAAGCCGGACACTTCAGCGATCCGCGACGCTGCATCGATTCAGGTCGATGTCGCGGAAAAAATCGGATTCGTCTCTCAACAGAATGCGGTCCCGCCATTACGCGGAATCTCGGTAACTAACAACCAAGACGAGCCGCTTGAAAAGGCTGTTCTTACTCTTGAAACCGACCCAGGTTTCCTAAGCCCTCGCAGCTGGCAAATCGATTACATCGCTGCTGGCGAAACACTTCACATTCTCGACCAACGGGTCGACATAAGTGCCTCCTACACGAAAGGCTTAAGCGAAAGCGAGCGGGGAACGGTATCTCTCAAGCTTCGCAATCAAGATGGCGAGCCTTTAGCAATGCATGATGCGCCGACTGAATTGTTGGCGTCTGACCAATGGGGCGGCACAGACGCGATGCCGGAGTTGCTTGCTGCCTTTGTAATGCCGAACGATCCCGCCGTAGACAAGGTCTTAAAGGCTGCATCGGATGCGTTGCGACGAGCGGGGCGGCCCAGCGGTATCGACGGCTACGAAAGTGGCGACAGGACGCGTGTATATGAATTCGCCTCTGCGATCTGGACAGCTGTTGCAGGATTGAAGCTGAGCTATGCCTTGCCACCTGCTAGCTTCGAACGATCCGGGCAAAAAGTGCGCACGCCCAGAGCAATCTTCGATGGTCGGATCGCGACATGCCTAGATACTGCCCTCCTTTTCGCAGCCGCGCTGGAACAGGCACGTCTTAATCCTCTTATTGTGCTGACCGAGGGGCACGCCTTCGTTGGTTGCTGGCTACAGCCGCAGGAATTCGCCCAGTTAGTGACGGATGAAGTAGGTATTGTCCGGACCCGGATGGACCTTAACGAGTTGCTGCTCTTCGAGACTACGCTGGTTGCGGACCATCCGCCCTCTCGCTTTTCGCAAGCAGTGGATGAGGGACGACGTCAGGTATCAGAGCTATCGGGCGAAGATCTGTTCGTCGCCCTGGATATCCGCCGCGCGAGAATGCAAAAGCTTCTGCCACTTGCGACGATGTCTGAGACGCGCGAACCTGAAGACGACGACATTGAGTCGGGCCTCGCAGTCGAAATCGCACCAGGCAACATTCCCAAAGCGTTCGACCTATCGCAAATCGACGAACAAGATGACGATCCAACGGCGGATCGGATTGTCGATTGGCAACGTAAATTGCTCGATCTGACAGCGCGAAATCGCCTGCTCAATTTACCAAAGAGCGGCGCAGTCCTGTCATTGGTCTGTCCGCAGCCTGGACGCCTTGAAGACATGCTGGCCGACGGGAAAGACTTGCGCGTCAAGCCTCTCCCAGACCTTGCGATCGGTGGACGGGATATCGAGTTGCACCGCCAGCGTAGCCGCGAAGATTTAAAGTCAGAGCATGCGATAGCAGGCTTGGAACGCCTGGAAATCTACGCTGAACTGGAGAAACAGAAACTCGATGCAGCTCTGATCAAACTGTATCGTTCGGCAAAATCTGACCTTGAGGAAGGTGGTGCCAATACCCTTTATTTAGCGCTCGGCTTTCTTGAATGGAAGAAAGACGTCGGCGATGCTCGAAGCTACCGCGCGCCGCTCATCCTCCTGCCCGTCAGTCTAAAGCGGAGCAGCGCACGTGCAGACATGAAACTGTCTGCGCACCCTGACGATGCTCGCTTTAACATGACACTTCTGGAGTTACTGAAGACTGACTTTGGACTTGCGATTGGTGGGCTGGATGGCGACCTGCCCACAGACGAGAGCGGGATCGACGTACAGGGCATTTGGAATCACATTCGTCACGCGATCAAGGATTCTCCCGGCTTCGAAGTGCGAGAGGATGTGGTTCTCGGCATATTTTCTTTCTCCAAGTATCTCATGTGGAAGGACTTGGTCGACCGTGCCGATCAACTGAAAGAAAACGCTGTCGTCAAGCATCTGATCGAACGCGGGACCGAAAAGTTCAGCGGTGGGGACGGTTTGCCCGAAATGGCGCGACCGGAAACACTCGACCGGGATATCGATCTCTCGGACCTCTATGCACCGCTACCGGCAGACTCATCGCAACTCGCCGCCGTCGTCGCGTCGGGCCAAGGCCATAATTTTGTGCTCGATGGACCGCCAGGAACGGGCAAATCGCAAACTATCGCCAACATGATTGCCCATAATCTGGCGCTTGGCCGCCGCGTGCTCTTCGTATCTGAAAAGCGTGCCGCTCTCGACGTTGTCTATCGCAGGCTCGAGGCGGTCGGTCTGGGTGATTTCTGTCTGGAGTTGCATTCGCATAAGAGTTCAAAGGCCGAGGTTCTGCGTCAGTTGGGCGAAGCTTGGGATGCCAAAGGGGCATTGTCATCCGATGAATGGCAGCGGGAAACCACGCGACTCACGCAATTGCGCGATGAACTCAACGGCTTCACGCAGGCACTGCACAAGGTCCATTCAAATGGACTGACAATCCATGATGCCATTTGGCGCAGCGTTGCCGATGAAGGCCGGGCCGTACCCACGTTGCGATGGCCTGCCAGGACAGAGCACAGTCGTGATCAGTTAGATCAAATGGCCGATCTGGTGCGCAAGCTCGAGTTAACTCATCTTGGCCTCGAATCTTTGCCGCAGACTGTGCTCGGCAGCGTAGCAGCTACTGAGTGGAACAACGCTTTTCAGGCAAGCCTGATTGCCGCGAGCCAGAACCTTCAGTCCGCTGCGTCGAACTATCAAAGTGCAGCGATAACCGCGCAGTCGGCGAGCAACCTGCCGCTGCCTGCTTCTGGTCCAGACGAAGCATCGACGCTCTCAGACGTGCTCTCGGCGGTGTGCGGGGCTAGCGGAGCAAACGTTGGTTTTGCCTTTTCCCCTGACGCGAATTCTACGATTTCCGCTTTGGACCAATATGCTGAAGTTCTTCGTGAATATCACGCTGAAACTGCACAACTGAGCGTCGGATACGCGGAGGATAGCGAGCGAAACGTCGATCACGAGAGCTTGGCAGCAGCATGGGCCGCTGCAGCGGACAAGTTCTGGTTCTTTGAAACTCTTGCACGCGGCAAGGTGGCGAAGGAACTCGCGAGCCTAGGCGGAACGCCAACCCGTCCCGATCCGGAAAACGACTTGCCTGTTCTGGCCCGCTTAGCTGCGCTGAGAGAACGGCTTGATGCGATAGCTCCAAGCCTCTCGCCGCTCCCGGGCCTTGCATCCCGGAGCAGCGATCCCGCGAAGCTGAAAGAGCTTGCCCGGACGGCGCGCGCAATCAAGGGACTCATCGCGGCACATGCTGATGGCGTTGATGAATTTGCCAGACTAAATCAGGCGGTGCGCTCGCTTGTCGTCGATGCCAACGACATGTTGCAATCAGGCGGGGCTATTTCTCAAGCCAGTGAGAAGTTGGCGTTTGCCGCGAAGGAATGGTCCGACAGACTTCGAGATTTCATCGAGGTCAGTGGATCGCCCGTTGTGGGAGAGGACTTCGATAGCCTTTCCCAAAGTCTACAAGCAATCGTCGACTCCAAGGCATCAATGCAGCACATTTGCCAGTGGAACGGAGCCAGGGCGGAGGTCGAAAAGGCCGGACTGTCCGAGTTTGCCGACCTCATTGAAGCTGGATTGCCTAATGGCGAAACTGTGCCGCTCTTCAATACCGCCTATGCGCGCTGGTTCGCCAACTGGGCGATCGATGACGAGCCGCTGCTCGCCAATTTCAACGCCAACATTCACGAGGACACGATCGCGCGCTTCCGGGAGCACACCGAAAGAGTTCAAGGTTTGACAGCCAGGATTGTGCGCGCGCGACTTTGCTCAAATATTCCCGGGAAGGACGATGTCGCGCGGAGTTCTGGCTATGGCATATTGAAGCATGAGCTCACGAAGCAAAGGCACCACAAGCCCGTTCGCCAGCTGGCCGAAGAGATGGGCGGCGATTTCAATTCCCTGGCTCCGTGTATGCTCATGAGCCCTCTTTCAATTGCGCAATACCTGCCCGCAACGCAGGACTTGTTTGACATTGTCATCTTTGATGAAGCTTCGCAGATTACGCCCTGGGACGCCGTCGGCTCCATTGCGCGTGGTAAGCAATTGGTCCTTGCTGGCGACGACAAACAGATGCCGCCGACCAATTTCTTCAGCAAGGGAACCGCTACCGTTGGCGACGACAGCGACATCATCGACTTGGACAGCATTCTCGAGGAATGCCAGGGAGCTGGAATCCCGAAGCGGAGCCTCGATTGGCACTATCGCAGCCGACATGACTCCCTGATCGCGTTTTCGAACTCGCGATACTACAAAAACAAGCTGGTCACTTTTCCGCCACCTCAGACGCGCGAAAGCGCCGTCGAGTGGAAGCGTGTTGAATCCGTATATGCCAAGGGAGCTGGCCAAACGAATTCCGGCGAAGCCAAAGCAATTGTTGATGAAGTGAAGCGGCGCCTGAAAGGGGTGCAGCCTGGCGAGGAAACCCTCGGGATTGTCACCCTGAACAGCCAACAGCAAGAACTGGTTTTGGACCTTTTGGAGACCGCGCGGACAGGTGACTCTGCATTCGACGCCCATTTTTCTGACGATCTGGAAGAGCCTGTCTTTGTGAAAAACCTCGAAACGGTTCAGGGCGACGAGCGCGACATTATTATTCTTGGAACGACTTTCGGCCCGACCGAACCCGGATCACAGAAGATGTCTATGAACTTTGGTCCATTGAATCGCGAGGGTGGTGAACGGCGTCTCAACGTTGCGGTTACCCGCGCTCGAAAAGAGATGCTCCTGTTTACTAGTTTCGATCCTGGGATGATCGACCTGTCACGGACGGGTGCAAATGCCATTCGCGATCTCAAGCACTACATCGAGTTTGCTGCAAAAGGGCCGCGCGCGCTCGCGGAAGCTCATCAAGGTTCAGTCGGCGTAACAGAGTCGCCGTTTGAAGACGCAGTGAAACTGGCACTGGAGCGGCGCGGTTGGACCGTGCGCCCTCAGATCGGTGTTTCTGGATTCCGGATCGATTTGGGAATCGTCCATCCAGACCGGCCAGGCGACTACCTGGCCGGCATCGAATGTGATGGAGCGATGTATCACAGCGCCCTTACCGCACGTGACCGGGATCAAGTTCGTCAGGCCGTTCTTGAAGGCTTGAACTGGAAAATCATTCGCATCTGGTCGACCGATTTTTGGGTCAATGCCGATCGCGCGATGGACGTCGTTCAGGGACGGCTGGACGCACTACTTGAGGCCGACCGGGAGCGAGTAATCTCCGAAGCCGAGACAGCCGATCCAGTCGCAGAAAATGAGGGGGCGGGCGATAGCAGCTCCGCTCTTGCAGGGAGGGAAGCTGAATCAAGCAGCACGGCAGACCCAACCGCATTTTCAGAAGACTGGCAACCTGAAGATGAAAATCTGACTTCGAACGAAGCGACGGTTGAACTCCCGATTTCAGGGGATGACAGCGACACTACAAATACCAGTCGTGGTGGCAGACAACCATATCGGCATACTGACTTTGAACACATTTCAGGACGTATCAAACCCGACCTCTTTGCCGAGCCCGAATACAGCCAAGTCATAGCCGAAATGATCAAGCATGCAGTCGAGACTGAGGCCCCGATCGAAAAGTCTGCCTTGGCAACCGTGATCGCAAGGGCTCACGGTTTCAAGCGCACTGGGAGCCTGATCGCCGAGCGGGTAGAGAAGATCGGTCGGAAGCTCTTCTACTACCGGCAAGAACGCAGCGGGAGGATATTCGTCTGGCGGGACGAGCATCATTGCGACACTCTCACCACTTGGCGCGAGCCGAGTGACGAAGATCGAAAAAGGCCGATCGAAGACATTCCGGAAGAAGAGATCATTCTGGCTGCGAGGGATTTCCAGTTTGACGACGACATTCCCCGCGCAATCGCCGTGTCATTTGGGTTTTCGCGTCTCCGCGCTCCTTCGCGCGAACGGATAGAGGAGGCACTTCAGACTGGAAGAGACACCAGCGAGTCAGACACATTCGAAGAACCAGAACCTGAGATTGCAACTGCCCAATTTACGATTTCGTCGCGCGTTACAGAAAGCGAAGTGCAGCAAGCAATCTTGAAACTGTTAGCTGACGGAAAGCCTTGGACCAACGGACAACTCAAATCCGCTCTTAAGGCTATTTTGCCCCTCTCCCCGGCTGACCGCGAACGTGCCAATCATCGACCGAACGAAGAGAAGTGGGAGGAACTGGTCAATAATGCGCTGTCGCCGTCACGCGGCAATTCACTTTACGGCAAAGACTTGATCGAGAATGTAGATCGCGGAGTTCACAGGCTTCGAACTTAGAGGACGGCCACTTAGGCCCTGACGGTGTACTAGATGAACACTACAGCGAACGACGTCCCCTGCCTGAGCATCAAGGCCAAGCACATCGGCCCAATCATGGAGCTAGAGGGGAAGCTCTCACCGAAGGGCCAAAACCTCCTGTTCGCCACCAGCGGAACGGGGAAGTCCTTCATCTCGCGAGCTCTCCGTGCACTCGATGGGCCGATCGAGGAGAGCGAGAAGGACATCGATCCCGCGGACGTGGTCTCGGAGGAGAGTTCGCACGGCGCGCTATCGCTCCTCGAAGGGACAGCCGAGATCACCAAGATCGCGTTCGACAAGACCTCCGGCCTCATCACCCGCTCTCCCAGCCAATACATCTTCCACGTCTTCTCGTCCGACTACGTCGGCACCGAGCTCGCAAGCCGGTCCTACGTGCTCGACGGCGACATCGACCACCAGATCATTCTCGGCAAAGAGAACCTCGAATTGCAGGACAAGGAGGACGAGCTTGCGAAGGTCGACGGCGAGCTCGACGAGGCCGTTCGCGCACTCAGGAGGGCGTTTCAGAAGGGTAAAGACAAGCTTCAGTCCGACCTATCAATCCGCGCCAATTTGCAGGACTTCAGAGGACTGGAACTGGACAGGTGCCGCGCATTGGGCAGCCTGACAGAGAAGCTCCCGTCGAGCGCTGCTATCGTGGAACAGTTTAACGCGCTGAAGGCGGTGCCGACCGATCCCGACAAGCCCACCTCCTCTGCGGCGCTGAGCGTTCAACTGGACGTGGACGCGGCCCGATCCCTGCTGGAGCGAAAGATTGACCAGTCCACGATCGCCGCCGAGGTGAAGGCCAAGATAGAGGCGGACAGGGAGTTCTTCGAGAGGGGCGCCAAGCTCGTGGGTGACGACGAGGAGTGCCCGTTCTGCACGCAGAAACTGGACGTGGACGCCAAGGCGGTGATCGACGCCTACGTGGCCTACTTCGCCGACGCAGAGGCGAAGGCGCGGACTTCGATCAGACGCATGAAGGGCCAGACGGCGGCAATCCGCGAGGAGCTCTCTCGGAGGGAGGCCAGTCTGAACCAGTCTATAATCCGGTACGATGCGCTGAAAGCCGCCTTTCCCTCGCTGAGCGCGACGGCGCTCGACACCGACGAGGCGCACAGGGACGCGATAGTCAATCTTCTGGACGAGCTCGACGCGCTGCTAGACGGCAAGGCTGACGACCTCACCCGTTCGATCAAGCTGCGCGAAGACTTTGGCATCGAAGCACCACAGACGAAGATCAACGACGTCAGAGAGACCAACCGGGCGCGCATCGAAAAACTCAACTCGACTGTAGACAATTCCACTAACGAGAGGCTGGCGTTGCAGCGGCGCGGGTGCTTGGCGTTTGGCTACGAATTCCGGGACGACAACAAGGCCGCTCTAGAAGAGCTCACGACAAAGGAGGCTCAGCGTGGTGCTCTCTCGGATGAGATCGAAGCTCTGAAGAAAAACAGCGGTGACAAGGTGGAGGCGCGCGAGAAGGTAGCCGACACCTTGGAAGAGCTAATCAACTTCGCCTTCCACGGGCGCTACTCCTTCGATCGGGAAAACTTCAGCGTGAAGCGCGACAAGAAGGACATGGTGCGGGGCAGCGACCGAACCCTGAGCGACGGCGAAAAGACCGTCCTCGCGTTCTGCTACTACGTAGCGCAGTCGCACCTGAAGATCGACGAGGTGGGCGACTACCGCAAGCTCTATCTGATCGTCGACGACCCCGTTTCGTCCGTCTCGTTCGACTACGTCTACTGCATCTGCCAGATACTCAAAACCCTTCGCATCGACGGCGGAGACATAAGGATCAACACGAACGGCACCGTCCGACCCAAGCTGCTGATCCTCACGCACCATGACTTCTTCTACAACGTCGTTCTGAACAACAACGTGGTGCAGAAGAGCGCTCTGTTTCAGTTGGTGTCGCGCGGGCACAAGCACGAGGTCGTCCATCAGAAGGACTTCGTCGCACCGCACGTATTCCATCTGCAACACATCATCGACGTAGCGACCTCCAAGGCGGCGCCGAACCCCTCAACGCCTAACGCCGTCCGGTCGGTGCTGGAGGGCATCTGGCGCTTCGCCTATCCCAAGAAGGCGGACCTCCAAGCGTTCTTGAACGAGGTCAACTCTCAGCACGGAGTTCAGGTGCGGAGCGTGCTAATCCAAGACATGAGCCACGGTGGGAAGATGTGGACGGAGAGCCCCCTAAGTGCCGACATCGAGACGGCCTGCAAGGAGGCCGTAGAGATACTGCGCTACTATGCTCCCGGCCAAGTCGAGGGTATCGACCGCTTCGAAGGGGTGCTCAACCCGCCAGAGACAAGTATTCGCGAATAGATTTCTTTCATTTTAGTGGGCACGGCCCGACACTTCAACAAAGAGCTGACGTCAAGACGCAGCATCGAACTGAAGGCACGGCGGGCGATCTCGTTTGAGCTATTCGGTGCTATTGTCCGCCTCAAACGCCCGTTTGCCCTTGCGCCGGAAGAGCACCAGCGCCTGCGCTCCGTCCGGCCCGCGCAGCTTTGCCGCGACAGTGAGGAACGCACCGTAAAGCGCCGCGCGATCATCGTCGGTCAGCTCTATCAGCTCGGCCTTGGCGACCAGGCCCCCCAGCTCGATAAGTTGCCGGGTTCGCTCGCGGCGTTTCACCTGCCATTCGCGCATGTCGCTTCGTGCCCTTGCCGCTTCAAGCCAATGCCGCGCCGCCATCGAGTGGGAGAGTGCCTTCCGGCTGCTGGCGAGGTCCGCTCGCAGTGTCGCGTGACTTGCCCTGAAAGAAGGCCGCGCCGCGCTTGCGCCAGCCCTCCTCGATTGCCTTGTCGGTGTTTGCGGCAGCTTCGAGCAGCGCGCCCGCCAGCACTTCGGCATCGAGCGCGTCAGCTCCGGTTGCCGTGACCAGCGCGCCGAGGTCGCGCACGCGGCGTTCCTTCAGTTGCTTGGCCTTGTCGGCCAGGGCCTTCAGTTCCGAATCAAAATCGCGGGGTTTGCGCATGTGTTGTCTCCATCGTTGGTGTGATGGAGCCATGATAATCGTGCTTGTAATCCAATGCAGTAAGGTCGCCGGGACAGTGTGATACCGCCTAGTCCCGATCAGGATTTTATCATGAGAGGGCGCGCTTATACGTCGTGCCGACGTGGCGTTTGCGGTGTAACTGGATTGCCGACATGGCAATCTTTCACTTCAGCGCAAAGGTAATCGGGAGGTCGAGCGGACGCAGTGCCGTTGCGGCAGCGGCCTATCGTGCAGGCGAACGGTTGCACGATGAGCGCATCGACAGAACCCATGATTTCACCAACAAGGCGGGCGTTCTTCATTCCGAAGTGATGCTGCCGAAAGGCGCGCCCGAAGCCTTCGCCGACCGGGCCACTCTTTGGAACGCGGTCGAGGCCGCCGAGAAGCGCAAGGACGCCCAGCTCGCCCGCGAGGTCGAGTTCGCCCTGCCCCGCGAACTATCCAAGAAGGACAACATCAGGCTGGCGCGCGAGTTCGTGAAGGCCGAGTTCGTCGATAAAGGCATGGTCGCCGATCTCAATGTCCATTGGGATATCGGCGAAGACGGTAAGGCCAAGCCGCACGCGCATGTCATGCTGACCATGCGCGAAGTGACCAAGAACGGCTTTGGCGCAAAGGTTCGCGACTGGAACAAGACCGCGCTGATCGAGCAATGGCGCGAGCGCTGGGCCGATCATGTGAACCGCGCGCTGGCGGAACGCGACATCGATGCGCGGATCGATCATCGCAGCCTGGAAGCGCAGGGCATCGCGCTGGAGCCGCAGGACAAGATCGGCCCCGCCGCCTCGCGCATTGGCGGACGCGGACTGGAAGCCGAGCGGATCGAAGAGCACCGCGCGATTGCCCAGCGCAACGGCGAACGGATTGTCGCCAATCCCGCGCTGGCATTGGATGCGCTCACGCACCAGCAGGCGACGTTCACCAAACGCGATCTTGCTGCGTTTGTTCACCGGCACAGCGACGGAAAAGAGCAGTTCGATGCGGCCTACAATGCGGTGCGTAGCTCGCCTGACCTGATCACGCTTGGCAAGGATGGACGCGGGCAGGATCGGTTCACTTCGCGGGCGATGATCGAGACCGAACAGCGCCTGCATCGCGCCGCCGACATCATGGCGCCGCGCACACAATATGGCGTCGAAGATGTGCCACGAAATGCAGCATACGCGAGCGCGGCGAAACGCGGTCTGGTCCTTTCCGGGGAGCAGAAATCGGCCTTCGAGCATGTCACCAAAGGCAAAGGTCTTGCGGTTGTCGTTGGCTATGCCGGAACCGGCAAGAGCGCGATGCTGGGCGTGGCACGCGAGGCTTGGGAAAGTGCAGGCTTCAATGTGCGCGGCGCAGCGCTTTCCGGCATCGCTGCCGAAGGTCTGGAGAACGGCTCGGGCATCGCATCGCGCACCATCGCCAGCCTTGAACACCAATGGGGCAAAGGACGCGAGCTGCTGACTGCCAAGGATGTGCTCGTCATCGACGAAGCGGGCATGGTCGGCACGCGCCAGATGGAGCGCGTGCTCTCGCATGCCGCCAAAGCCGGGGCGAAGGTGGTCCTGGTCGGCGACCAGCAGCAATTGCAGGCCATCGAGGCTGGCGCAGCGTTCCGCGGGATTCATGAACGCCATGGCGGTGTCGAAATCAGCGAGGTCCGCCGCCAGCTATCGGCGTGGCAGCAGGATGCGACCCGGCAGCTTGCCACGGGCCGCACCGGCGAAGCGATCCGCACCTATGAAGAGCGCGGCATGGTCCATGCCACCGACACGCGCGAGGTCGCGCGGACAGAGTTGATCGAGCGTTGGGATGAGGAACGGCAGACCAAACCCGAGCACAGTCGGATTATTCTCACCCACACCAATGACGAAGTGCGCGAGCTGAACCAGATGGCGCGCGGGAAGATGCGCATGGCTGGCGCGCTAGGTGCCGATGCCACGATCAAGGCGGCGCGGAGCGAGAGGCAATTTGCATCCGGCGACCGCATCATATTCCTGCGCAACGAGCGCGGGCTTGGGGTGAAGAACGGGACACTCGGCACGGTCGCAATGGCAAGCGCGCAAAGCATGGCCGTGCACACCGATGATGGCCGCGAGGTCGCGTTCGACACCAAGGATTATGCGCACATCGATCATGGCTACGCGGCCACGATCCACAAGGCGCAGGGCATGACGGTGGACCGCACGCATGTGCTCGCCACGCCAGGCATGGACAGCCATTCCGCCTATGTCGCCATGTCGCGCCATCGCGAAGGACTGGCGCTGTACTATGGCCGCGATGACTTTGCCGACCAGTCCAAACTTGTCCGCACGCTCAGCCGCGAACGCGGAAAAGACATGGCTGCTGATTACAAGCCCGAGCAGGCTTTCGCCGAACTGCGTGGCATCAGCTTCCGCGAGCGGATCGTGGAGATGGTTCGGCAGGTGCCGCAACGCGCCAAATCCATTTTCGGAAACTTCCGTCCGCAGTCGCGTCAGCTCGAACCGCTTCCGGCGCAGACAAACACGCAAAACGACCAACGCCGTGCCATCGAACGCTACGCTCGCGCACTTGGCGATATCGGCACGATGCAGGCCCAGGGCTTGCCCGTGCTCCCGCACCAGAAGGACGCGCTGGAGAAGGCAGGAAAGGCGCTCAATGCGATCCGGCCCCATGCCGGCACCGATCTCGCCAAGGCGCTGGATCGCCGTCCTGAGCTGATTGCAGAGGCCGCTGGCGGACGCAGCCAGGAAGCCATGCGCGCCATGAGCCAAGAGGCCGCCGTGCGCACCGATCCCGCGCTGCGAACCGAACGCTTTGTCAGCGACTGGCAGGGACTGAGCGCCGCGCGCAAAGAGCTTGAGCAGCAAGGCGACCGCGCAGGCGCTGCCCGTGTGTCGGTAAAGCTGACCGAGCTGGCGAAGGGGCTTGAACGCGATCCGCAGGTCGAAGGCCTGCTGCGCGACAAAACCCGGGAGCTCGGCATCGATCCGAAGCCCGAACGCAGCATCGCCAATGAACTCACCGCAACCATCACCCGCGAGCGCACCCGCGCTTTCGACATGGGCATCTAGGAGAAAGAACAATGGACGACGATCACATCGAAGAAGTGCAACTGGACCTCGAAGTCGAGGAACCGCCCGCCCCGCAACCGAAATTGGAAATGGAAGCGGCAGAAGCGTCCGATCCGGCAACGGAAGCCTTCGCTCGCCTCGAAGGCGAAATGGCAATGGTGCGCCATACCGTCCAGAACATGGCCAGGGAACGAGCCGACATCGTGATCCCGGACTACACCGCCACGCTCGGGCAGATGTCCGATCAGTTGGCGCAGGTCTCCAAAACGCTGACCGCAATCGGCAACAAGCCCGCCATCGAGCTGACGCCGGAAGACATTGCAGTGCAGATCAAGCGCGCCTCGCTTGAAATGCTGCGCGACAGCAGCGACCTGTTCCGGCAGGGCCGCAAAGACCTGGACAATGCAACCGGACGGCTCACGGCAATTGTCGGGCACATCCGGACTGAGGACGAGCAGAAGCGCCAGACCTGGCGCTTTGCAAGCATGGGGCTGGCTGCTGGTATCCTGTTTTGGTCGATCTTACCCGGCACCATCGCCCGCGCCATGCCCGAAAGCTGGCATTGGCCCGAACGGATGGCTCGCAAAGCTGTTGGTGAACCGACCATCGTCGAGGCCGGAATACGGTTAATCCGGACTCAGAATCCAGAGGCTTGGGAGGATCTGGCAGCGGCGCAACGCTTACTTAGTGAGAACCGCGAAGCATTGGAGCGCTGTAACGAGCGAGCGAAGAAGAGAGAAAGTCAGGTCAGTTGCCCCGTGAAGGTATCTCCCTAGCCACGGCAAACTCACGATAATCGCCAGGCTAGCGTGAATGAACCAATGGACTTATCCTCTCATGCGGAAGGGAACAGGAATGCAAAGATTGTTGATTGCCGCAGGGGGGATCGCGTTTTTCCTTTTGGGCGTATTTGCCTGGATTGGAGCGTTCAACAAGGATGCATTCATCGAGCGCGGCCCTTGGGGGGATTTTTTTGGCGGTGTAGCCAACCCGATCCTGACATTCTTCACTTTTGTCTGCGTGCTGGGTACGCTCTATCTTCAGCACAAAGAGCTAGGTCTTAGCCGCACAGAACTTGCGCGCTCAGCTGAAGCACTTGAGAGACAGAACGCCAGTACAGCAGAGCAGAAGAAGCAAAACATCTTCTTCCAAATGATTTCGCTGCACAACCAGTTAATTGAGTCGATCGATCTCCATCACGCTCAAAACAAAACGTTGATCGCCAAGGGACGCGACTGCTTTAGCCGATTTTACACAAGACTGTCGGACAACTACAAAAAGGAGATCGCTAAAGGCATGTACTCCGATGAGGAGTGTATTCGCCGTGCCTACCACACATTTTGGAATAAGCACCAACTCGAGTTAGGCCACTACTTCAGATTCCTGTTTCGAATGGTCATCTTCACCGACAAAGAATTTTCGAATGACGACTACTACATGGGAATCCTGCGAGCGCAGATTTCGGATCAAGAGCTCTTGCTTCTCTTTTATAATGCACTGACTCCTCAGGGCGCAGCCTTCAAGCCGTTAATTGAGCGATGGGCGCTGTTTGACAATCTCCCGGCGATGCGCCTTCTGAGTCACAGCGACGAACATAAAGTGCTGTTTGCTCAAACCGCTTACTCGACAGAGCAGGCATATCAATTTCGTTGCGAAGAGCCGAGCGCGTGATCAGTGCCACCTTTGCTGTATTTTGCCCCAGCGCATTTTAAGCGCGCGTGACATCTTGATTGCTCTACGAAGCGGCAACACCCGAGCAATATTCTCCCCAAGCTTCCATCAGTTTCACCCGCGCGCCCGGATTATCTGGGGTGCCGAGATATGTCGTACGGCGATAGGCAGCCTGCACCGCATCAGGCGTCTTGTGCGCCAGTGCCGCTTCGACAACCGCATTGGGGAAGCCTTCGTTCGCAGCCCAGTCGGTAAAGCTGGAGCGGAAACCGTGGACGTGGAACGGCTCCTGCATATCGCGCATGACCTTGAGCAGGGTCATGTTGGACATCGCCTTGCCGGTCATGCCGGGGAAGACGACTTCGGCTCCCTCCATCTGCATTGCTTCTGCCTTCACAAGGACGCCTAAGGCAGCCTCTGACAGCGGCACGATGTGCGCTCTGCTGCGCTTCATGTGTTCGGCTGGGATTGTCCAAAGGCGCTGATTCAGATCGAATTCGTCCCATTTCGCGAGCCGTACTTCCTGCGAGCGAACGCCAGTCAGAATGAGGAGGTCCAACGCGAGGCGCGAATAGGAGGGCTTGCGACGCAGCGCTGTAAGAAATGATGGGACGGCGACGTATGGCATCGCCTTGCGGTTTGACGGTTTCTTGATCTGTCGCGGCAGCCCTCGCCCCGCTTTCAGGCTGCTGTTGCCCGATGGAGCCTCCGTAGAGCGCCATCCCTTCGCGTGGGAGTAATCAAGCACAGCGCAAATCCGGTTGCGAACCTGGCGGGCTGTTTCGGGAATTTCCTGCCAGATAGGCGTGAGGACAGAAATGATGTCGGCAGCGGTGATCCCGCCAGTCGTCATGTCGCCCAGCTTCGGGAAGGCGTAGTTTTCCAGACTGGCGAGCCATTGGCGACCGTAGACATCGCTTTTCCAGCCTGCCTCGTTCTCCGAATGATATTGGGTGGCGGCTTCGCGGAATGTGACCTTGGCGGCTTCCTCGTCCTTGCGCTCGGTAAGCACATCGCGCTTCTCGACCTTTACCGCCTTGCGGAGTTCGGCAGCTTTCGCCCGCGCCTCAGCCAGCGTCACCAGCTTTGCGCTGCCCACACCAATGTCTTGTCGTTTGCCATCTCGCTGGAGTCGCAGGAGCCAAGAAGCCGCACCAGTTTTTCCAACTTTCAGGAAAAGTCCGTCACCGTCCTGATAGGTGCCCGGATTCGCCAAAGCGGCCTTGACCGCCACCGCCGTAAGTTTGCCCATTCTCGTTCCCCACATTTCTGGAGGCCAATTGAGAGAGCCGCAGTGTGGGGAAGCCTACTTCCTTCCCCACACCTTCCCCACACTCACTGCCGGTTGCAGGCAAATAACAGCGAACAGAGGCGGCCATCGGAAGGCAGAATACCCTTGGTTTTCTGCGATTTCTAGGGCTTTTCAGGGATGATATGAGAAAGGGCGGTGGTGGACAGGGCTGGATTCGAACCAGCGTACGCTTGCGCGGGCA